>LULP01002720.1_pt1 | contig 12941 bp, 13 predicted proteins | sample 728111 | NCBI WGS metagenome assembly LULP01 (sample SAMN03860286, study PRJNA289734) | marine metagenome | biome: seawater column; feature: ocean; material: water; isolation source: Red Sea water column Station 149 - depth 25m | place: Saudi Arabia: Red Sea | collected 2011-10-15 | depth 25 m
GTGTACTTGGAGCCCCAGATTTTCGGAGGCAATGTTACGTCTTGGTCCATCTCCCCGTCTGCACCCGACGGACTGGACTTCAACAACACCAATGGCGTACTAACAGGGACGATAGAGGTCGAGCAGAACGAGACCGTCTACACAATCACAGGCAGTAACTCACTGTTCTTGGATACCTTCCAAATCACGATAGTGGCCAGATACCTAGACACCGATGATGACGGGGTGCCTGACCTGTTCGATCCGGATGATGACGGGGACGGTTGGAACGACACATTCGAGATAGCATGCGGAACAGACCCCCTGTACATCGTCGATAGTCCCGAGGATCACGACGAGGACTGGATATGCGACACACTGGATGATTTCGACGACTCCCCAATCGTCTTCTTCTACCCCAATGACAAGCTTACGCTCACCGTTGGGGAGCAGATGGAACCACTAGAGCCATTGATCGCTCCTACCAGTGGAGGAATACTCCTGTTCACGGTAATTCCCGACCTACCTATGGGACTGGTCCTGGACAACAGCACGGGAGTCATCTCTGGGACTCCTGAGGAGGCCTTCAGGCACATGCTGATCGAGTACTCGCACAGATTCACGGCCCAGAACTCCCAATGGGACTTCTCCTACAGGGTGGACTTCGACGTATTCTGGCCAGAGGACAACACCACCGACGAGGACGGTGATGGCTGGCCGGACCTTATCGAGCTGGAATGCAACACGGATCCGACCGACTCCTCCTCTTTCCCGGAGGACATAGACCTCGACGGGGTTTGCAGCCACATCGATGAGGACGACGATGGGGACAACATAGGGGACCCGATCGACAGGTTCCCGAAGGACCCCACAGCATGGGATGACACCGACAACGACACCATGCCTGACGAGTTGACCTGCAAGTACCTCACGGACTCAGCCAACTGCACGTTCGAGCTGGTAGAGGACCTGGACGATGATAACGACGGTTGGCTCGACCTCAACGAGACCAGTTGCGGGACGAATCCGAAGGACAACCTGTCAGTCCCGGAAGACGACGATGGGGATGGGGTCTGCAACCTCTTGGAGGTTTACGTCCCAGATGCAGTCAGGATTCTCTGGATTTGCTGCTTCCCAATTCTCCTCCTGCTGCTCCTGCTCCTATGGGTGATCAACCCCTTCACTGTCAGGGAAGAGGAGATACTGGGCCCAGAGCCAGAGTACACGACCACAGAGTTCGGATGGCAGGGAGGAACGGGCGAGTATGACGACCCGTACATCCTAATGCCCGTCAAGGGCATAAGGAAGGGCTCTTTTGCTAGGAGCCACGAGATAATCCAGGTTTCCAACATAACGCCAAGACTCGATTGCGACTTCACCGATATGTCATCCGAGAAGAACGGCACTAGGTTCAGCATGAAATCGAAGAAGGCCAACTCGAGAGGCAATCTGGAGTTCAGGCTGGAGTTCAGCGACAGCGGAGAAACCACAGAGGGAAGGCAACAGTATACTTCCAGTGGGCGGTGGAGGTGGAGGTGTATCGAGACACTCCGGAAGAGGAGATCGCCAAGAAGAGGGCTAGGAGAATCGAGAGAGAGGCCAAGAGGAAAGCCGCAGAGTTGGAGAAGGAGGTCGAGGAGAGGGTCGCAAAGGCCGAGATCGATGCCAAGAAGAAGGCAGCAGAGATGCAGAAAGACCTGAAATCCAAGGTCGAGGAAGTGGAGAAAGAGGCCCAGGAGAGGACCGCAGCAGCCGAGGAGGCTGCCAAGAAGGCCGAGGAAGCCCAAAGGGAGGCTGAGAGGAAGCAAGCCGAAGCAGAGAGCGAAGCCCGTAGAAAAGACAGTGAGCGCCTGGAAAGAGAAGCACGTGAGAAGAGGCTGGAGGAAGAAGAGAGGGCCCGCATAGAGTCTGAGGAGGCTGCAGAGGAGGAGCGCAAGGCAGAGGAAGAGGCGGCCAAGAGGGCTGCAGAGGAAGAGGCGGCGAGAATCGAGAGGGAAGCCCAAGAGAAGGCCGAGAAGCTCCAGAGAGAGGCCCAGGAGAGGGCCGCTATGGTCGAGAGGGAAGAAGCAAGGAAAGCTGCTGAAGTTGAGCGGGAGGCCGAATTAAAGCCAAAGAGAAGCTGAGAAAGAGGGCAATTGAGAGGAAGCGTCAGATTGACCTGGAGGAAAAGGAGAACCAAATCGCTCGAGACAAGGCTTCGGAGAGGTTCAGTGCTATGGAAAAGGAGCTCGAGGACAGGAAATCAAAGATAGAAGAGCTGGATGCCGAGGCCAGGAAGAAGGAAACGGCCCTACTGAGGGTTGCAGAGAAGTCCAAGGACATCGACTTCGGAATACTAGGATTCGCAACTGCTGACCAGAAGGACCAACTCCAGGAAATCAAGGGCGTTGGTCCGTTCATTGAAGAGAAGTTGAACGCACTTGGCATCTACACATTCGCACAGATTTCCAGAATGAACTCAGACCTGGAGGACAAGATAAACGAGGCGATAGAGTTCTTCCCGGGCCGGATAAAGAGGGACGAATGGGCAAAGCAGGCAAGAACCATGGTGGGCAAAGAAGACACGGGTGACGGCCCTTCTGCGGATCCGGATGGTGCAGCCGTTTCTCAGAATGAGCTTATTGAGATGGCAAAGGAGGGAATCAGGGAAAAGGAGGAAGAGGAAGAGAAGAGGAGGGAAATCGAAAGGAGGAGGGAGAGGGCAACAGAACTCCTGAGCAGGGTTACTTCTGAGACGGTAATCGAGAGGGAGGAAGAAGATGATTCTGGGATCGACTTCGCAGTAATCGGATTCGGATCGGAGGAAGACCGTGACAACCTCCAGCAGATAGACGGAATAGGGAGATTCGTAGAGAAGAAATTGAATGGCATAGGAATATACAAGATTTCCCAAATAGCAAGTATGACACAGGAAATCTCTGAAGAGGTTAACCAGGCGATAGGCCTAGGACCTGGCAGGATAGAAAGGGACGAGTGGGTCCTTCAGGCAAAGAGATTGATACGATAAGCATTTGATACATGGACGATTGGAGGTTAAAGGATGGCTGACCCGATTACAGATGGATTTTCCGCTCTGGCCGAGTTACTCGACGAAATTGAGGAAATCGGAATATTCGCTCAAATTGGAGTCTCGCTGGGACTTACGCTGTTTGCACTTGTTTTCTCTAGGTACATCATTCTCAAAGCAGCATGGAGGGTTGTTAGAAGAACAGAGGCGGAGTGGGACAACGAAATCCTAGATCCTCTGTTCAACCGAGTTTACATCTTCGTTCTGACGGCGGGCGTGGAGTTGACAATGATGTGGACATTGGGGAGGAACGATGCTTTCTACACCGCTGTATCGCCCTACTTCTCCGCAATCTACATAATCCTCAGCGCATCAATAATCAGCGTTGGTATCAAGTTCATTGTGCCCGCTGCAATGGAGAGATACAACACCAACAAAAGCGTAACTGTGACCGGAGGAAACCCCATCGTCACTTTCGTGTTGAGGGGCGTAGTCGGATTCATGGGCATATACCTGGCCCTACAAGAGGTTGGCATCGAACTATTGGGAATTCTCGCATCACTGGCAGTTTTCTCACTTATTATTGGATTGGCAGTACAACAGACCCTAGGGAACATGTTGAACTCATTCATGCTCGCAGTGGACCAGCCATTCGAAGTCGGAGACAGGATACTGGTCGAGGGAGTCACTGGGACTGTGATGTCAGTAGGAATCCTATCAACGAAGATACTAACCCTAACAGAGGAACTAGTCGTGATTCCGAACAATAGATTGGTCGACTCCACTATCACCAACTATGCGAGAGGTGGTGGTGACGGATTGGGATCGAGAGTAACTCTGACACTTGACATAGGAGTGGACTACGACGAGCGCTCCGCTCACGTGAAGCAGGTGATAATGGATGTGGCGAAGAAGTGCCCGCTAGTAGAGGAAGAGCCCGCGCCAAGGGTCCTTTTACGAGAACTGGCTGACTTCTCCAAGAACTACCGCCTCTACGTGTGGATCAGCGACTATAGCGAAGAGTTCCTTGCAACCGATTGGTTACTCCGGGAGGTAGATATTGCGTTCGGAAGAGAAGGGATCAGCATCCCATACCCAGTAGGAGTGGAGCTAAAGAGCAAGCCCAGCCCATTCCCAGAAGGCGAAGCAGGAGAGAGGATGAGGAGGATGAAAGCCACCAGGCAGCACGTTTCAAGGATCAAGATGCTGAAGGACGAGGCAGACCTAGAAGAAGAGAGGGATTCGGCCAGAGCAGAGTTAGAATTGCTACAGGCTAGGCTGGCAGAGGGCGACTTGAGGAAAATCGAGAAGGAAACACTCGAAAACGACATTAGGGCACTCGAAACCCTGCTAGCACAATTCACTGAGTGAGTCTGCGAAACCTCTTCAAGCCTGATGTCTGATTGGGGACCATGAAAACAGAAGACTCTGGAGCATCTGCGAAGGGAGCAGGCCTGGAATTGAGCGATAGGGAAACGCCTGGAATAACAAGGAAGAAGGTCGAGATACCCGCAGAAAAGAAGGGTGACAAGCCGACCTTCTCATGGGACTATTTCAAGCCGAATGGGAAGAAATTGATCGACAAGGACAGGGTAGAATTCCTCAACTCACTTGCAGTCCCACCGGCATGGACCGATGTGTGGTTCTGCGCGAATGAAAATGGACACATACAAGCCACAGGGAAGGACGCGAATGGCCGGTTACAGTACAGATATCACCCTAAATGGATAGATTACAAATCAAAACTGAAGTATGCGAATATAGACGAGTTCGCAGCAGAATTGGATAGTCTAAGGGATCTGGTAAAGGAAGATCTGTCTAAAAAGGAAATGAGTAAACATAAAGTTGCTGCATTAGTGGTTTGGTTGATTGACAGATATCACATCAGAGTAGGCTCTGACCAATATGCACAGGAGAATGAATCCTATGGTCTAACAACTCTCAAAGAGAGCCATATAAGTTACAAAAGGGGTGAGAAGGCAATAGTTGAAGGAATGAGAGTACTGAAAGGTAGCAACAAACCGATTTCCAAACTAATCGAGGACTCCGCAAAGATAGGAGGCAAAGACAAGGAACAGGACCTATTCAGATACGTTGATGAAAATGGGAATGATTTCGATATCAAGGCAGAGCACATCAATGAATATCTTGACCAGAAAATGGAAAATAAGTATACTGCCAAGGACTTCAGGACCTGGGCCGCATCATGGAAGACCGGTGCTAGACTAGCAATGGTATCTGAAGCAAGTGAGAAAGAGATTAGCCAGCTACCGGAACTACATCGGGAAGCAGTTGAGAATTCTGAGAAAGACGGTTTTCCGCCATATGTTGAATGGTGTGGGAGATACCTCAAGGGCACAGAGGGACTGGCAAAATTGGCAGAATCAGGAAATCTCCCTGGAGAGACCGATAAGGAAAGAATGGCAACAATGCTCGCAGTCATAGATACTGTGGCCGTAGATTTAGGAAACACCAGAGCAGTCTGTAGATCATCATACATCAGACCTATGTTCATGGAAGATTGGGATGACAGGGTCTTTTTGGATAGGTGGAACGAGGCAAAGAAGGGCCAAATAAGGGGAGAAAATATGTGGCCAGATGAGACGGCCGCCATTAATTACATGAAAAAATGGGAAGAGTAGAATGTTGAATTAAAGCCTGTTCATGGTGATAAGATGGGCAAAGTAAGGAGCATAGATCTGCTCGGTTTTCTTTGCCCCATTCCAGTTCATGAGACAAGGAGAGTTCTACAGGATTCTGAAGATGGTGAAGTTATTGAGGTAATATGCGACGATCCGGAGACCCTACACGATATACCCGCCCTATGTGACAGGATGGGCGTAATTCTTGAGAAAGTGGAGGAGAAAGATGGAGAATTCAGGTTCCTCATAGCCAATGTGACTGGGGAACTACAGTATTGAAATGGACGATTCAACTGGATGATGCATGAACAGCACGCGAGTCTACGAACTAGGGGAGGTGCCTGCCGATGCTCGCCTGCCCACAGAGCACGGAGATTTCAGAATCAAGGTATTCCACGAGGAGGAGACGGGATTAGATCACGTCGCCCTGCTTCTTGGGGAGATATGGAAGGGCCGGACCCTGTTCTAGTCAGAGTACACTCGGAATGCCTAACCGGGGATGCCTTTGGAAGTCTTAGATGCGACTGTGGACCGCAATTGCAAACTGCTCTCAGAATGATACAAGATGCAGGATGGGGGTGTCTAGTTTACCTGAGGCAAGAAGGGAGGGGCATAGGGCTACATGCCAAGATACAGGCATATAACTTGCAGGATAGAGGAGTAGACACACTGGATGCCAATCTAATGCTAGGCCACCCCGCCGATGCGAGAGACTACGGCATAGCCTCGGAGATACTTGCCTCTGTTGGAATAGAGAAGGTGAGCCTGATGACCAACAATCCAGACAAAGTTGAACAGCTTTCTGAATATGGAATAAACGTAGTAGAGAGGATGGAAATAGTAGCCGGAGTTGGAGAAGGAAACCTGGATTATCTATCCACAAAGGCAAACAGAATGGGGCATCAAATCAGCGAAGATAACCTGGAGAAGCAGTAGTTCTGGGGCCGTGACCGGGACTCGAACCCGGGCCGGCGGGACCACAACCCACCGTGCTAACCGCTACACCATCACAGCCAGAATTGAGTTATGCGTGAGTCAGCCCGTATTTCAACAGTTTTGCAAGATTGGCTAGAAGCTAAACACCAACGCCTTGAAGGGAGGAAAGCCGTCGTTGGGCACATGGGATATTGCAGGGCGGCTTCAGTTCTAGTGGCACTATTGCTAACATCACTAGCCCTTCCTACAGCCTATGGAGATACTGTAATTTCTTCAGAGGAAGTCGAAATTCTGGAGGCCGGGAGTTTCCAAATTCCCTCAGAGTGGTCCTTCGAAACTACTACCGGCTTCTCAACCGATCAGGCAGAGTACACCATTGGAATGGTGGCAGATGGCGAGATGTCCTTCACCCATGCCAGGCCGGACAACTTTGCTGAATACACTTCTTGGGCTAGCAGTGGATGTAGTTCATGTAATGCCACATTCGGAGAACCGGATGGATACTACTCGTGGTCCAAGGGTCCGGACATAACGATGAGTGGATACAGTTACTCTGGACTGAATTCTATGGAAATTGAGCAGGTATCACTAGTTTTGCACATCTCCATCCCTGATGCTCTTCCTTCAGATGAGGTGAACGTGATTATGCAGAATCATGGGTCTGACATTCTCGTGACCACATTTGCGAGAACTCTAGGTCCACTTAATCGAATGAGCAACCCGCTTGTGGTGAACCTAGACAGTTACTTAGACTGGGATTGGTCAAAATTAGAGCAAACTCAATTCAAAGTGGATTACGTTTCTGACAACCAAGGAGCTGATGACTCCGAGGTCAGGGTCGATGCTGTAGGATTGAGAGTGAAGTACCACCAGCCTTGGTTCTCTTTCGAAAACGCTAGAGCAGAGCACTCATCAATTCTGGAAGAAGTGCCGTTTTTCGACATTAGTACCTACGAAGGACAAATATCAGGACTTGAACATAGCACGTGTGGACTCGTCCCTAGTGAAAAAGAGGGTGGTATTTGGGAATTCCGGGTTTCAGCACCATCCAACCAGAAAATAGGAAGGGTGCATGTTTCTGGATTAGGGAATCACAGCATTTGGTTCTCTCACGAGAGTACAGGAGGAGGTTATTTGGAGATTGGTTCCGGAGATTTGGTTTGGGGTGAAGCTGAAATCGTTGATTTCAGAGTTATAGTGGAAGATGGTTGTATCTCTGGATCTAGAGTTGACTTGAACGATCCCCACCTAATTGTCAGTGGTAGGGTATCAGGCGGTTTTGCTGGTCTCTCAAGCGAGTCGAGTAATATTAGATTCGCCATAGGACCATTTCTCGTACATACAGAGCAAATGGACTCTGGAGAGTTCGAATTCTCAGTACCTATTGGATATGCACTTCCCTCTGAAGGTGAGACTCTCCGAATAGGGGTCGCTGTAAGATTCCAATGGTCTTCAAACGGAACATCAGAGAACACTGTTGTTCACATAAGTTCGATGTCAATTTCTGGGGGATTCTCACTTGAGTGGGATAGAAGTCCGAATTGTGCGGAAATCGCTGATGTAAACCTCATCGAGGACGAAGGCGGAGAGATAATCTCTGTCTATTCAATTTGCAGTGATGACATCACTGACCCTCAGAGTCTGGAAGTCAGAGCTCATAGTTCTGACAATAGTACCCTCCTGGCTTACGGAGAAGGAGGCCTTCTGATGATCGAGCCAGAAGATGAGGCAAGTGGTACTGCCGAGGTTTTTGTCCAAGTGATTGATGAAGTTGGGAACTCTTGGACCGATTCTTTCTTTGTGGAAGTGGAACCGGTCATGGACCCCCCGGAGTTTGGCTATGTCCCCGGGATCCTTTACATCGAACTAGGCGAGTCTGGAGTCATAGTTCCAGAAATTTTCGATCCGGATACGGAGGCTCTCTCCATCACCACCAGCAAATCTTGGGCCTCAGTTAACGATACAGGCGAAATAGTCTTACAACCTGTAGAAACGGGCGAACACCTACTAACGATATCCGTCACTGACGGAAATTCAATGATTACTAGAGACATGCTCATCATTGTAACCTCTAAACCGGATCTACTAGTAGAGTCTATGGAAATTAGGATTGGAGGACTAGAGGCAGATGATTTGGAGAATGGTGATGTTTTAGAGGTGATTGGATTCATCCGTAATCAAGGAAGGGCGACTGCTCAGAATGTATCATTCTACTGTATGTTAAATGGGATTCTAGTTGGAACGGGAGAGATTTCGCAATTGGATCCCGGAGGCCTGTCTATGGCGACTTGTGACATCCAACTGATTGGAAATTCTGAAGTAGCCATCTTCACCGTTGAGATAGATGGAACTCAGATGAGTCCGAAATCACCTAAGAAGGAGTTCCAACGGAAGAAGTAGTACGGCAATGTATAGCTATTGACCTACGTTTGGCTGATAATCTGAGCAAAATAGGCAATGGTTATACAAGGAGCGAAAGCAAACGCAAACTACCGCGCTAGTGGCTTAGGTCGCGAATGCGGTGGTGTGTGTGAAAAATGATGGTATTGAAAATTAGGCTGGAAACAGACGAGTGGATATACGAAGAGCATGAGAACGCGTAAGCGATCTAGTCCTTCGACCAAGTCTGCGGATATGTTCCAGGTGGCATTATAACGGTCTTTGGAACTGCTATCTGACCAGTCCTCATTTCAGGGATAGAATCTGAGTGGACTGAAAGTTCGGAGATTGCTACAGCCTCTCCCTTCAGGCTAGAAATCAAGACTGACGACCCGGATGGCAGTCCTCTCGGGACTGAGACTACTCCGGGCCTAGCAAGTGGGGCTCCGTGCGAAAGGGCCGAAACCGCCCCATCCTTGACCGCGATTCTGGGAATGTCGTTTAGCACGGTTTCCACGGGGCAGACCAGTCTCTCCAGACCTCTGGGGTCATCATGCTCCTTCCAGAGGAAGACTGCATCTGCGAGTTGTTGCATCGAGCATGCCATTTTATCTTCAAGGGGTCCGCTCTTCGACCTATGGAGTTCCAATAGCTCGCATTTAATTCCTGAAAGAAGGCCTAGGTCCTTCACCATGGTCCTGATGTAGGTTCCAGCCTCGCAGCTGATCGAGAGCAAGTGCACCCTATCTCCCTCTTCTGTCTGGACCAGTCTAGATTCAGAAACCTCCCTTGTCCGGACTTGTACTTTTACTGCAGATTCCTTCGGTGGGACATTGAATATCTCGCCTTTCATCGTGTTTACCAGCGACTTGAGTTTATCTTCCGGAACTGGTGTCTTGAAGCGAATCACAGCAAAGTAACTCTTTGGCTTCCTAAGGAGTTCCGCGGTGATCTTTGTTGATCTACCGCAGAGAAGGGTGAGTAGACCGGTTGCGAATGGATCCAAGGTCCCACCATGTCCAATTCGTTTGATCCCTAGCATGGATCGAGCCCACGCTGCTAGTTGGTGGCTGGACGGTCCTGGGGGTTTGTCAACCAGAATAATCCCGCATTCAAGGAGTTCTCCCAATGGTCTTTCCTCGGGATTGCAGCCAAAGGAATTGTTGGTTTTGGCGGAAGGATCGATTGACCAGGTTTCCGGATCCATCATCTCACCTGTCCAGTATGGCGTCTACTTCGTTGAACACTTCGGACTCATCCTTGCTATCTGCGTCGATAACGAGGTGATAAGGAGACATATCATCCAAATCTATCCCATATAGTGACGAGTACCTAGCCATGTCATCTTCCTGTCTCTGCTGGGAACGTCGTAGACAATCGGAGAACTCGCCCCCTTCCCTCTTCTGAATACGACGTGCCCTCTCCTTGTCGGAAACGCTCACCCAAACTCTCAGGCATTCAAGATCGTTCTTATGTGCCCACCAGCCACTGAGTCTGCTCTCCACAATCTCGGGAGATTCAGGGGATGACATGCGTTGCTTAATTCCTCTACGGAGAGGCCGCGGGATCGGGCTTCTTCCCTGAAAACGTCGCCGCCATTCATTGATTCCCATCCTCTGGAATCTGCAATCTTTGCCACCAGTGTCGACGTCCCACTTCCTGGGGGACCGCTGATTGTCACCTTGAGCAAAGTGATCATCTCCACTCGCTTCTACACACGTCGCATCTAAGGAGTCCTTTTGGGGTTCTGGAAATCATATCGGAATTGCAAATCTTGCACTTTGAGCCTTCTCGGGGTGGCGCTACATGTTTATTCCCCGAACGTCGTTGATCGATATTCTTGGAGGTCCCCCCTGTTTTCCTCGGTCCCGCTCTCCTCTGCGATCTTCTGACTGAGGATGATGCGGACTTCCCCTTTGCATCATCGAGCATGTGAAGAAGAGGCTCTGGGATGGTCTCCCCTGAAAGTACCAGAGGATGTCGGGAGAAACGGACGATCTTGATGTGTCTGTCCAGAATTCTCCCCAAGGGAGCACTCATTGCTATGTAAGTCGCTATCCAAGCCGGGAATATCCAAAGTACTCTGGCATTGAAACTCCACATCGGGTCCCACGGTAAGCTGACGAATCCTACTCTGAATGATTCCACGGAACCCGCCATCCAACTGAATATCGCAATAATGAAGACCATTGTGAAGACCATTGGCTTCATCATCGAAGATTGCATCTTCATTTGCTCGGGCATCATCTCAAGCTGTATCGTTTGCATCTTATCTGCCATGGCTGTGTCTCTAGCCATCCTTGCTTCTCTGAGTTGCTTCCCAATCTGTCTACTTCTGTGCGAGAAGTGGGCTTGTTGTAGTGGGTCCATAAAGAATGAGCGAATGATTGTGTTTACGACCATAATTGATGAGCCGACAATGAAAACTGTTGGGACAAAGTAGGTTTGATGGAAGGGCAACATAGGTTCTAATACCGATCCTGCTGAATCAGATAGTCCGACTCTTAGACCAGGGTAGAACATCAACATGACCATCATCCCAAGGAGCAACAACATGGGAAACATCATCGATGCCATGGCATCCGCTTGGGCATCGCCGCCCGATTCTGCTGGTGCCATGTCACATCGACACGAAGGAGTGAGAATAACACTTCGGTGATGGGGAGATGGGGGTTATACTATGTCAGGAAAGTGTGTGCCCGCATACCACACATATCGAAGACCCTATTCCCACTTCGAATCCACATGCCGGACATGTGTTTGATTTGTCCTCAGTTTCTTCCGATTCCTCCTGTTTTTCGGACTCTGGTTCTGATTCTACCTCGTCCCTTTTATTCTCGGGTTCTTTTACCATGGGTTCGATTTGGTGTTCTACTTCTATAGCATCCTTGGATGCAGATGGCATTTCCTCTTCTTGCTGTTCCAGCCATTGTGGGACATTTGGCTCCTCGTCCACCTCGTCACCAAATGTTGCACCATGGAAATCCTGAGCATCGGATACGTCCCTTGCAGACTCCTTTGTTATCGAAGAGTCCCTTTCTCCTTCTTTATCGGAGCGAACAACTGATTCTTCTATGGAGAATGTCCCGGGCACTATATCGTGAAGGGCAAGGTCATCTAGCGCACTGTCAGAACTGTTGTGGAACATTAGCATTATTTCGTACTGCCCTGGTTTCCCGCCTGGGAAGACCTCCTTGCCTGTACTGATGTTTCTCCTTTTGTGAACAACCGAAATTATTGGAGGCTTGTCTACCGTCCTAGTGGCAACTGGACCGAATCTTTCTGAGCTGAAATCGACCTTTATGGGAGCAACCAGTAACTCATTTCTAGGAGAAGGATCAGGTGCTAAAAGAGGGTATCTGATTACTACTGCCTTTCCAGGCTGTAAACCCAATGGAGCGGAGGTACCTATTGTCATCCTTAGGGAGTTACCCTCTCTATCAGGAGAGACATATTTCTCCTCTAATTGCGTCCCATTTACCAGATCAATTCTGTATTGCTCCTGCTTGAGTTCAGTACCCTCTATCTCTATGGAAATATCTTCTGTGTTCGGAGTGTCAAAAATCCCGGGAATATCATCAAGAACTCGGAGAACATTGATTTCTGAGGTTCCGGTGTTCTCAAGGGTGATCACCGTTTCAATCTTGGATGAGATGTATGATTTTATCCGTGACTTGTCAAACCTCTTTTGAAGAGCCGCGTCAAGAACCGTGAGTTGCTGTTCCTTCAATTCCACGGTTCCAGAGGATTGTACTGAAACCCTTGGAAGAATCGAGAATCTAATTTCCTGAGTGAAGCTTGGTTGATCATCAGATTCAACTCTCTTCACCATAGAGTCCCATTTACCCTCTGGGGGGACATCTTGCCTAATATCTGAAACTTCCAATATTGGATCTTCCCGCCCTATTAGCCTTACAGTTGCACCAGAAAGTGAGACTACGAAGGATGATTTATTTTCGAAAACACATGTACAGTGCCAAACGCCTGGTCTATCATCC
>LULP01000577.1_pt1 | contig 12916 bp, 13 predicted proteins | sample 728111 | NCBI WGS metagenome assembly LULP01 (sample SAMN03860286, study PRJNA289734) | marine metagenome | biome: seawater column; feature: ocean; material: water; isolation source: Red Sea water column Station 149 - depth 25m | place: Saudi Arabia: Red Sea | collected 2011-10-15 | depth 25 m
ATGCCACAGTCACAGAAACTATCAATGGAACTACTTATGAATGGACAGGCTTAAATCTGGATCAAAAACCAAACTGGCAGCAAACATCAGAAAGCTTTCAGTTCTCAGAATTTTACAAAGGCCCATCTTTAGAATCTATAACCGATATAACAAGGCAAGTAACTTCAGAAGTAGTAACAGATACTACTATTATATTTTCCAATTAATAAGCCTTTTTTCTTGTTTACCTAGTTACGCCAATACCTCAGCAGTTGCCAACCCTCAAAGCAATACATCATCCTCAGTATCAAATTTTGCAACGCAAGTTTTGACAGGGCCAATGACTGAAAACACTTATGGTAATGGAATTAAATGTTCAGGAACAACTTTATCTATAAGCCCATTCGCTACAACCTCAGTAGCAATCAAACGACCGCAAGATTATATATTTCATACACCAGTTTATAACGAGGCAGCGGATGAAGATGGTAATTTAACAAATGCTGGTGAAATTTTATTTTATAGAGAAAATTATAGTGGTAATAAAGATGCAACATCTTTTAATTTTGGCATTGCTGCAACAATATCTGTACCTTTAGATAAAAGGTTTCAAGATGCATGTTTAAAAAGTGCAACTACTCAAGAAAAAATAGCAAGGCAACAGTTATCAACAGCAAGATTAAATTACGAATTGGCCAGATTGAAAAACTGCCATACTTTGAGAGTTAGTGGGGCCGAGTATTCAAAAGACAGTCCTTATCATGGACTTTGTGCAGATATTGTTAGTAAACCTAAAATGAATCAAGTTATCCCACATACTCATAAATTAAAGCAGTAGACAAGCACGGTTAGACTTGCCTACCTAGACGCCCTATCCATTGCCGTGGCGAATAGGGTTTTTTAATTCTAGCTTATTTTTTTTTCTTTGCTAACTTTTTAATTGCAGTCTTTATAAGGTTTTTAACAAGATTAACTATGATAGGACTTGAAGCCGCAGCAACAGCAATAATTGAAGTACTAACAAGAACAGGAGAGCTAGGAAACCATTTCTCTGTAAATGAACTATCTCTGAGGATTTCATAGCATTGACCATTTTTAATAGAATGACCTATCACGATTTGCAGCCTTAGCTCATTGGGATAAGACCCTACGGGAATACTAGACTCATTGGGGCATTTTATAAAAAACTCTTTATCTTTTTTGACTTTGGGCGTATATTTTGGCGGTTGTGGTATATCTGGTTTTTTTTGTTCTGGTTGTTTATTTGGGTCTGTAGGAATAAATTTATCAGGGTGATATTCTAAAGGTTCAAAAGATGGAAAATTAACAACAGGATATTGTAAAGATGGTTTGTCAATAATATCTAAAGTTGTTGGATATTGTTCCCACGTTCTTGTTCTGGGAATATAGATTTCTTTTATTTTTATCTGTGGTATTTCAATTCTTGGTATTTCCAAGTGGATTCACCTTTTTTAATTCTGGTAGCTGTATAGATGGCCCTGTAACATCTGGTAAGGTTTTTTTCATTACATCAGATAATTTATTTTCCAAACTGCCCATAATCTTGTTTTTTAGTGTTCTTTCAAATTCTGGGCTCTGCATATATTTAACAGCCATGTATGCAAAGACACTCATTGACGAAACCATCAAAAATGAGATAATTGACAAAATATTAGCTATTTTTTGAAACATGGTAAAAGACGCAATACTTAAAGCGATTAGTCATACATTAATTATATCTTGTCTTCTTATTATTCCAACTATTGCTCCAATGTACCTAATTATGTCTTATATGACTACGAAGGTACACCAGAAAATTTAGTAGGTGTTTTTGATTCTGTTATCTGAGCCGCAATTCTTGTTTCAATAGCTGTTACTTCATCAACACCAATAACAGCTTTAGCCCATGCAATTAAATTATCTTTAGTAACAGAAGCCAATGCAATAAAAGAACCAGCGTCAGCAGCAGCAAGCTCTACAGAACCATATTGTGAGCCTTCGTGAACCACAGCAGAATCACCACTGCCTACAGTCTCAGAACCGTAAGCAGTCCAGTGAACAGTTGTTATAACGTCAGACAGAGATCCAACAGTTTTGGTTCCATCATAAGAAATAACATCCCAAGTAATAGACATGATAATAAATGTTTAGTTTTATTTTACTTAGATTCTGCAGCCTGTACAACTTCACTAAGTTTTTCTAACTGTTTCAATGCTCCTTGATCTTCTATTATTGGCTGCATAAGTTTATTTTTTTCTGCAACTTTTTCTTGTATTTCTCTTTCTAATATTTGAGCTTTTGCAATATTAAGATCAAGACGAGTTTTTGTCTCATCGTAAAGTTCCTGAGGTGTTGCCATAAAAATTATTCAAGTTATCTAATTATACTAAGCAGCTTCTAAAGCGGCAACCTTAACTGATAACTCTTGAACTGCCTTTACAAGCATAGGAATAATTAATTTTTCGTTTACTGTCAAAGCATTGTCAATTTTTTTATCTCCAACTGTAAGAGTATCTTTACTGAATAGTTGTATTAAATTATTATCTACAGTTTTAACTTCTTGTGCAATAAAACCATACAATGTTTGTTTTTCTTCATCACAAAAACCATCTATCCAATTAAAAGAAACAGGTCTTAAAGAATTTATAGATGTTAATCCTTTATCTAAAGAAACAATATTTTTTTTGAGTCTTTCATCAGAAGCATTAAAAATATTTGTGCCAGATGGTGCGCCAATATTTCCATTAGAATCAATGGTCATACGTGGATTAACGTTCACATCAAAGATCATTGCGTCATTATCATGATCGTATCTAATTTGACCTACATTATTATCTTCAGGATCACCAAAAGCAATTCTTGAAGTCGCTGTGTTTGGTGTTTTAAAAGTAAGTCCTGTATTACCTCCAGAATTGTCAATAACTAAAGCATCAGCACTTACATTAATATCTCCACCTGTTAAAGTTGTTGATTCAGAAATTGTAACTCTAGCATTAGGAGTTGTATTACCAAAACCTACTCGATCAGAGAAAAATCCCTCACCATCTCCATCAATAGAAAATTTAACAGAATTTGTTGTATCGTGATTTGATCTTGCTTCAATTATTGGATTACTAGAGTTTACTGTTTGTCTATAAACTACAAGTTGTGCTGTTGAGGCATCAGTAGCTCCGATTCCAACGCGGCCATTTGCGTTTACGCGTACTTTTTCTCCTGAATTAGTATCAATAACTACAGTGTTAGTGGTAATTCTTCTAAAACCATCAGCGTTCATTGCAGAACCTTGGTTATTAGCAAAATAAAAACCTGATGCCGTTACCTCTCCATCTGCCATCAAAGTGACTGAGTCTGATTCTTGTGCTGTAATTCCTGCCACTACGTTATGGTTGGTATCAATCGTCAATGCTTGATCGAGATTAGAAGTATTTTTAAATTTTATTGTCCCATCAACTTGAACTTGGATTCTAGCAATATCTGTCGATTGGCTTCTAAAAAATAAGGAGCCCATATTTTCAGTTCCACCTGTTCGATCTGATCTAATACAAAATTGTGGTTCACCAGCACCAGACATTTCAAAAGTTTTACTTGGGCTAGAAGTATTTATACCAATTCGCTCATTTCCAGCATCTACATAAAATAAATTTTCTTGTGTATCGCCTTCAATTCTAAAATCTACATCCGCACCATCTTCATTAAATACTGTTGTGGCTCCAAGTTCCATTCTTTCAACACCAGCGGTTGCCACATTAAAAGTATCAGCAGCGGAACTAAAAATACCTGTATTTAAATCATCTCTAAAAGCCAATGCAGGGGTGCTTGCAGAGCCATCTTCAAGAGTTATTGTTCCATCAAGTTGAAATAATTCAATCCACCCATCATTGGCTGAATTTCTTATTTTCATCACAGCATTACTGGTATCTGCCCACCATTGATAAGCATACATGGTTGCGGGTTCTGATGAATTAGAGTTATTACTTACGATTGCAGCTAAAGCATTATTTAAATCTGATCTCACGGCGGCGCCTGTTCCATTCGAGATTGTGTAATCATGTGTGGGCATTTGTCAGTTATACCAATGGATTTGAAGATTATTTATTTATATTTTTATAGTTAATTACAAGCAAAAAGTAATAACAATAAAAAATAAACAATTATTTAAATTTATTATACCCAATTTTTCTATATTTACCAAATTCAAAATTACTTTTTAACTACCTCGTCCAAATCCAACCGCAGTATATTTAAAATTTAAGTTTTTGAAATTATTACTGGCATCTCTTACCTCTATTACAAACTGTGTCCCCGTTACACTTGTGATCTTGAAATAATCACCTGTTACTGCACCTTCAAGAGTTATTCCTATTGTTGGTAAAAATGCTGTTGTCGAACCTCCTAAAGAACCAGTACCCGTGAAAAACGGATGAGAAAATACCACTGTCTTGGCTGAGCTACCAGATGCAATTGCTGTATTAACAGTTTCTGTTCTTCGTTTTACACTCGCTTCAAATCCCAATTCAGAAACATTTATATTTTGTGCTGGGTCATTAGATGTCATTTCACATTTAAATTTAAAACCCCTTGCAGAATATTCACCATTTGCAAAGACATTAAATTGTGTAAAGGATGCACTGCCAGAACTGGGGTCATCATCAGTTGTGGCAACTAACAATTTTGCATTAACTGATTCTACAGTTTCACCATCTACATCTGTCCATGTATCAATATTTCCTGTTCTTGAATCAAACAAGCTGTTAGGCAAAATCCCAAAAGTAACAAGTCTACGTTTTAAAATTAAGTTAAATTTTGCACCAAGATCAACAACATTCTGAAATTCATAAGATCCTGTTGAAGATATAGGGCCTGTTGTAATATCATCATGACCAGCAAAATCAAAGTTTGTAATATTATCAAAATCTGCTACGTCATCTAATAAACTTGTCCCCTGTAAAACCAAACCATCAAAAGTTGCATCATAAAATGTATTAACTTTAGTTCCTTGAAATGGAGGTGAATCAGTATCCTCCCTTTCAGTAAGAATTATTTGATGCGGTTGTGAATCTGGTTGTGTAACTATTATCTTTGCTGAATTTTCAGAAAGATTACCACTATCATCTTTAAACTTTATTAAATATGTTCCTGTTAATGCTGGAACAAGAGTTTCAGAAATATTACCCGCAAGTGCAGGGATAATATCAATTGCATTTGTAAAAATAGCATTAGTCCCAGTTGTTGGTGTATGCCTGACGATTACGTTTCCACCATGTAAAACATCCACATCTGTAGACTGCGTAAATCTTAACCTCACAAATTGTTCTGATACAGGTTCAATAGTTAAATCCGTGGGATCTACTGGTAATGCTGTTTTTCCCTGAGCAACAAATGTAAAATTTGAAGTACTACTGCTTAATTTACCTAGAGTATTGACAGACTTAACAGCAAATGTATAAGTTCCTAGCCTTGATTCAAAAAGTTCAAAACTAGGTCTGGCAACCCTTAATCTTTCTGGATTATCATTTTCATATTGAAATTCAAGTAAATATTCTTTAACACCTTGTACTGGTTCCCATGTAACAAATATTTTTGACACGGCTCTATTATTTAAAACAACAATCTGTTCTGTTGCCGCAAGGTTACTTGGTGAGGGTTTTTCATTTAATAAAGTAGTTATTGTTCTTGGGTTAGCAGCAACAGTTGTATCCTCTACCTGTGCATATTTATTGGTATCGTGAATTACTGCTGTGATTGTATATTCAGAGTCATTCTTTTCTTCAATAGAAACAACCCGATAAATTTGAAATTCAACAGAAGTATTTTCTATCGCCCAGACACTGTTTGCTAAAGGTGCAGAAGAAAAAGCAGAAGAAACTGTTATTGTAGTTCCACTGATTGAGCTTATGGATCTTGATTCTACTGACCCATCAGATAAAACAACTGATAATGTAGCGGAATTTTCTGTTGTTAGATCAGTATTGTTTGCATCATCAACAACAATAGTTGTTGTATTAGTGACAGATTTTATACGCCCTCCTCTTCTTACGCCTGCCCTTAAAGAGTCTGCAATAGCAATAATTGTAGAAGGTCTAACAATTACACCAGCTTCAAGAGTAGTTGTAAAAGAAACCACCTCCGATTCTCTTAAATTTGAGTACAAAAACCAACGGCCTAATCTATTTGCCTGACCTCTGGAAGTACAGGCAAAAGCCTTTAATGTTTTTCTTGTTTTACCAAATTTTGTACTTGAATTTGATAATGCTGTAATTTCATCAGTTGTAATTAGTTCATAGTCAATTGTCTGGGTGTCATTATCAAAATAAGCAACTTCAACTTCTGTATATTTTGTTCTCTGTCCTACACCCTGATATGTAAAGCCTTCTTCTGTAATGTTTGAATTATTAAAAATATATTGAGGATCAGATGTGTTAGTTGCGGTGTTAGTTGGCCTGTCCTGAGATATCTGCAATGAACCATTGCTGTAAAATGGCATGGCGTTCATCACAGAACATAAATCATTTATCAAAGAATAGGCATCATTTTTTTTATTTAAAATTACATTGCAACTAAATCTTGGCTCTGTTGTGTTTGTAATTGGATCAGTAATTAAAGTACTTGCATAAGCACTTGCAGAATAAAAACTATAAACATCTAAAGTGTCAGCATCAATCACACCATCTGTTCCACCAAAACCTTTATCTGTTGTCAGGATGTCATATAAAATCCAAGCTGGATCACTACACCATTCTTTATCTGTTTTAAAAGTACCATCAAAAACATAATCATCAGGATAGATAACCCTGCCGTTATCACTGTCTATAGTTGTATTGCTAGGTACTTTGATTTTTGTACCTTTGATGCGATACATACGTTTTGGATAGCTTTGAAATTCCTGTGCATTAAATCTTATGGCAACATAGGCAAAACCCTGATATGCGCTTGTATCAGTATTTATTTCAGTGAAAGAAAGCCAGTTTGTAGTGTTTTGTAAGGTTGAATCTGTGCTGTCTGCTGTATCTCTTATAACTGTTATAGAAACAGGAAAACTCATAGTTTTTTCAAACTTAATTTCAAAATCTTTTACAAAGGGACTTGTTGCTTTTCCATTTATTGCATTTTGTTCTACAGGGTTATGAATAATTCCATTATTTTCCACTATTCTTATAGATATTTTTACTTCGGTTCCCTTTATATCACCGTTATCTTCAAATTTTTGAAGGCTTGGGATTTGTATTGATATTCTTACTTTATCAACATTAGAATCTGTAATTGATCTTGTAATAGATGTAGCATTTGTAACTTGAACCCCAACAGGGATAGTATTTTCTATTGCATTTATTTCTTGTAATGCTGTCTGATCTGATGCACCATTTTTAAAAAAAACTTCTACATCAGAAAAATTTTCATCACCATTTGCATTTTGTAATGGTGTGCCATCAAGAAAAACATTTTTCCTGAAAGTATCAGTACCAGTACCACCAACGTCTAATATTGAATCTATCTCCCCATATCCAAGCAAATCTAAAACGGTTGCAAATTGTTTACTACGCAGCCCCCCGTCAATAAGGTCAGGATCAACTACCTTTCTATCGGTTCCGAATAATTGATCATCAACTAATCTAGGCATTACGTTATGCTTTTAACTACTTGGGTAGAATCTGTCCCTGAGCTAATTATAATTGAACCGCTAAAAACAAGACCATAAATTATAGGTATTGGAACACCACTTGAGCTAACGTTCTGGATACCACTAAATGTATAAGAACCTCTTATTGCTGGATCAATATCACTGACACTTGAACTGGATTCTGTGGTGATAAAAGGTCTGTAATACCACCGATTATCATAGAAGTTCCAATAGTTGTTAAAGCTGTAGTGACTACAGAACTTGTTAAAATAGCACCAGCAACACTAGCTACAGCCGTTGCAGCAGCAGCAGCCCCGCTAAATATTCCTGTAACCACTGAAACCGCGGCTCCCAAAGAACCTGTTGCAATAGGAATAATTTGTATATCACCCTCGCCAGACATTGATAAATATTCTTCTGTAATTACCCTACCGCCCATTTTTACCTTATAAATTTGATCATTCATATGTTTTTGTATTCCTTCAAAATTTGCAATCAAAAAACTCATTGCCTGCTGTGGTGACTTTACAGCAGCCATGAAATATGGCTTTCCTAAAAATTGTCTTAACTTACCATAAACTTTTATTTTCTTAAGCTGCATATCTGTAAACCCCTCTAAGTGCCTGTTGGTATCTTAAGTCAAAAAGTTCTCTGCAACTCAAAGCTTTTATATTATGATTCAATATCATGTTATCACCTATATAAACAGCAACATGATCAAGATTTCCAGTTATTGATTCAAAAAGCAAAACATCACCAACTTTGATTTCTTTATTAGATTCTTGTTTTTTAAATCCACCTATAGGCAAAGCTTTTTCAAACTCTGGATTATTTATAAAATCTTTTATTTTTTTTGGTCTTTTCCAATTCATTAATTTTATTTTCTTGGTTTCTAAATACCAATCACTTACAATACTCCAACAGTCATATTTTCCCCAGATAAATTTTCGCCCAATCAATGAAGGTGCTTTCCAGCCTGTAGGCTCAAACGATTCCCAATGATCGTGTTCAATACTATAAATAAAATATGGAAACCCAAGATGTTCACAAGCTGCCCTATCATTATTTGAAGGTGTTGCAGCACCTATAGGATGACTATGTATAACACCAATAATTTCTCCTGTATCTTCACATTCTGCCCAATCATCAGGGTCAAGAATAAAAAATTCAAATTTGCCTTCTGCTAAATTTTTACAAGGCCAAAAAGTTTCTTTACCCTTTATTATTGCCAACAAACCACAAGCTTCTGCTGGTGCTTCTTTTTTTGCATAATTTATAAAGGATTCTTTCCAAGTCATAGTTAAAAGTTAACAAAAGTTCCAACGCCTGCAAAGTCAGCCTTTGTTACAAGTTTTTTTGGCGCAGAAACACCAAACAGATCAAAACTACTAACAAGTTCAAATTGTACAATGTTTCTATTTTCAATGGTTTTTCTTTCAACAAAATAAACCTCCCTTGGTAATTCTGCTGAAGGATCAACAGAACCGCTTTTATATGGGTTTACATCTGATGGAAAATTTACTTCATCAAGGTCTTTACTTAATGCTCTTCGCCTTGTCACTTTGGCCCCTGCCAAATCAGATAATGCTGTAGTTTGATTTACAAGTTGTAGTATTGATGTGATTGTTCCTAAAAGATTAGAAAGAGTTAAAGTTGGCCTTGGTAATTTACCTTTACCAGAATACTTAAAACCTTCAGCTTTTACAGGCATCCTTGAATATGTATTTGCCTGCCATACAATGTCTAAACTATCTTTCATATTATTACCGCTATGAAATAAATAAACAGTAGGATTTGCTATTGTTGCATTTACATTAAAAGAAACATTACCGTTTGTTGTTTGTGATGTTGTACCAGTAACAGTAAATGAATTTGTTGAAACTGTCTGAATTGTATAAACACCATCAATCCCATTACCTGAAGTAAAATCTAGGCTTAAAATTAAACCAACAGAAAAACCATGACTGTCTAAGTTTATTGTGATTGTTTGTGATGATTGACTATAAGTAGCTGTTTTTGCTGATTTTGTATAATGTATATCTGCTTTTAACTCAACAGAATATAACTCAATAATAGATTTATTTGTTAATCCCTGAAGTGCGCTTGTAGGAACTGCCATTATGGTTCAAATACTTCACGGAAAGAACAGTTTATTATTGCTCTGTTGTTATAAGGTATTGTTTTTGTCCACGAATCACAGACATATTGACCAGCCCCAGAAAGAGTAATTGATACATTTCCACTGTTAGTTGCAGAACTAGCAGCAGTTACAGTAAAAGTGTCTGAATCAGCAGATGAGTCAACAACAAAAGTTCCATCTGTTGCGCTGCCAGAAGTATAATCAATCGTCAAAACATCACCTATACCAACGCCATGTGAGGTAATACTAATAGTCACAGTTGTCCCACTTTGCGAATATGTACCTGTTTTTGTAAAACCTTCTGCTGGTGGAGTAAATGTAAAACTTGCCTGATCTGCAACCCTGCTTCTTAAAAATGCTTCTATGACATCTGCATTAGTTTCAGACACGTTGAAAGTAAGATCATATTCTTTAGGGTCTTGAGATAAAGGCAGGCCATATAATGCCCTAAACTCATAACCATCACCCAAAGAAGTTACTCTTACTTTTGGTTTACTTTGTTTTCTCATCCCATAAGTGGGAGTTATTGATGGAAATGTAGCCATTATCTATTTAATAAACCCCCTGCTCTTTGTTCATCAATTATAGTTGCCTGCACTACAGAAGCAATTAAACCACCTAACTGATCGGCTTCTGATCCATTACCAGCAACAGATGAGCCTGTTGCATCTACGTTAACTGTGATCATATTATTTGTTGTACCGCCTCCACCGATAGCATTGTTTGGAATTATATTTCCACCTCTTGAACCCATTTGTAAGATTTCTGGGCCTCTTTCGCCAACTAAATATGCACCACCAGCCGAAACAGGGCCACCATTTGCTCTTGGTGTTGGCACAAATAAATTGCCTAAAAAACCACCAATCTTTGCACCTATACCAGAAACAGCCCTTTGTATTGCTACTTCAATAAGTTTTCTTTTAAGATCATTTAACACGCTGATTGCAGCTTGGGCTAATGTTTTAGTTCCCATAACTGCGTCAGTTAAGTTTGAAACAATACCCTCTTCTACACTTTTACCAATCTCCATATATTTTTCTTTAAGTTTTTCTGCTTCTTCTTTTAATTTTTTATCTTTATCAAGAGCTTCTTTCTTCAGTTTGTTTGCTTTTTCTAATTCTGCATTTTCTTGAATTACAATATCTAATCTTTCTCTAATTGGTTTCATTTGCTCACGTAATATAGCAAGTCTTCTTTCTGCAGCTGCTATAGTTCTTTTATCATTAGACCTATTTATAATTGCAAGTTGTCTTGCTATTTTTATTCCAAGATCAGCCTCTAAAGCTTCTAGTTGAGCTTTTTCACCTCGTTTTATTGCGTCGGTTACTTTATTTTGTTCTTCTCTTTGTTTTATTAATTGTGTAACGATAGCTCCAATTCCTGTTGCAACAGCAACTAAGGGCAATGCGTTTAATGCAATAGTGGCAACGCCACCCGCAAATGCAACTTTCTGTAATCCCGCAGCTACAACTGGTAAAAGAACAGACACACCCTTAGCTGCAACTGCAATCGCTGAAAATATTGCCACTGTTTGCCCTAATGGACTTTTAACAAAACTATCAACTGCCTGAACAATTTTAGTTAATGCAGCAGTAGCGTCTAAAATCGCTGGAGCTAATATTTGGCCAACTGATATTGATAATTTCTCAGTTTGATTTGCTAAAACTTTAAATGTCATTGTAGGATCATTTTTTATTAATTCTTTTAATGCCCCAGCCCCTTGGTCTTCTATTTCTTTAAAAGCAGCAACAACAACATCTTTCGTAATCTTTCCTTCAGCAGCCATATCTCTTAATGCGCCAACATTTACTCCTAATTGATCTGCAATAGGTTTTAGAACAGCAGACATTTGTTCAGATATACTATTAAATTCATCTCCTCTTAAAACACCTGAACCTAAAGCCTGTGTTAACTGCCTCATCGCTCCAGCTTGTTCTTGTGCAGATGCTCCAGATAAGATTGCTGCTGTATTAAAACCGTTAAATATTGCCGTTATTTCATCCATTGTTGACCCAAGTGGGGCTAATCTTGCCTGTAAATTAGTTACTCCCTCAAGAGCATCAATGGAACTTAAACCAAACTTTGACTGTGCTTCTTCTGCTAGTTTTAAAGATTCACTATAAGTACCATTTTCTTTAGTTAATATTTTGAGTCTTTGATTTAGTTTTTCAAAATCTGTTGCTGCTTTAACGGCATTTCTAGCAATTAAACCAATACCAGTTGCAGCAATAGCAGTTCTAAGACCACCAAAAGCAGACTGTAATTTATTTGTTTGTGATTGTACTCCGTTTAATGCCCTAGTGGCCTGACTAGCATCAACTGTTAGTTTTACATTAGCCTGTGCCACAAATAAAAAAAGCCTTTATTATATTTTACCTTCTATTTGCTCTTTGGCGATTTAATTCTTTTTTTTCTCTATCATTTTTTACTTCATAATATGCAGCCCAATATATCAGTTCTTCTTCTGTAATCAGAGAACGTAATTCTTGTAATGTCTTACCTAATTCTGTTGCGAGAAAAAACTCAAAATTTATCCAGTTATCCCGCGATATTATTTTTTTGCTGTATCAACATCTAATTTTATATCAAACAAAAATAATTCGATTTCATTTAATACGTTTTCGGGAAGTTCTCTTTGTAGGTTTGGCGCATCTGCGGGACTAAATGCTTTTGTACCATCTTCATTTTCTGCCATTTTACAAAGCAAATATGTCGATATTGTCAAAGCATCATCTGTGCCTGCGGCTGCTTGCGCTCGCACTCTATCTTCTCTTGTTAAAGGTCTAAAATATAAATTTGCTTTTACAACACCATTTGCGTCTTTAAATTCATATTTACGTCTGGTTGTCATCTGATCTTTATAAGATTCAGTTAACAAGTCAATAGTTCTTTTGTTTGGCATTTAGGTTGATTAGTAGACTAATAAAACCAATGTATCAGATATCTGAGGTTATTGCACCTGTTGTTTGGAATGTAACGTTTATAAGTTGTATCTCGCCAAGAGTTGCTCCATATTCAGCATTAGTAATAATTCCAGAAAAAGCTAATTTTTTAGAACTAGCTGAACTATCAGGGAACAGTTCAAACAATGCGTCACCAGCATCACCTGTTGTAAGGACATCTTCAACAAATGCAAGATAGTCTGAGTTTCCAGCATTGTCATAAATAAGTTCTGCTGA
>LULP01000352.1_pt1 | contig 12873 bp, 16 predicted proteins | sample 728111 | NCBI WGS metagenome assembly LULP01 (sample SAMN03860286, study PRJNA289734) | marine metagenome | biome: seawater column; feature: ocean; material: water; isolation source: Red Sea water column Station 149 - depth 25m | place: Saudi Arabia: Red Sea | collected 2011-10-15 | depth 25 m
GATATGAACTCCATGACAGCTTTTGCTGACTACATAATCCCAGTTGCTTTAAATTTGAAAAACATTACTGCTTATAGTCCTCAACTAGATAAAAAAATTAAAAGTGGAGTATTAATTGAGCGAGATACTGATGAAGAAATTGAAATTAGGATAGCATCAATTTACACAACAGCCCTTTTGACAGAAAGCATAAACAAAAGGAGACCTGAGGACAAAGCAATCATAATACCTCAACTCGATTATCGATTATGGAAAAATTACCATGCTACACATTATCCACACCATTTGACATACACAACCATGTATTAAGATGAAAAAACTAGTTATATATCTTTTGCTTATATCTTTCTGTGGTGGAACTGCAGAAACTGATCTGGATCCATTCGCTGAGGAAATGCTTATTGCAAAAGATGCTATGTCTGAAGCACAACAAGAAACCCAAAAGGAATACAAAGAATCATCATCTGAGAAAATAGATAACTGCATTGAATTAGCAGATGCTATTGAAGAAGTGTTTGACACTATACAAATTGAAGCATATGAAAGTGAAATATATAGAGCATATTCAGGCTTAGATGCTACAAAGCTTGACTATGTGTATGAGGCATTAAGAATTAATAAAATAGGAATTGAAGGTTTAGAAAAAATTATTTCAGAATATGAAATCAATAATGACTACTTAGCTGGATTAATTGAAGGATTTTATAATAACTTTGAAGACTCAAGAGAAGCAAATCAAGCATTAGAAAAGCATCTGATATCTATAGACAACCAGTGGACAATTCAAGATGAAGTTGACTGGTGGGAAGAAAATCAACAATACAGTATTAAAAACTGGAGAGATTCAGAGGAGTACCTGCAATTAATGTCAGAAAAGTCACAAAACACTTTAAACCCCGATCCGGATTTTGTGATTAGCGACAGTTACCCAAAAAATGTATTACGAAAGCACTGTGATAGTTTATAAAATATTTGATAGTCTAGTTTTATGACAAAACGAAAATTTTTTATTGATACAGATACTGCATCAGATGATGCCGTTGCATTATTGATGGCTCTTGAATATCCAGATGTAGAGGTATTAGGAGTAAGCATAGTTTCTGGAAACATGCCGGTTGAACAAGGAAGTATTAACGCTAGGTACACGATTGAGCTTTGTGAAAAAAATGTACCCGTATATGTGGGAAGTGATAAACCAATGGTGAAAAAAAGAGAACATGCAGACTGGTTTCATGGACCAGACGGTATGGGAAATATGAATTATCCAGACCCTCAACTTAATGAGGATAATTCTGACTATATGGACGTTTTACAATCATTAGTTGAACAATATCCAAATGAGATAACCCTGGTAACTCTAGGGCCATTAACCAATGTTGGCTATTTCATTCAAAAACATCCAGAATCTTTTAAAAAGATTAAAAACATAGTCATCATGGGGGGAGCAGCTACAACAGTTGGAAATGTAACACCTGCGGCTGAATACAATATTTGGTGCGACCCTGAAGCTGCGGACATTGTATTTGAGTCGGGACATCCTGATATAACAATAGTTGGATGGGAGCTTTGTCGTGGAGGTGCGAATTTAACAGAAGAAGAAATGGACTTTGTTTACAGCTTTAAGACAAAAAAAGGTGATTTTACAATAGATTGCAACAAACATGCTCTTGATTCAAGCCAGAATTGGTTGGGCGATCCAGGATTAGGACTGCCGGACCCAGTAGCTATGGCAGTCGCTTTAAACAATGATGTTGTATTAAAGCAAGATCGTCATCATGTAAAAATTGTCGTGGATGGACCAGCCAGGGGAATGACAATTGTAGATGAGCTAAATGTTGGCGAAAGCGAACCTCATATTGATGAGTACTGGTCACATACAACAAAAAATATCAATGTTATTTGGGAGATTGATAATAAAGAGTGGAAAGAGACTCTCTACAAGACTTTAAAAAACTAGTCTTCTTGCCAAGTTTTTTCTAAAAACCCTTTTCTACCACTAGCTTGAGCGTACATTTTATATCGCATGCTTTGTTTTTTGTAAACATCTTGATGGTAATCTTCAGCAATGTAGAACTCCGGAGCAACTGAGATTGCAGTTACGATTGGTTTGTTAAATTTTCCTGATTCATCTAGTTCAACTTTTGATTTCTCAGCTAAGCTTTTTTGTTCTTCACCAACAGTAAAAATTTCAGTTCTGTATTGTGAACCAACATCTGCAAATTGATAATTTAACGCAGTAGGATCTATGTTTCTCCAAAATACTTCTAGCAATTCTTCATATGTGACTACTTCTGGATCAAACAAGATTTCTACAACTTCCGCATGGCCTGTCTCCCCAGTTGTTACTTCTTCATAAGTAGGATTTTCTACACTACCACCCATATATCCAGAGGTTGCTTCAACAACTCCTTCAAGAGCTTCAAACGGAGGTTCCATACACCAAAAACAACCGCCTGCATAATATGCATTTTGATATTTACCGTCCACTATTTCTACGCTTTCTATTGCTGTACATGAAACAAATAATAGTAATAATAAAACTTTTACTGTTTTCATATTTTAAATATTAAACGACGATAAAAAGATTAATAAATTTTATAACAAATTATATTATCTCTCAGGATTGACCTTCTAAAGTCCATTCAAGTTTTGGCCTAATTAAATAAATTGCTGGCAAACTAACTAATGAGCTTATTAGTTTTATACCAACCATAGATGCAAATATCGACCAAACAACACTTATTGGTATTAATCCATAAAAGGCTATAAAAGAGAACACCAACGAATCAATAGGAGATGAAATAGCATTTGAAGAAAGAACTCTTCCCCATTGGTATTTATATTTAAATCTACTGACCCATTTTTGGTACACATATGTATCTATTAACTCTGCAATTAACATAGCAATAATTGATGCAGTCACAATTCTCCATTGTGGCCCAAGGACGGTTGACCATTCTGTTTGCGGACCAACCTCCATATCAGCAGGAGCTGTTGATACCCACCAAAAATATGCAACCATTAAAACATTTACTCCTGCTCCAGTAAAAATAGTCGCTCGAGCTGTTTTTGTTCCACCTACTTTATGAATAAGGTCTCTCAAAGTAAACGTAAGGGGATAAATTAATGTACCAGCATCTATAGAAAAACCTGCAAAAATCACGATTCTAAGTGATGCAATATTTGCTATCAAAGTGCACGCTAGATATAAACCAACAACAAAAACAAGCACACCTAACCATGCACTTGAATCTTTTCCTGCGATACTGTTGTCGTGATTCACTACTTCTCCTTTTAATAATTGGTTTAATTTAAGTAAACATATATTACACTTCATTTGAAATTTGAAAAAATTAAAAAAGCTTTTATAAAAAATTTTTGAGTTTTATAATTAAATTAATCCTTCGACTTTTAAAGCGGAGAGAGGAAATGAAAAAAACAGTACCTTATATAACTAATTTAAAAAATAGCCGTGTTGTTTCTATGATGACGGCGTATGATTATCCATCAGCAAAGGCAGTTTCGGAAGCAGAAATAGATATAATCTTGGTTGGCGATTCCCTAGCACAAGTTGTTCTTGGCCATGATGACACACTTTCCGTTACTGTAGATGAAATGTTACATCATGTTAAAGCTGTAACTAATGCAAAACCTTCAAGCCTTGTTGTTGCTGATATGCCTTATATGTCTTATCACGTCAGTAAAGAAGATACGATAAAAAATGCTGGAAGATTTATTCAAGAAGGAAAAGCTGATGCTGTAAAAATTGAAGGTGGTAGAAAAAGAGAAGAAACCATTGATGCTTTGTTAGAGGCAGAAATACCCGTAATGGGCCATCTTGGTTTAACTCCTCAATCAAAGAATCTTATGGGTGGGTATAAAGTTCAGGGCAAAACCTTAGATTTAGCTAGACAATTATTTGAAGATGCTTTACTTCTTCAAGAGCTTGGTTGTTTTTCAATGGTCTTAGAAGGTGTTCCAACAGTTGTTGCACAGTCAATTTCTGAGAATATCAATATTCCTACTATTGGCATAGGTGCTGGGAATTTAACAGATGGTCAAGTCCTTGTTTTACATGATTTACTAGGAATGAAGTCAAAAGAATATATCGATGCAAAATTTGTTAAGAGATACGATCAGCAGTACGAAGCTACCTTAAAAGCATTAAAAACATACAAAGATGAAATAGAAAAAAGAGATTTTCCAACTGATGATTACTCATACGACATGGGTAACGACATTAATGACTCTCTTAAAGAGTGGAAAAAAGAAATTAAAAAAATTCTGTCATAGTCCATTTCTAGTATTAAATTAATAGGTACCTGCTTCGAAAGAAGCCACGTATAAGTGTCCATAGGAGAAAAATGAATAAATATGACTTAGTCTCAATAGTGAGACCAACAGCAGACGATACAGTCGTCGAATCAATACACAAATCCATAACAGATGTAATTTCTAGTGGTGGAGGAAGTGTTTCAGAACAAGGTGTATGGCAAAAGAGAAAACTTGCCTACGAGATAGATACTTTCAAAGAAGGAATCTACACTATTACGACTTTTGAAAGCCCCTCAGAAGTTCCTGCGGAACTCGATAGAGTGCTAAAAATATCTGATGATGTCATTAGACACAAAGTCTTAAAGATGGAAAGCTAGAGGTAGATAAAAATGGTAGACAATACAGTAACAATAGTTGGAAACTTAACTGCTGATCCAGAGATCAGAGTGACCGATAGTGGTGCAACACTAGCGGAAATAAGAATTGCACAAAATAAAAATAAAAGAACTGCAGATGGTTCATGGGAACCAGGAGATCCAATGTTTTTTCAAGGAACTGTTTGGAATGACATGGCAGAAAATGCTGCAGCTTCTCTTCAAAAAGGCATGAGGGTAATTGTTGTAGGAAAATTGAACTACAGATCATGGGAAACTCAAGATGGACAAAATAGGTCTGTAGTAGACATTTCAATTGATGAAATTGCACCAAGCTTAAGATGGGCTAAAGCAAGTGTCGAAAGAGCATCTGGTGGAATGCCTTCTAGCCAAGAGCCTGTAGCTAGAGAAAATTATGAAGAAGACGAAGCACCGTTTTAAGGAGATTTGAAAATGGCAAATACAAAAAGAAACACTGGTAGAAGGTCTTCAAAATATGAAGCTCCAAAACCGAGAAGAATTACAAAAAAACAGATTGAAAATGCAACATACAAGGATGTAAAACTTTTAGAAAAGTTTATTTCTGATCGAGGAAAAATCAGATCAAGCTTAATAACTGGTATTACAAAACAAGAACAAGCAAAGGTAGCTAGGTTAATAAAAGTTGCAAGAGAGCTAGCACTTTTACCTTATGTAACAACAAGTTCTTACAAGCAAAGTTACAACAGAAGATGAAATTAATTCTAAACTCAGATGTTCAGTCATTAGGGCGAAAAGGAGATGTTGTTGATGTCGCAAAAGGTTATGCAAGAAACTATCTCTTACCTAAAAAATTAGCAATAGTTGCAACAGCAAATAATTTGGAGTTTGCTCAAAAGCTTCAAGAGAAAAGACAAGAACAAGCACAAATAAACTCTGAACTTGCGGAGTCTATTAAGACAGCACTTGCTGATGCACATATCGTAATTTCTCAAACATCTACTGATGAAGGAACTTTATACGCTGCTATCAATAATGAGCAGATCACTCAAGCAGTTGAAACATTTTCAGGATTTAAACTCGAAGAAGACCAAATTAATGTTGAAAATCAGGTAAAAGAAATTGGCTTACATACTGTAAAGGTAGTTTTAGGACCTGATACAAGTTTCGATATTACATTAGAGATAGTCCCAGATACAAAATAATGGTTGGTCCTGAGGCACTTTCATCTAGAGATAACCAATCTTTAGGTAAAGTTCCTCCACATAGTTTAGAAGCAGAAGAAGCTCTTTTAGGTAGTGCATTACTTTCAAGAGACGCTGTAACAAGACTGATGGAAGAAGTAAAGCCAGCAGATTTTTACAGCCCTTCTAATCAAAGTGTTTTTGAAGCAATGAAAGGACTTTTTGACACAGGTAATCCCATAGACACTGTAACTGTTTCGGAACTAATTTTTAAAGACACAAAAAACTCATCTGTAAATGCTTCTTATATTGCAAGACTTGTTGAGAATGTTCCTAGTTCTGCAAATTTTGAAAGATATATAGAGATTGTTTTAGAGCATTCACACAGAAGAAAACTTTTAAAAGCTAGCGGAAGAATAGAGCTATTAGCCATGGCTATGGATAAAGAGATTCATAGTGTTTTGGATGAAGCAGAACAAACAATATTTACAGCTTCTGATGATGCAATTGGTGATGGATTAGTTGGTGTAAATGACGTACTTGAATCTGCGATTGAAAGAATTGAAGAAATTGAAAACAGAGGAACTGGGCTATCAGGACTTCCAACTTATTTTTCAGATTTAGATTATTATCTTTCTGGCTTACAAGAAGGAAACTTAGCAGTACTAGCTTCAAGACCAAGCATGGGTAAATCCTCTTTAGCTTTAAATATTGCAACCAATGTAGCAAAAGATGGAAAGATAGCAGCATTTTTCTCACTTGAAATGACAAAAGAAGAATTGGTTCAAAGAGTTTTATTTTCTGAAGCAAAAGTTACATCCGGAGATGCAAGAAAAGGTCAACTAGGACCTGAAAAATGGTCAAGAGTTGTTGAGGCTGCATCAAAAGTTAATAGCCTTCCACTGTATTTTGATGATGCTCCTGTGATTACTGTTACAGATATACGAGCAAAATCAAGAAGACTAAAGTCTTCCAAGGGCCTAGACCTGATACTTGTTGACTATCTGCAACTAATGCAGAGTTCATCTGGAGACAACAGACAGCAAGAAATTGCTGAAATAAGTAGAAACTTAAAAAACTTAGCAAGAGAACTCAAAGTTCCAATATTTGCACTTTCGCAGTTAAACAGAGCGGCAGAGGCTAGAGAAGATAAAAGACCTCGTTTAGGTGACTTAAGGGAGTCTGGAGCAATTGAGCAGGATGCAGATATAGTCATGATGCTTTATAGAGACGATTATTACAACCCAGGCACTGAAACACCGGGTGTTGCAGAAGTAAATATTGTCAAAAACAGATCTGGACAAACAGGAAAAGTCGATCTTTTCTTCAGTAAAGAATTTACACAATTTAGTAATTACTCCAAACAAGACCAACAATAAGTTTGAATAAAAAACTTAGGGCCTATCTCCTCATTAGCTTATTAGCAATTTGCTGGGGATCTATCCCCTTAATCATTAGAACATCTAATGTTAGCTCTATGTCATTGGTAGGCATACGAACTTTTCTTGGGACTATGTTCCTGTTAATTTTTGTTCTTAAGAAAAGACAGATTACAAAAGATTTACTTTATTCTGGAATTTTTCTAGGACCCTTACTAGCCATACATTGGTCTACAATGTTCAAATCTATAGAGTTGAATACAGTAGCTGTAGGAATTGGACTAGTTTTTTCATATCCAATATTTATTTTGATAATTGAATTGTTCCGTGGCAAAAATGTCAAACTACTTCAAGTGGCACTTATCTTTATTGGTTTTTTTGGCTTATATCTTCTTCTAGATTTTTCTACAATATCATCAGCTTTAGGTGTAGTTTATGGACTAGTTAGTGCAATTTCTTTGGCGATCTTAATAATTTATGGATCTTCAAAGTCAGTCCAATTTGGAGGACTTAATGTTGCATTTGTCCAAGTATTTTTTGCAGCAATAATTCTATCTCCATTTACGTATGAAGGATTTTCTTGGATGCTAGACAATTTATTGGTTAGCGTGTTCCTTGGATTTTTTCTAACAGGGGTTGGATTAACGACTTATTGGTATGTAATTAAATTTATACCACCTGTATCTATTGGAACAATAACTTATCTTGAACCCGTAACAGGAGTAATTATTGGAGCAATGATTTTAAATGAATCATTAAGAGTATCTCAGTATGTTGGATTTGCTATTGTGTTACTTATTGGAATTGCCCAAGTTATTTTTGATACTAAGAATCAAGTTCAATCTTCAGAAAATTAGAATTTTCTAAAAATAAACTGAGTTCAAATTGTAAACCAGAATCTTTTAAATAGGTTTTTAAATATTCAGATTGAACAAAAATTGGAAAAGAAATTTTTCTAAAATTTTCACGACTTAAATGAGCTACGATCTTATTGCTCTCCAATTCTTTCAATGCGCTAGACACTTTTTCGAAATTTATTACAACTTCATTATCTTTGAGAAGTTCTATCACTTTTGTGGAAAGAGGGTTATTGCCTTCAATTTCATTAATTGAAATTAGTGAGTAGTCTGCTTTGAGGTTATCTATATTTTCTTGGGTTAATTGCAAAAAGGTTTTATTTTTTTTAATAGACAATTTGTTGTCTTCAAGTAATAAAAAATTATATTCCATATTTTGAACATTAATTAATTATTAAAATTACAACTATTGCAATAATTAATTTATTAACTAACTTTATTCTATGAGAGTTTTACAAGGCACTGGAGTATCCCCCGGAGTTAATGCTGGAAAGCCAATAAATATAGAACGAACGCTGGATTTTTCTATTGCTGCAACTATCTCACTTGATGAAGGAATAAAAGAATTAACTGCAAAATATAAAAGTATTATTGAGAAATATAATTCATCATCTCGAGAAATAGAAGCAGAAGTTCTAGAAGCATATATTTTAATTCTTAATGATCCTGAATTAATAAATAGTTTATCCGAATTTAACGAAGCAAACTTAGAACAAATTTATAACGTATTTTTGGAACAATCAGAAGTATTTAAACAAATGGATGATGAGTATTTTCAACAAAGATCGGAGGATATTGAAGCAATCGGTAAAGAATTAATATTTACCCTCCAAGATATATCTATAGAGTTTGATGCAGATGTTCCTCAAGTTATCTTTGCAAATGAGCTAACACCAAATGAAACATCATCGATGAATTTAAATCTTGTTAAAGGGTTTGTTGTAAAAGAAGGTGGTCCAACTTCTCATGCTGTAATTGTGGCTAAAAATTACGGCATTCCATGTATTTTAGGGATTAGCATTGCTGACTTTGATATAGATAATGTTGAAGAAGTTATTATCAATGGTTCAACTGGGGAATTAACTATTAATCCTGATGAAAGCTCATTAAAAATTGTTGAAGAGTACAAAGCAACCACAACTAAACAGCTTGAAAACTACACAGAAGAAAACTTGAATAAATTAGGCGTTGAACTTAGGGCAAACATTGGCTCAACGGATGAAATTAAAAGTTTTAAAGATTCATTAATTAAATCAATAGGTTTGTTTCGTTCCGAATTTCTTTACATAGAAGAATCATCAGAACCTGAATTAGATAGCTTAATTAATTCAAACAACCTACTTAATGAAAAGTTTGAGGAAACTATTGTTTATAGAACATTGGATATTGGTGGAGACAAGCAAGTTGATTACTTAAACCTGCCTCAGGAAGAGAACCCATTTTTAGGAGTAAGAGGGGTTAGGCTTACTTTAGAAAATAGTCAACTATTTGAAACTCAAATCAGTTCTATTTTGAATTCGAATATTAGTGGAAAAGTAAAAATAATGTTTCCAATGGTTGCAACTCTTGAGGACTTTCAAGAAGCAAAAGAAGTGGTGGTTTCTGTAGCAGAAAAATTAGGAGCCGAAGTTCCCAAAATAGGGATTATGGTTGAAACACCGTCAGTTGCTATATCCCCAGAAATATATATCGATGAGGTTGATTTTTTCTCAATTGGAACTAATGATTTACTCCAGTATTCATTTGCAGCTGATAGAGGTATTACATCTTTAAACAAATATCATGATGCATTAAACCCTTCTTTTTTAAAGCTACTACACAACATCATTAATACTGCTAACAAAAATGATATTGAAGTATCAGTCTGTGGCGATATGGCCTCAGATACAGAAGGAGCTTATATGCTTTATCTCTTGGGGTTAAGAATATTTAGCCTAGCTCCATCACAAGCTCCAGCAATAGTCTCATCCTTGCTAAAAGCAAAAGAAGCATTGAAAAATATAAATATAGACGAAATACTATCTCAAAAAAATTCACAAAGTGTACGAAAGTTCATAATATAGTTTTATATTGAAAACTTATGGCGTAATACTTGCAGCAGGTGATAGCACCCGCTTTGATGAGGAAGTAAACAAACTTTTTTATAAAGTAAATGGCATATTCGTAAAAAAATTAAATATATTAGGCTAGTCTTGTTTTTTTTTATTAATGAAAATACTCGGTGGAGATTCAAGACAAGAAAGTGAGTACTGTGCACTTCAGTATTTACAAGATAAAGCTACAGACAGTTGTTTGATTGCAATACACGATGCCGCTCGTTCTTTTATGTCCTCTGAGCTTTTAACAAGCCTAGTTAATACAGCGAAAGAACATGGATCTGCAGCGCCTTACTTAGATAACAGTAAATTTTATGATATAGAAAATGATGAAATTGTTACTCATAAAAAAATTGTAGATATTCAGACACCTCAAATTTATAAATATAGAGAATTGTTTGAGTGTTATTCATTTCTATCAAAAAACAATATTACTGGTATGGTTGACACAACAGAAAGCATGTTCAACTTTAATAAATATGAAACCCAAGTAGTTAGAGGTGAGGAGAATAACTTAAAAATTACTTATAAAAGTGATTTAGAAATTATTGAGAAAGCCATTATTTAAAAATGAACCAATTAGATAAATTTAAAAATTTTATAGAAGATCGAAATGAAAATGTAAAAGTAGGGCTTGTTGGAGCAGGTCAAATGGGACAAGGAATTGTAGCCCAAGTATCAAAAATGTATGGAGTAGACCTCGTATGTATTATTGATAGGAATCAAAAACAACTTGATATTGCTTCTGATAGGTATAAAAAACACAAAGAAAATGAGCTTCTTTGTTCTGACAGTATTGCAGCTCTTGATAATGTTGAACTGGACATTGTAATTGAAGCAACAGGTACACCTGCTGCAGGGGCTCTTGTTGCTAAGAATGTTTTAAATCGAGGTATTAATTTAATTTTATTAAACGTGGAAACTGAGGCAACTATCGGCTTAGCTTTAAGAAAAGAAGCAGAAAAAAACAATGCAATAGTGACAGTTGCTGATGGCGATGAACCCGTAGCTGCTCTCGATCTATATAACTTTGCTAAAGAGTTGTCTTTTGATGTTATATCAATTGGAAAAGGCAAAAATAACCCATCTAATACATTCGCTACTCCTAGTTCATTAACAAAAGAAGCATCTTTAAAACAAATGAATCCAAAAATGTTAACTGCAACATATGAAAATATAAATCAGTATTACATCCCAAAAAAAGATGGAGGCTTACTGGACGAATCACAAGTCGTTGATTTCGCTTTTGGAATTGCTCCGGGTGTTTTTGCAGTAATCTATTCCGAGGATGATTATGTAAATTATGAAATGGAGTATCTAAAAATGGGCAAAGGTCCCTACTGGACTTTAGCCAGACCCTATCATTTAACAAGCCTTGAAATACCAAGAACAATAAGACACATTATGTTGGAAAAGTATTCCAAGTTGAGTGCACAAAGCTGGAACGTTGAAGTTGTTGCCCATGCTAAACAAGAAATTGAACCAGGCACAAACCTTGGTTCAATTGGGGGAGACTATATATATGGAAAAGCACAGAAGACATCATCATCAAAGGGCCTTCTCCCAATCGGAATTGCAGAAGACAATGTTGTTACTAAAGCTATAGCAAAAGGAAACCCAATAGCAATTGATGAAGTGGATGCACAAGATAATGAACTATGTGAATATTGGGACTATCAAAATCAAATATTAGATAGTGATTAATTTCACAAAGAGTTATTATGAAGTTTGATACTGATGAAAAATAACAGACAAAGAATTGGAGCTCAAGAACTCGATTTTGAGTTAGTCGATCTCTACAAATCAGAAAGTAACAAGTCAGCTACTTTAGCACTTCATTTTGACACCGAAGAAACTAATCAATTTTGTGATTTCACTGAAGCTGTTTTAGAAATTGTTGCTAAAAGTAATATTAAACATGGTTCTGTAACACTTTTCACACCTCATACAACTACTGCAGTTGTCATTAATGAATCCGAAACAGGATACATCAATGACTTTAAGAAAAAGATTGAAGAACTTGTACCATCCGATTCTTATTATGAACATGATGATTGGGATTTAAGAACAGAAAACATGCAAGAGGATGAAAATGTTAATGGTAGGTCACATGTTAGAGGTACAATAATTGGATCTACTGGTGTCACTTTACCAATAATTAATTCAGAATTAATTATTGGAAGATGGCAGAGACTTTTCTTTGTAGAGTTAGACTGTGCTCGCTCTAGAAGACTTTTTGTTCAGACTCAGGATTTAAATTAACCTTTAACTTCTAAGAAGTAATCAGGCTCCTCATCTATTTTCCACTTGATGTTACATCCCATGCTTGGATATTGCGGAGATATAGTTTCATTAGAATTTAGATAAGCATCTACTGCTTGGGCCAAACTTTCTCCAGTTACGGGTTTGTCATTTCCAGGCCTAGAGAAATCAAACTGCCCTCTATAAATAAGCTCCGAATCACTATTAAATAGGAAAAAATCTGGTGTGCATTGAGCAGTAAAATTCTTAGCAACTGTTTGATCTTCATCAACTACATAAGGAAACTGGTACCCTAATTCAGATGCATACTCTTTCATCTTTTCAATGCTATCTTCTGCATATTTTTCCTGTGAGCTGTCATTTGAGTTAATTCCAATAACACCAATATTTTTAGCTATTAAATCGTTAGTAAAATCAACCAATCCTTCATTGATGTGCTTTACAAAAGGACAGTGATTACATATAAA
>LULP01000751.1_pt1 | contig 12855 bp, 13 predicted proteins | sample 728111 | NCBI WGS metagenome assembly LULP01 (sample SAMN03860286, study PRJNA289734) | marine metagenome | biome: seawater column; feature: ocean; material: water; isolation source: Red Sea water column Station 149 - depth 25m | place: Saudi Arabia: Red Sea | collected 2011-10-15 | depth 25 m
ATTAGAGATTATTTTATAAGTAGGCAGTCTTTTGAACTTTTTCAATGAAAACTCTTGAAGTTTTGTTTTTGCATCAATTTGAGTAATCACACTTTCTTTTATTTTTTCTCTCCACAATTCTAATATAATTTTCTCTGTTATATTAAATCCCCTATCAAGATAAATAGCTCCAATTAAAGCTTCACAACTATCTGATATCACCTTATCCTCAATTGTAACTGATCTATTTCTAGGATTAAAAATTAAAATATAATTTTGCAAATTAATACTTTTAGCAATTTCCAAACATGTCTTTTTATTTACTAATGAAGCATATTTTTTATCTAAAATTCCTTCCTTTTCCTCTGGATAGATCTCTAAAAGTTTTTTTGCGATAACTAAACCCAAAACTCTGTCTCCTAAAAATTCTATTTTTTCATTATTATTCATTTTATTAAAACTTTTATGAGTAAGACTTTGAACAAGTAAATTTCTATTTTTAAACTTATAATCTATTTTTTTTTCAAGTTTAGAATAATCAATTTTCATCAAATAATTTTCTTAAAAAATCTGTCAAATCGAATAGATTTGTTCCATTTCCAAAAAGCAAAAATACTACCAACTGATCTATCAGATGAAAAAAAAATAAATCTTGCTTTACCAACTAGATTATCTTCATGAACATAACCCACGCTGGTTAAATACCTGCTATCTTTTGAACAATCTCTATTATCACCTAAAAAGAAGTAATGGTTATCAGGAACAGTAAAAACGTCAGAATTATCAAAAGTGAAATTTTTGAGATAGACGGTTTTGTAAATTTTTCCGTTTGGTAATTTTTTACTACCTATCGTTGGAAGAACTGCATCCCATTCTTTACACATAACTTCACATATCACAGGACCATCTGTCTCTAATGTTTCTGTGATAACTTCATTTAGTTTTTTAACCTTAGTCGCTTTTGTGTATGAGACACCATATGCGGAAATGAGTGCTTGCTATAACCATATGAATATTTTGTTACAAAAAGTCTGTCTCCAACTAATAAACCAGGTTCCATGGATGAAGATGGAATATAAAATGGTTGGATAATTAAGGATCTAATAATTATAGCTATAATAAAAGCATAAAAAAGTGTCTTAAAGTTTTCTATAAAAAATTTTTTATTAAACATTTTTGGCCTGAATTATAGTAAATGCAATTGAATATTCTTTTTCATCAGATATTGAAAGAAATATATCAAAATTTTTAACTTTTAATGTTTTCATTAAAATTTTTTTGGTTTTGTTATTTAATCTAAAATATGGTTTACCTAAATTATCATTTAAAATTTCAACATCTTTAAAATTTAACCCTTTTCTGAATCCAGTTCCAAGCGCTTTAGAGAATGATTCTTTTGCTGCAAATTTTTTTGAAAAATAGATAGATTTATCTTTTACCAACCTAGAATTTTTAATTTCAAGTAAAGTGAATAATCTTGAGATAAAACTTTTATTTTTAATAGAATTTTTAAGCCTTTTATTTTCAACAATATCTACACCGATACCTAAAATTTTCATTTTAATTTTTGATAATTCTTTTAAACTTTTTTATGACAAATGGTAAACCATAAAAAATAGACTCACCAATAATAAAATGCCCAATATTAAACTCTACTATTTCATTTATCTTGGTTAGTATTTTAGTAGATTTGAAATCCAGACCGTGTCCAGCATGTACCTCCACACCAATTTTTGATGCTAATATTGCACATTTCTTAATCTTTAAAAATTCCTTAATGAAAGATTTTTTCGATTTTATCAGATTTGAAAAATGTCCTGTATGTATTTCAACACAATCAGCACCTATTTCTTTAGACAAATAAATATCTTTTATATTTGGATTTACAAATAGGCTCGTTCTAATCTTTTTTTTTTTAAATTGTGATATTATCTTTTTAATTTTATTTTTATTTTTCTTTAAATTTAAACCACCTTCGGTAGTTATTTCATTTCTATTTTCAGGTACAATACAAATATATTTTGGTTTTATTCTCAAAGCATTCTTAACAATATTCCTATTTGTTGAAATTTCTAAATTTACTAATAATTTTTTTATTGAACAAATTTTTTTTGCGTCTAAATCTCTTATGTGTCTCCTGTCTTCTCGAAGGTGTATTGTAATAGAGTCGGCACCTTTTTTTTTGACAAATAATGCAGCTTTATATGGGTCAGGATGAAATTCACCTCTGGCATTTCGAACTGTCGCAACATGATCAATATTTACACCTAACCGTTTCACTTAATAAATCTGCTTCCTGGTGTTGAAATGGGAATTGAGTCTAATTCCTTTGGTATTTTGTTTGATTTATAAGTTGGTACTTCAATTTTAAGATGTGAAATTATTTTTTTTTTTATTTTCAATGTTTTCTTTGATGATCTATCAATAATTGTCGCAAAACCAACTAATCTTGCATTAGATTTTTTTATTAGTTTTACGCATTCCATGCTGGATTTTCCTGTGGTTATTACATCTTCAATAATGATAACTTTAGAGCCTCTTTTAATTTTAAAACCTCTTCTCAGAGTGAATTTGCCTTTAACTCTTTCACAAAAAATCGTCTCTTTTTTTAAAATCCTACCAATTTCGTAACCTATCACAATACCACCAATGGCCGGTGCCAAAATTAAATCAAATTTTCTAAAATTTTTTTTGATTTTTAAAGCCAATGATTTACATATTTTTTCTGCTTTTGATGGATAACTTAAAAGTTTAGCACACTGGATATACTTTGAAGAATGTAATCCAGAAGATAAAATGAAGTGTCCTTCTAATAAAGCATTAGTCTTTCTTAAAATATCTAAGGATTTTTTGTGTGAAAGCATTTCTTTTATCTTCGTGTCTAATTATCTTAAATTTTATACCCTTTTGTTTAAGCTCTGCAATAAAATTAGTAAAATTTTTCAAATCTCTTATTATCAGCTGAAATTTAAAATTGATATAGTCAGGTTTTTTTCCAGCCATTACTAAATTTGAAATATTTAATTTATGTTCACCTATTAATGAACTTACATTCCCTAATTGACCTGGTTTATCAGGTAATGAAATCCATAAAGTGGTATTATATTTTTTTATTCTTTCCTGCTTCTCCTCACCCCTATCATGCCAATATCTTCTTATAGCAGCTCTGGCTTTTCCAGTTTTTGTTGTTGGAATCCAGTGAAGTGATGGAGATTGATTTTTTGAAGTAATTATTTTTATTCTATCACCATTTCTTAAAATTGATTGAAGTTCACTCTTATTTCCGTTTATTTCACATCCAACTGCAGTATCACCAATTTTTGTATGTACGGCATAAGCAAAATCTATTGCTGTTGCATCTTTGGGTAATTTGATTACTGAACCTTTGGGAGTAAAACAAAAAACATTTTCCTGGAACATTTGAAGTTTAGTGTATTCATAAGAGTGTTCAGGATTTTCATTTTTTTCTATAATTTCAACTAAATCTTTCAACCAATCATATTCTTTCCAGGTGAGAGAGTTAAATTTTTCTGAGGACTTATATTGCCAATGAGAAGCTATTCCTCTCTCAGCAAAATCGTGCATCTCTTTAGTTCTTATTTGAATTTCTATGGGTTTTCTATTAGATCCAATAACTGCGGTATGAATTGATTTATAGCCATTAATTTTTGCTGAAGATATATAATCTTTAAATTTCCCAGGTATACAATTATATTCTTTGTGAATTATTCCTAAAGTTTTATAACAGTCATCAACATTATCCAAAATAATTCTAAATCCAATGATATCGGTAATTTGTTCCAAAGAAACTCTTTTTTTCTGAACTTTTCTCCAGATTGAAAAAGGTGTTTTTTCTCTTCCATAAATTTTTGAGGAAATTTTATTTTGATCTAATAATTTTTTTATTTCAGTTGATAAAGTTTCAAAAATATCTTTTTTATCTAATTTTATCTCATCAAGTCTTTTTTGAATTAATAACCTAGCTTCATTATTTAAAATTTCAAAAGAGAGATCTTCTAACTCATCCCTAATTCTATGCATTCCCATTCTGTCCGCTAATGGAGCATAAATTTCCATAGTTTCTTGGGAAATCCTTTTTCTTTTTTCCTCTTTTGAAATTGCTTTTATAGTTCTCATGTTATGCAGTCGATCAGCAATTTTTACTAATAAAACTCTAATATCTTTTGAAGTTGCTAAAATTAATTTCCTAAAATTTTCTGCTTTAGAATTGGATGATGCATTATTTTCAAGTGCAGAAATCTTTGTAACACCGTCAACTAAATCTGCAACTTCATCTCCAAACTCACCTTTGATAGTTTCATAAGTTGCATATGTATCCTCTATTGTGTCATGTAATAAACCCGTAGTTATGGTTGCACTATCTAATTTTAAATCAGTTAATATATTTGCTACTTCAATTGGATGAACTGAGTATGGATCACCTGAGGCTCTTTTTTGATTGCTATGGGCCTTAACCGCAAAGTCATAAGCCTTATTTAACCTATCTGGATTTAAAAACTTATTATATCCTTTTACTTTATTTATTAAATCATCTGAATTAAGCATACACCTTATTATATCATTAATTCAGATTTGTTTAATAGATCTTATGTCTCTATTTGGTAATGATATTATGAGTTTTTTAATGTGATCTTTGGAAATTGGGTGTTTCCAATTTTTATTTAATTCAAATAATGGAAAAAGGACAAAATTTCTATTGTGCATTCTTGGATGAGGTAAAATGATTTTTTGACTAATTTTTTTACTTTTATAATCAATTATGTCTATATCACATTCTCGAGGGGCATTTTTATACCTTTTTTTGCGACCAAGACTGATTTCAATGTCTTTGGATGCTTTAAGTAGTTCTAAAGGTTTTAAATCAGAAATAACTTCCAATACTATGTTTAAGTATTTAGGTTTACTTTCATCTGGCCATGATAAACTCTCATAAAAATTTGATGATTTGACAAGTCTGATATTTCTTAACGATAATTCATACTTAGCTTGTTCGATTTTATATCTTCTGTTTCCTAAATTTGAGCCAATACCTAAATAAATACGATTAGCTTGATTTTCTAAAATATCTTGATTTATCACGATTCCAATCCCTATCCTTTTTACTTGCTCTTTTGTCATGCAGTTTTTTTCCTTTTGCTACCGCAAGTTCAATTTTTGCTTTTCCTTTTTTAAAATACATTTTAGTAGGAACAATGGTAAGACCATCTCTTTGAATCTTTCCTATTAATTTATTTATTTCCCGTTTATTTAGAAGTAACTTTCTTTCATCTGTTGGATTGTGGTTAGAATAACTGGCTTGTTTATAAGACGCTATATGAGAATTAATTAAAATCAATTCACCATCTTTTTCAACAGCATATGAATCTGCAATATTTACTTTTCCCTCTCTTATTGATTTAATCTCAGAGCCTTTAAGGACAATCCCAGCTTCTAATAAATCCTCAAAAAAATAATTAAAACTAGCCTTTCTATTCAAACATATTATTTTTAAACCAGAATTGGTTTTTTTGTTCATTAAATTAATTTAGCTGTATGAAGAGCCTTTTTAACAATATCTTTAGTAGTGTCTGTTACTTTTACTAATGGTAATCTTACATCGTCATCACATAAATCTAATAATTTTGCAGCGTACTTAACTGGGCTAGGATTGCTTTCAACAAACATAGCGTGATGAACAGGCTGCAATATTTCATTTAATCTCTCAGCCTCTTTAATTTCATTATCATTATTAGACTTTGAAAATCTTTGGAAATCAGAACAAAGTTTTGGAGCAATGTTAGCTGTTACACTTATAGCACCTACTCCACCTTTTCTATTAAACTCTAAAGCGTTATCATCATTTCCTGTTAATTGTATAAAATCTTTGCCTAATTTTTTTAATGTTTTATCTACTCTTGTTAAATCTCCTGTTGCATCCTTAACACCAATAATATTTTTTAATTCAAATAATCTTGCCATTGTTTCAACTGACATATCAATCACTGATCTTCCAGGAATGTTATAAATAAGAATTGGAATTCCACATTTATCATTTATTGCTTTATAATGTTGATAAAGTCCCTCTTGGGTAGGCTTATTATAATAAGGAGTTACAATTAAAGCTCCATCTGCTCCCATTTTTTCAGCATGAGTAGTCAATGAAATAGCCTCCTCAGTAGAGTTTGACCCAGTACCAGCAAATACAGGTAATTTTCCATTACTCTCTTTGACACATAAATCAATTACCCTTTCATGCTCATTATGGCTTAAAGTTGGAGACTCACCAGTTGTTCCAGCTGGAACCAAACCATTTGTCCCATTTTCAATATGAAAATGGATTAACTTAATGTAAGTTTCATCATCAAGTTTATCATTTTTAAACGGAGTGACTAAAGCAACATTTGATCCTTTGAACATAAATACTTATAACATAGTTTGTGGATTCATATACTAAAAGATTATGCTAAAAAAATTCATATTTTTTATCAATTTATTTTTCTTCTCTACTATTACTATTTTGTTTTCTACTGAAATAATACCTTTAAAGAAACCGATCCAAACTAAAGCAGAAAAGGACCAGAAGTTATTAATTGATGTAATGAAGCCTCTGCCAAAACCAATTCCCAAAAAAATAGTAGAGGAAATTAAAAAAAAGCCTGAAGGTGAAATAAAGTTAAAAGCTGAAAAAGACTTAGGTATTATTCTACCAAAAAAGAAACCTTTAATAGCTGGAACCAAAAAAACTGATACAGCGAAAAAATCCAAATATTATAACAAGAAAGATTTCGAAATTGCGAAAAAGGCTATTTCAGAAATGAAACAAGCAAAATGGCCTGCCGCATTGAAAACAGCAAAAAAAGCAAGAGATAAATCAGTCTATAATTTCATACAATGGAGACATCTACTAACTAAAGGAAATAAAGCATCATATTACGATTATAAAACTTTTATAGACAAAAATGAGGATTATCCACGATTGGGAAGAGTAAAATATTTAGCAGAGCATAAACTTTCTACAGACACTATTTCACCCAAAAAAATTATCGATTGGTTCGGTGTTGATGAACCTTTAAGTGGTTTTGGAAAAATGATACTTGGAGAAAGTATAATTCTCAATGGTAATACACAAAAAGGTATTTCATATATTAAAGAAGGATGGATTACTGCCGAATTAAGCAAATCTGAATTAAGATTCTATAGAAAAAAATTCAAAAAATATCTCAATGCGGATGATTATATTAAAAGAGCAGATTACTTGGCTTGGAATAATAAATACTGGGATTTAAAAAGATTATTAAGATATTTACCTAAAGATTATGAGTTGCTTTATACAGCACGTCAATTGTTAATGAGTAAATCGTATGGTGTAGATAATGCTATTTCTAAAGTTCCAGCAAAATTTAAAAACGATGCGGGTTTAAATTACGACAGATTAAAATGGAGAAGAAAAAGAGGAAGGGTTGATAGTTCTGTTGAAATTTTTGACTGATGGACCCGAATATGCGGCCGCGGAATGGATGAGTGGATGGATAGCATTAAGTTTCTTAGATGATCCTTTGTTAGCTAAGGATCATTTTGAAAATTTTTATAATAACGTTGGTTATCCAATAAGTACTTCTAGAGGAGCCTATTGGTTAGCTAAAACTTATCAGAAACTTGGTAAAAATGAATTAGCTAATGAATGGTTTGGTAAAGCATCTAATTTTCTAACTACATATTATGGTCAGTTAGCATTTATGGAGTTAAATCCCAATCAGCCTTTTGAACTATCTAGAGATATTGAAGTTTCAAAAGAATATAGAGACTACTTTTTTAAAAAAGAATTAGTCAAAACAGTTTATCTTCTTGATGAGCTGAACGAAGATAAATATACAAAACATATTTTAAGACATTTGGCTAATGATGATATAAATAATGGTAGTGAAGTTTTAGCAGCAGAATTAGCAACAAGCATTGATAGATTTGATTTTGCTATTCAAATAGCAAAAATTGCATCATATGAAAAAAGATTTCATAACAAATATAATTATCCAATTATAAGTACTCCAAATTATATAAATGGAAGAAAAATTCCTGATACTGCATTTATACTGTCAATAATAAGACAAGAAAGTGAATTTGATTTAAGTGCTAACAGTCACGCAGGAGCAAAAGGATTAATGCAGCTCATGCCTTACACGGCAAAAGTAGTTGCTAAACAAGCAAAACTTCCTTATTCAAAATCTAGATTAACAAGAGATGCAGAATATAATATCAATTTAGGTTCTCACTATATAGCTGGACTAATTTTAGAATATGATGGTGCTTATCCCTTTGCAATAGCGGCCTATAATGCCGGACCTAAAAGAGTCAGATATTGGAAAAAAATAAATAAAAATCCACAAAAGAACCAAATTGATTATGTAAACTGGATTGAATTAATCAAATTTAAAGAAACAAGAAATTATGTGCAAAGAGTACTGGAGAACTACAACGTCTATCGTTATATTTTAGCTCAAAAGCCAGTTACAATGATAAATTTCTTTAAGGATGATCCTTTATACTAAAAATGGCGGAAGAGGAGGGATTCGAACCCTCGGTACAAGTTTCCTCGCACGGTCATTTAGCAAACGACTGGTTTCAGCCTCTCACCCACTCTTCCAATAAATTTGTCACTTCTGATTGTATTGAATAATCAATATTTATAAAGTAATTATTCAATAATTATGAAAAATAAGTATTCAATATTTTCACTTATTAAAAACGCTTTTTCTTATCATGAAAATTGGGAGAAAGCTTGGAAAGATCCTGAGCCTAAAAAAGAATATGATGCAGTAATTGTTGGTGGTGGAGGACATGGTCTTGCAACTGCCTATTATTTAGCAAAAAAACATAACATGAAGAATATTGCTGTTGTGGAAAAAGGTTGGATAGGAGGAGGAAATACTGGTCGAAATACTACAATAATAAGATCTAATTATTTATGGGATGCAAGTGCGGGTTTATATGACCATGCTCTTAAAATTTGGGAAGGTTTATCTCAAGAATTGAATTATAATGTTATGTTTAGTCAAAGAGGAGTTATGAATCTTGCACATAATTTGCAAGATGTTAGAGATTTAAAAAGAAGAACTCACGCTAATAGATTGAATGGTATTGATGCAGTTTATTTAAATACTGAAGAAGTTAAAAAATTTTGTCCAATCATAAATACCTCGCAAGATATTCGTTATCCAGTTTTAGGTGGAACTCTTCAAAGAAGAGCCGGTACAGCTAGGCATGATGCTGTTGCTTGGGGATACGCAAGAGGTGCTGATGAAATGGGTGTTGATATAATTCAAAATTGTGAAGTAAAAGGTATAAAAAGAAATGGTGATACAGTTGAAGGAATTGAAACGACTAAAGGATTTATCAAAACAAAAAAAATTGGAGTAGTAGCAGCTGGTCACTCCAGTGTAATAGCGAATATGGCTGGATTGAAATTACCTTTGGAAAGTAAACCACTTCAAGCTTTAGTGTCTGAACCAGTAAAACCAATAATAGATACAGTTGTAATGTCTAACGCTGTTCATGCATATGTCAGCCAATCTGATAAGGGAGAATTAGTTATTGGAGCAGGAACTGATGATTATGTATCTTACTCTCAAAAAGGAAGTCATGATATTGTGGAAGGAACTTTAAATGCAATTTTAGAACTATATCCAATATTTAGTAGAATGAGAATGCTTCGTCAGTGGGGTGGAATAGTTGATATATGTCCTGATGCAAGTCCAATCATAAGTAAAACTTCAATTAAGGGTTTATACTTTAATTGTGGTTGGGGAACTGGAGGTTTTAAAGCTACACCTGGCTCAGGGGATTTATTTGCTCACACCATTGCAAATGACGAACCTCATAAATTAAATGCTGCGTTTAATATAAATAGATTTGTAAGTGGTGATCTAGTTGATGAACATGGTGCAGCCGCTGTTGCACACTAATGTTTTTAATTAATTGTCCTTTTTGCGGTGAGAGAGAACAAAGCGAATTTAAAGCTGGTGGTGAAGCACATATTGTAAGGCCAAAACAACCTACAGAACTAAGTGATGATGAATGGGCAGAATATTTGTTCATGAGAAAAAACATAAAAGGAGTTCAATTTGAAAGATGGAACCATGTTCATGGTTGTAGAAAATGGTTCAATATGGTTAGAGATACATCAAACGACCAAATAAAAGCTGTATACAAAATGGGTGAAAAACCCCCAGTAAAATAGAATGTCTAATAATTTAAGATTTAAAACAAGTAAATTTATCGATGAGACTTATCGAGTTTCTTTTAAATTTAATAACAAAACATATTTTGGTTTTAAAGGTGATACTCTAGCATCAGCTTTGTTGGCTAATGGAATTCATCTTGTTGGACGAAGTTTCAAATATCATAGACCTCGAGGAATTATGACATCAGGTTCTGAAGAACCCAATGCAATTATTCAATTGCATGATAATTCCTCAAGAACTGAACCAAATGTAAGAGCTACAGAGGTCGAAATCTATGAAGGTTTAGTTGCATCTAGTCAAAATTGTTGGCCTAGCGTTAATTTTGATATTGGAGGGATTAATAATCTATTATCCCCTATCTTACCTGCAGGTTTTTATTATAAAACTTTTATGTGGCCTGCAAGTTTCTGGGAAAAGTATGAATACTTTATTAGAAAATCTGCGGGTTTAGGTAAATCACCTAAAGTAGCTGATCCAGACATATATGAACATAAATATATTCATTGTGATGTTTTAGTTATCGGAGCAGGTATTTCAGGAATAATGGCAGCTAAAATGGCAGCTAAAAATGGTTTTAAGACTCTTTTAGTTGATGAAAAATCTTATTTGGGGGGATCTTCTATTTATGATAACTCAGAATTTTCAAAGATTAATAATCAAATAACAAGTTCATGGTTAGAAAAAGAAATCAACGAAATATCTAAATTAGAAAATTTAGAAATAAAAACAAGAACTAGCGTTGCAGCATTCCATGGATACAACTTTTTATTGGCTCGTGAAAATCTCACTGATCATTTACCGATTAATCAAAGAGAAAATAAAGTAAGACAAAGATTATTAAAAATTCGAGCTAAAAAAGTAATCACAGCAACTGGCTCTATAGAAAGACCTTTAATATTTGATAATAATGATCGTCCAGGGATACTGTTATCTTCAGCAATTAAAAAATATATTGATTTATATGGTGTGGCTTGTGGTGAAAATAATATTCTTTTTACCAATAACGATACCGCATATGAAACAGCCATGAGCTTAATTCAAAGAGGAATTAAGATTAATGCAATAATTGATAATAGAGAGCAGATTGACTCTAAAATTTCATACGAAGTTGAGAAAAATAATATTGAAATTTATAAAGGTTATACTGTCGTTGATACTTACGGATATAGAAGAATTAATAAAATATCCATCATGAAACTTTCAAAAGATGGTCAAACAGTCATTGGTGACAAAACAAAGTTGAATTGTGATTGTTTAGGTTTATCTGGTGGTTGGACCCCAGCAGTACACTTGTTTACACAATCAGGAGGTAAATTAAAATTTAGAGAAGAAGATCAAGTATTTATACCTAATGTTTATCCCTCAGATCAAATAAGTATTGGATCTTGTAATGGAGACTTTGGTTTAGAGGAAATAATAAAGAATACCTTATCTTCTATCAAAAAGTTTCTTGATATTGACAATTCTGAATACAAAACTGTTGAAACAATCTCTGGTTTAAATCAATCAAAGAGAAATATTTGGTTATTACCATCTGATAAATCCATAGGGAAAACTAAGTCTTTTGTTGATTATCAAAACGATGCAACTGCAAAAGATATTAAATTAGCTCTAAGAGAAGGTTTTAGATCTATAGAACATGTAAAAAGATACACCACTACAGGTATGGGAACTGATCAAGGTAAACTCGGTAATATGCATGCTTTAGGAATTATCTCAGAAACAGCGGGAACTAAAATGGGTGAACACGGAACTACAACTTTTAGACCTCCTTATACACCTCTTACTTTTGGAACTATTGTTGGAAGAAATGTAGGAGAATTTTTTGATATATTCAGACGTACTCCGATACATGATTGGCATGTTGCCAACAACGCTGAATTTGAAAACGTTGGTCAATGGAAAAGAGCTTGGTACTATCCAAAGGATAATGAAAATATGCATCAAGCAGTACAAAGAGAAAGTAAAGCTGCTAGAGACTCAGCAGGTATTCTTGATGCATCTACATTAGGAAAAATTGATATTCAAGGCACTGATGCCTCAGAATTTTTAAATCGTGTTTATACTAACGCTTGGTCAAAACTAGCTATAGGTAAATGTCGTTATGGTTTAATGTTAAATGAAGATGGAATGGTTTATGATGATGGCGTCACAACTAGACTAGGTGAAAATCATTACATTATGACCACTACTACTGGCGGTGCGGCTAACGTATTGGGAAAACTTGAAGACTATCTTCAGACAGAATGGCCTGAATTAGATGTCTATTTATCATCTGTAACTGATCATTATGCTACAATAAGTGTGTGTGGGCCTAACAGTAAAAAAATCGTTTCAAAAGTTATTCCTGATTTAGATCTTTCTGATGAAAAGTTTCCACATATGTCATTCAAAAATGCAAAAATAGACAACATTAAATGTAGAGTAATGAGGATTAGTTTTACTGGAGAACATAGTTATGAAATTAATATCCAAGCTAACTTTGGTAAATCTGTTTGGGAAAAATGTATGGAAGCTGGTAAAGATTTTAATATTACACCTTATGGAACTGAAACGATGCACTTATTGAGAGCGGAAAAAGGTTTTATAATAGTTGGACAAGACACTGATGCAACGCTAACACCAATTGATTTACAGA
>LULP01000246.1_pt1 | contig 12718 bp, 14 predicted proteins | sample 728111 | NCBI WGS metagenome assembly LULP01 (sample SAMN03860286, study PRJNA289734) | marine metagenome | biome: seawater column; feature: ocean; material: water; isolation source: Red Sea water column Station 149 - depth 25m | place: Saudi Arabia: Red Sea | collected 2011-10-15 | depth 25 m
CGGAGTAAACTATTACAGAGACAAAGGTATGAGTATGCCCGCAGCTTGTAAGAAATACGGAATCAGCACCTCGAGTTATGGCAAATGGAGACGGCAACTTAAATTACCAGTTTACAAACGTAAATGACTTACTTGCCTCAAAACAAAATCAAGGAGTTTAGGGAAGCGAACAAACCTATAAGTTGCCCAATACTTGACGTAAAGACAGATGATTGGGTCGTGGATCACGATCACCAAACCGGTATGGTACGTGGTGTTATATCGAGGCAAGCCAACAGTCTCCTAGGCAAAGTTGAGAACTTTTTCTTTGGTATGTGCAAAGGTAAAAAAGAAGAATTACCAAATACTTTGGAAGCTATGGCAGCTTATTTGGAGCAAGAAACTTTGGATGTGCTTCACCCTGTGGGACTTGTACAACTTGCAAAAAAGTTTACTTCATCCTTGACAGCTAAAGAGCAGGAGTTATTTCTTGAAGGTATGGGAGCAAGCACTGAACAAATCCAGGACTGTTCCAACGCCAAGGAGAGGCAAAAGTTATATAAACAATTAACAAAGGAAAAATATGAGCAACTCGCTTAGACAAAAACTCTGTAATATACAGACGCAACTAAAAGCCCCAAAAGGGCAGACTAATAAGTTCGGGGGGTACAAGTACCGCTCCTGTGAGGATATTCTTACTGCCGTAAAACCATTATTGGATGAGTACAATTGTGCATTAATTATTGAGGATATAATGCAAGAGGTAGGCACAAGGGTCTATGTCAAGGCTACAGCTACATTAGCTGATTGCGGATCCGAAGGTATTATATCAACCTCAGCCTACGCTAGGGAGTCAGAGACTAAGAAAGGTATGGACGATGCTCAGATTACTGGCTCCGCTAGTTCCTATGCACGTAAGTACGCACTCAATGGTCTTTTCTGTATTGATGATACAAAGGACGCGGATGCTACTAATACGCACGGCAAGGTCGCTCCAAAAACAACCAAGGCTAAAACAGTAACTTCTACAGATTTTGAAGATATTTTATGAGTAAAAATAAATATAAAGAGACATTGGAGTTCATAGCTGAGAATCGTTTAGGTTTTCATTACCTTTATCGTGATACGACCTTTGGCGCATATGGGGATAGTCCAACACATATAATTATTACTCAAACACAAGGTCGCAATATCAAAGAAATTGCTAAATACGATTACAGCGATGATGAGAATGGTATTGTTGACGCTATTAAGGATTTTAAAAAAGAAAACGTCAAAGAATACATATTGAATGCTAGTTAAATAATTATTTTATATTTATGACACAACACGATAATACAAACCGGGGCGCTATCTTTACAAATGATAACGCTGATCACCCAAACGCTCCTTTTATGAAGGGGCCATTAAACGTAGCTGGTGTGGAGTACCAACTAGCTGCTTGGAAAAACGTAAGTAAGAATGGCAAGAAATACTTGTCCCTTAAGGTTGAACCACAACAAAGCAAAGCATCAGCTACAACAGCCAAAGCAGAAGAAGCTGATGAGGATCTTCCCTTTTAATGGAAGAGGATTATCCTATTGGCGAAGAAAACTGCCCACCGGAGTCCTGTCGTTTTGACAAGACCTGGTGGGAAGATTTTCGGGTTATTGAAGCTCACTCCATTTTGGATATGACTTCAAAGAAAAACAATGATTACACTGGCGGTGAGTCGTGCGATAATCCATTCGCTAATTTTGACGCTTCGACTGAATTTGGTGTTCATCCACTTACCGGTATTTGTGTAAGAATGCAGGATAAGTTCCAACGAGCTAAAGCATTTTGCGCTGATGGGACGCTATCAGTTGATACTAATGGTGACCAATCCAAGGATATTTTTAGGGATATAATTGGTTACTCCTTGATAGCCATAGGGATGATTGAACGCGAGGAATACAACAAATCGCTCGAATTGGACTAAGGTGATAGTATGAAAAGCTATGACTTCAAAATTAAACCAAACAGTATCGGAAGGGCTGGATCTAGCTCTTTATCTTCACAACGAAATCGAAAAAGAGAAGGATACCAAGCGTATTTATAAGCAAGTAAAATACCTTGGACAATGCCTTAAATCAATGAAAGAACATTTGAATGCTGGAAGAGACAACGAACTATCCAAAGAATGTCAGTGCGGAAGAGAAAGTATTAGCTTGCTGCACACTGGATGACAGTAATGACTTCTATGACCAATACGCCAATGTATTACGGCCAGAAGATTTTTATACCGTTCAGCACCAATTATTATTTACTGCACTTTCTGATTTAGCTCAGTCTGGCAGGATCCCAACTATCCCAAATATTACTGAATCCTTGAAGCAGAAATCCTGCTACGAGGATGTAGGTGCTGATGTGCTGTTCCGTATCTTTGGTACAGTTACGACAACCTTAGAGGGTCGTGACAGTATCGATATAGTAAGGAGCAAGTCAAAGTCCAGGCAACTAATTAGGATGCTTCGTAGTAATACTGAGGATCTTATTACGGAAGCAAAATCCGCTGAGGACGTTACGCCCAAACTTGAGACGGACATTGCTAATTTATCCCTGTCAGTGCACAAGGAAATGGGCATAGAAGGCTCTGTAATAGCCTTAAAAGACGAGTTAGAGTTACAGCATAGGAAAGAGTACGTAGAGGACTGTGTGAGGACTCATACAGGAGATTTGGACAAGCAATTTGGGCTAGGTGGAATAGGAGCCGGTGAGGTTCTAGTACTGAGCGCTCCTACATCCTGTGGCAAGAGTCAACTTGCTCTTAATATAGCTATTAAGTCCGCACTGAAGGATAAGTACCCAGTTGGAATTATTAGCCTTGAGATGCCACAAAAACAGATTGTCAAAAGAATCATAAGTATAAAATCACAATCCAATCTTAGGGAAATAAAGGATAGTAATATATCAGAGGAAAAGATGCAAAAGGTACGTGACGGCTGTGACCAAGTACAGAAGCTGCCAATCTATACAGTCCATAGTGTAAGGGATGTATTTGATATTTGTTCCTATGCTAGAACAATGGTACGCAGATACGGAGTAAGGTTACTTGTGATTGATTACTTACAGCTTATACCATTTGGTCAGAACAAGAACCAATCCAAGAATGATGCTATAGCTAATATATCTCATACAATTAAGCAATTAGCCTTGGAGCTTGACATAGCTATTATGCTTCTGTCGCAGGTTAATAGGGAGGGAGCAAAACGCGAGGGCGGTTTAGCTATATATGATTTGAAGGACTCCGGTGATATCGAGAATGATGCTGATATTATTCTTCTTATGTGGCCAGCCCTTGGTGATATTGAACAATCAAAACTACTTGACGGCAATGGTTTTTATATCAATATGAAGTACTGCATCGCAAAGAACCGAGAGGGTGAGCGCGATCTAAAAGGTAATTTTAAATTCTATAGTTCCAAAGGAATCTTTGTATGAATTTGGTACAGGTAGTCCAACTATTAAGATGTTGGTGGGTTCTTCATTAACCCTTTCAACCACCTGTACCTTTTACCTTTATGAAAGAGATCGAACGCAAAATAATACAAGCCTTCAGTAGGCATTACCCCACGCTTGGCGATTTTGCTGAGACGCACGAGATGAGTCCCTATGACTTTGAGTGCGATTATTATATTGTTGAAATCAAATCCAGAAACAAGCGCTATGATCCCTGGATTATTGAACGCATTAAGGTTGATGCCAATACTGGTATAGCAGAAAGTTTAAAAAAAGATTTTTTGTACTTGACGGAATATGACGGTAACGCTTATATATGGAACATAAGCAAACTTATTCGTGATGATTATGATTTCAAATGGGAACAAAGACAAATGCCTAAGCAGACTGAGTTCGATAAGAATCAAGTAATCCAAAAGCAAGTAGGTTATTTATATGAGAAAAAAAGCAAAGAGATAAAATTATGGAACTAAGTAAGGACGATATTACAACTATACTTACACGCATTGATTTACTCCGCAAGGATTCCGCAATGCTCTCACATCGGATTGACCAGGATATGAAGAGACGTAAATCAATACAAGATGAGAAGAAACGCCTTAAAGGCCTTCTAGCTCAGAATGCAGAACTTTCCGCAAGAGCGGGTAACTAGGGTTAGCCCTCATCGCTTTTTGGTGTTATTTTGGCGGTGAGGGCTTTTACTTAAAAAGCTAATATTTCTTCAATTGCCTCTTGATTCATTCGTTCCCTGCGAAGCATTACTTCTTCATCATCCTCCGCAATAGCTTCAGTAGCAGCTGCACCCATATAACCTCTTAGTACTTTTAATTCAGCACTAGATATGCTTGTAACAATTTTTTTGCCAATCTCTTTAGCTTTACCTTTTAAAGACCTAGATTTCACCGGCATTTTAAGAAGTATTTTCATTAAATCTTCATCAACTAATGCTTGTTCAATTAACCTCCTTGCCTTGTCTGGGTTCAATTGATTGAATAATTTTTGAGCTGTTTTACTACCAGCGCCAGCAAGAACAAGTGGCGCTCCAGCAGTTCTACCTCCTACTGCACCACCTACTTTGGTACCAGCTATTCTAAACAAGAACCTTCCGATGGTACCTGGCAACGCGGTTTCAAGTTGAAAATCAGCTAAATTCATTTGGGATCTTTGTATTGCAGCCATTTGTTTAACCGAGTAACGAAGTGAACTCATTTGTTTAGGGCTGTATACTAATCTAAGGGCTTGATCCAAAACCTCATCGTTTTGTAAACGATAAAGTAGTTGCTGAGCATTCAATGTTGGTGTCTGAGTAAATTTAGTAAATGCACTAGTAGATGTTATTTCATCAAGCATATATCTATTTATAGCATTTTGCAGACCCTCGATAGCTATAGGTCTGCCACCTTTTCCTATTGGGTTATCAGCGCTTCTTTTACTTGCTAAATTTACAAGCAACTTCCATTGATCTAAACGATTTGGACTATCAGCAGTTAGAATTTTTCTAACAACGTTATTTGGATCACTGTTTAATAATTTAGCAAATGTTGAATCCGCAGGAGTATCTAATTTGGATTGGTACGCTTCTGCGGTTTTTGTAATTCTACGTTGAACATCAGCTTGGTTTCTCGCTCGCATTAATTGAATCCTAGTATCAGGAATTAATTGAAATAAACTTTCATTGGCTTTGATAAAGTTTCTTGCTTTGGTTGGGTTCAGTACCCCATCGTCAAAAGCATCTATTAGGAATTGAGCGCTTAAATTTTCAGATAACCCATTCAATGTTACTAACTCATCAGTGCTGTTGCCAGTAACGCTTAAAGCAAATTTTTCAGCATTTGATATATCTAAGGCTTTGTCTAATCTTGCATCACCTCTTCCAGTAAGTATTGCTGGTGCAGTTCCTGCATCAGTAACTCTTGCGTCAGCACCCTTTACGTATCCCAATAGCTTACCTACTGTTCCTTTTCTAAAATATTTGTTTTTGGATAGACTAAAATCCCTAGCAGCTTGGATTCTGTCAGCAGCAATTTTTCTGTTTCCTGTTGTGCCTTTCCAGCTTTTGAAGTCCTTCAGTATAGCCCCTTGTAAAGATATGGCTAGACTAGATTTAGTACGATCACCAGCAACTAATGCATTTCTAGAAACTTCTCCTAACTTGATGTACATAGAATTTAAATTCTTCATACTTTCTTGTTTAGTTAAAATTTTTCCGCCTCTTTTATATGTTTCAGTATTAATAAATTTAGCTACTGGTGGAATATCTTCAAGTTGCGCTAAACCAAGTTGTCTTATTTGTCTTTTTATTTCTTTAACCAAATTAACTTGTGGTCCTCTTACACTCTTAGGAACCTTATTCCAAAGTATCTTCTCTTGAGCATCAACATCATCCAAAGCTTTCTCAATACCCTCCTTTATCGCTATGCTAGATATACGAGCGATTTCTACAGGAGATTTATCAATGTTTTTACCACGCAACCTAGTAAGCGTCTCATTAAGTTCATTAGCCGCCTTTGATAGTCTTAACTTAATAGTATCATCAAATGAAGATTTCCTAATACGTGCAAACCTTGCTGTATCATCAATACTTGAACCCATAGCTAGAATTGAGTTCTTTAACTCCTCAACTAGTTCCTCGCTGTTTTTATTATAGTTAATAGCTGAATTAGGATTACCGGACTCAGCTATTAGTTTTGCTTCCAAAGCATTCAGAACTTCATCCTCTGATCTTTGAGCAACGGTAAGTCGTCTACCTGGTACAACTTCATCTCCAGCAGTTCTTGATAATCGCGCTACAACCTTATCTGGATCATCAACTATTTCTTGTAATACCTTAGCTGCAATCTGACCTTCTTTCTTGTTAGGATCCGGTGCCTGCCTTGCTTCTTTGTATTTACTTTTTCCTGCCTTGTATGCTGATCTACCTATTGAAGTCATAGGAGTCATAGCGTAAACAGCTGCAGGTGATCCCATACCCGCAAGTATGTCCATTGTCATTTGAGTTTTTGGCCCAACATCTAAACGATCACCTATTTCTCTTGAAGCAGTAACTCCTCCTACTGCAGCACCCTCAGCGGCAATCATACGTCTAGGTCTAGTTCGTACTTCATCTATTATATTCTTGGATAAGAACTCCTTTATATTTTTAGGTGCGTTCAAACCTCTTGCTTGGTTGATTCGTGAAGCAATACCAATCAGAGAGACAAATGATCCAGCGGTTGCACCAAATACATCTCCTATTTTTCCACCAAGCGTTTCAGATGGTTTTTGATAATCACCTATGAACTCAACCCCAGTAATTTTATCCAAAGCTTGTACACTTTTTCTTAAATTTTCAGAAGTAGGTAGAACTGGTACTACTTCACCGCTAGGAAGAGTTATATTTCCAGGTGCTTCAAGAGGGAATGGATTACCTTCCTCAACGCCCATAGCGGTGAACGCTTTGTCAGGTATAGCACCTAATCCCCTGTTTACTATTCCGGTTGCTAAATCAGCAGGAAAACCGGGTATTGATAAAAAACTAGAAAGTGATTTTTGACTAAACTCAGTTAAGTTGTCCGCCAAAGTAGGATTGCCAGACTTACGTTTTGAATCAACAAAAGTAAGAACTGCATTTGCTGCTAAATAATTTTGTTGCCGTACTTCTGCTGTAAGATTTTTATCTTCGCCTTTAGATAAAAATCCTTTGTAGAGATCGCCAAGTTGTTCATCAGTTAATTGTTTTAAATCAATCATTGCTTAATAGTTAGTAGTCAGCTCCTAATTGATTCAAAGCCTCCAATGACCTCTGTATTAACTCTTGCTCTGATTTTATATTAATAGGCAAGCCAGTTCTTATTGATTCTTGCTCCGCAAATTGATCAGCACCTAACTGTTGTACAACAAAATTTAAGTCAGCTATTCTGTCTTGTATTTTAATTCTAGCAGCAGTGTTAAGATTCTTTTTTAATTTTTCTTCGTCCCTCTCAATTAGTTGTTTTAAATATTTTGTAGCTGAAGGCACAGCTGTTTCAAATTGTGTGTTAGTGCTTGGGTCAATGACATTCTTAAATGCTTTTTCTATATTGTTTATTTCCAATACAGTGTACCTATCACCTTCACGCAAACCATCAAGAAATGTATTTTTTATATTTCTTAAATTCTGTATAAAGGTTCTTTTTCTAGGATCTACAGCTATAGGACTTCCACCAGCTAAGTACTCAACAACATTTTGTATACCACCAGTTACGTCAGTTTGAAAATTAAATGGTGATAAACCTTGCTTTTTTAAATCAAAATATTGAGAAAACAATCCTTGTTCAGTTGAACCAACATCTTGTGCAGCGGCTTCTGTACTAGGTGTAGGTGTAGGTGTAGTTGTCTCAGTTGGCGTAGCTGGTAGCTTATAGGATTCATAATCAATTATTTGATTGCCAAAAGAAGGAGACCTTATTGCAATAACATTACCCTCAGCGTCCTTATCCTCAGTAGTCCTTCCTGCAGCTATATCATCAACAATTACATCAGGCATTAAGGGGTATAACTTCTTGATATCCGCTCTTTGTTGCTCTCCTAGTGATAAATTACCTGCTTCTAGCATAGCTAATTTCATTTTTTGCTCTTGCTCTCGTTGGAACTGAAAGGCGTTACGGACAGCAGGATCCTTTACTATAGCTTTAGCTAGGTTAGGGTCATCTATATCAAGAAGGCTCTGAATAGAATTAATACTTATTTGCTCATTCTCCTTCTTTTCCTTAGCTTTTATGAAGTTATCAACAGCTTGGTTTATGCTATTAGCTACATTAACATTAGCTTGCTGAACCAAAGCATTCGCTCGAATAGCTGGTGTTGCATCCAGTATTCCTAATCGTGTGTCAATTGGACTGCTACCTCTTATGGCCATATTATGGGTTATAAATTGGAAGATTCTGCATTGAGTACGAGCTTAATGGTCTGCCTGCAAAATCAAATCCAGGTGTACTTGGTGTCAATGATCCAAGTGTATTCATTTGCAAAGGCATTGTGGACTGAATACCACTAGAAGCACCAGAAGCTGCACCTGATGACAAACTTCCAGCAAATGATCCTATAGTTGATCCAAGCGATCCAATAAGATTACCAAGTATAGATCCTTGAGCAGCAGTTCCTTGTGCCTGTATTTGACTCTTATTTAATAATAAATTAGCTCTGTTCTGATCAGCCATTATACCTAGATTGATTGCTGCACCTGGATCAGTAATCATTGTACCTAGTGGTGAACTAAAAAATCCGGAGGCAATTCGTTCTTCAGCGCTTGGTGCGCCAAACAGGAACTGGAATGGGTCAACCTTAGCGCTTTGGCGTAAGCTAAACGCACTACCAATAAGATTATCTGCGCGTCTACGTCTACGCTCTTGTTCATCCAAGGACATTTCAGTGGCCCTAGCTATTGCGCTTGAGTCAAGTGTACGACCTAATCGGTTACTAATATTAAGTGCGCTCTCTTCAATATTACTCCTTGTTTCAAAATCAAAGGGGTTACGCGCTTCTTGTACTGCCTCTATTGCTCTTTGTGTCTGAATGTTAGAAAGACCTCGCAAGGTAGGATCCTCAAGTATGTCCCTTGATAGTCCACCAAGTAAAGCAACATCTGCAAGTTGACCAATTTTAGCTTGATCCCTAATACTTCCAAGCGCGTCTCCAGCTAAACCGGCTCTTTGTTCTTGTAATCCAAAGAAACCAGGTAATAACGCTGCCTCCCTGCCAATTATGCTTTCCTGCAAATCTTGACCAAATAGACCTTCGTCTCCGTACTCTTGCTCAAGTATTTCACTTGGATCACGAAGCTCATCATAAGCAGCTTGCACACCAGCCATAGCTTGCGCAGTAGCTTTTTTTGCGGCTTTGCGCTTCTCATTTGCACCCAATAAGCCTACTCCTACGCTAAAAAGAGTACTCAGGAATGGTTTTATCAAACCAGCACGAACCATATAATTAAATACAGTTCTCTCAAGGGGTTCTAAAAATTTTATTAATAATTTTTTCATTAAGCTGTACGTTTCCACATATATACTACAATGTATGGCTGAACAATTGAAAAAGCACTACCGTTTGCACTTCTGTCAGTCGCTGTGTTAGTATAAAAATTGCTAGTAAGCGGGTCTGTTATATCAACAAGGCTTCCAGATGCGTTCCAACTTTGTGATGAAGTATTAGTAGTTGCATCAATGGACTGACTAGTGCTTCCACCTATATTGTACCACTGGTGACTGTGAGCAGGCATATTAGCGAATTCGAGTGCTTTAGTCTTAGCTCCACCTGTCTCCTCTACTGCATCAAAGTCCGTATCACTTGAATCAATACCTACAAGCACCTTACCAGCGCCAAAAGCTGCCCAAGTCGTAAGACCTGTTCCACCAAATAATAAGGTGTCAGGATTCGTTGATACTACTCCAATGAACACTGATCCAACAGGATAAACAATATTCATTATACCAAATCTACCACCAGTAAGTGCAGCATCATCGGATAATTTAACGAAATCAATATCGTCATCCTTAACTTGCAACTGACCACCGCTAGTAACCTCAAGGCCACCACCGTTGACACAAGTGCCAGTAGTGCTTGCTGAGTTCACTGCGTTACCGCTAGTATCAGTAAAGTCCGCACCATTAGCTATATTATTTAGCTTAGTTGACGTAATCTGCTCAGTAGCAGCGAAAGTTTTTCCAGTAGATAAAACAGGCATTTCTGTAAATAGATAAGGTTATTAAGATTATAGCATTACTGTACACTAGTAATTGATCTAAACGCGGTAGATGCTCCTACCTTGACGGCACGCAGTGTTGGTAACCCAAGAGACGTATCAATCTTTATCTGAAGTCCATATGCTCTTCGGTTTCCCAACCTAGCTCTAATGGACACATCCTCGCCTTGCTCAATGTTGCCACCAAGTTTAAGACTAGCTGGTCCTATAGTAATATTTGGTTCAGAGTCCGGGTTTTCCGTTATTCCTGTAATATTAACATCTGAGACATTATCAGCACTGGACTCGAGATGTAACTCAAGGTTTTTCCACCTTTTTCGATCAATAGTACCTAATGTAAACATACGTGTAGTAGCTGACCCTAGTACGTTTGATGGTTCTTCAGTAGTACTACCAATCTGTGTTATTACTCGATCAATACCATCTGCTTCAGTTTCAAGTTTGTGTATACCACCATCAGAATTTACAATAAAAACTCCTTTGTTTAAGCCAGATCCGGACACAAGCAAATTACCAAATTCAAAATCAGTATTGTTAACACTATCAACGCTTTCCCAAGATTTATTAAGGAAGTTATAAATTAATATAGCGTTATTAAAGGGCGAACCATCAACAGGGACTGCTATGTAATAACGATTGTCAAAATAAACAGCCACAGCTTTGTCTGCTGCATTCTTATTTATTCTATCAATTGTTTTTTGAATACTTTCTGAGAGTGGTAATTCCGTGCCACGAAGATTGTATCGGTCAATGAATGTAAGTCCGTATACACCGTTGTCTGATAAAAATAATATTTGATCACCTACTTGAGCAATAGTATTTTTCGCTATAAGACCTACTTCATCCGTAAGTAATTGATTTGATAAAGTTTCTACTTTACCTTGCCCAGTAACTTGATGAATACTGTTACGGTTAAATACAATTAATTTATCATCCGAGAAGGAAAGCATACCTACGTTGAAATCAGCCATACCTGCGTTGAATCTAAACTGACCAAACCTTTGATCATAGGTATCCGTATCTAGTATTCTTGACAGTATTACCTCATCAAAAATCTTGCGGTCAGTAACAGTATTCGTGCTTGATAGTTCAAAACGATAAGGGACGGCTAATCTGCGCTGATGAACAACGCCATACTTAGGTGCTGGCATATGTGTAAAACCAAGCTCAGAAGGTAATTCTTTTATGAATGTAGGTTCATTAGTTGTAATGCTACTTAAATCAGGCGCATTGTTTGGAAAAAAGAAAAAATCATTACCGTCAATTCTGGATACAGTAAACGTGTCATTAAGAGTAAGACCACTATCACCTACAATCTTAACTTGAATAACATCACCGGATACATATCCGTGACTTGGTTTGGTTGCCTTTGCCTCACCATTAGTTATTTCAAATGCTGTTGTTAGTTGCGCTGATGGAAGTGAAAACGCTCCCTCCTCTACAGCTGCCATTGCTGGTGAACCAGTTATGTTATTAGCACTAAGATCAACAAACAATGCTGCATCCCCTTCCCTAAATATGTATACCTTATTAAAGGCTTGTATCATTTCTACAGGTTCTGACACAGTTTCTGCTCCTGGATAAGCTAAATCAAATGTAGTAGAAGGACTAGATATTTTAACAGCAACTGCCTTAGTATTAGCAGCTAATATGATATAACTTTCAGAAGTTGCGTTAGGATCAGAGAATATACAGGAACCATATACTTCATTTACAGCGGTATCCGCTAGTTTTACACTATCTACGTCAATAGTGCCACCAGGTGATCCAGAACTAAATGTAGTACCCTGTACTTCAAATATTATGTTGCTTGAATTAACGCTAACTACCTTGAGTAAATGATTACTTGCTGATAAAGTTATACCAGTAAGACTAGCAGTATCAAGAAAAGCTACACCTTCATCATTCAATGAAAATATAGCGGATAAATCTTGATTTACTGTAATTCTTAATTTTTGACTAGTTAGACCTAACGCTGAACTTTGAAAACCAGTTGCATCATTTATTAGTAAAACGGGTAAGGTAGGTGCAGTAGCCCCAGTAGTTAAAGGTGCCTTGATATTACCTATGCCCTTTCTGGTACTCCACTGTCCATCAAATCCCATACGACCATTTTGGCTATCCGCAAGGATGCCCTCCTTCAATTGGTCAGGGCGTAACCGATTGTTTAACCCAACAAAACCAAAATCCCTGTCCTTTAGGATACGATCGTCAAGTGCTCCATATGATCTGTACTCAATCATTTAGCATCTCCATCTTTTGAGGGCTAAGGCCTTGCGTGTAGGACGACCCTTCTTGTCCTTCATAGGTCCTTTTACACCAGCCATACGAGCACAGAAAGATTTTTTACGAGCTAGTTGTTTACCCTTTGGGTTCTTCTCCGTTACAGGTGGCTTTAAGTTAGCACCAGTCTTGCGTTTGAAGTAAGCACGCCCGGCTGCAGTTAGACCACCCTTTTTACTTTTGTGTTCTTTCCTCATCAGTATGCTTATGCTTATCAGTAATATTTCTTTCTTGTATAAGTATCTTTAACTTTGTGTT
>LULP01001221.1_pt1 | contig 12716 bp, 13 predicted proteins | sample 728111 | NCBI WGS metagenome assembly LULP01 (sample SAMN03860286, study PRJNA289734) | marine metagenome | biome: seawater column; feature: ocean; material: water; isolation source: Red Sea water column Station 149 - depth 25m | place: Saudi Arabia: Red Sea | collected 2011-10-15 | depth 25 m
CCATTTAGCATTCAAGGCAGATTTACCAGGTCGTATTGATTTATGGCCAATTATTCCAAAAACAATGAATCCAAATTTGTTAAAATGGGAAGAACCATTGGAGCTGATTAGTGATGCTAATCATTTTATAAGTTTAGCCCGATTGATAGCCCAAGAAATAAAAAGAATGATAGATCAGAGGGTTCAAATACCAGAGCAGAAAAATATCCAGCAAAAGCCTACCTTTCGTCCAGTTCGGGCAGGTGATTTTTTAATTCTTGTTCAGCGCCGGTCAGAAATATTTCACGAAATAATAAGGGCCTGCAAAGATGTCGATTTGCCAATAGCCGGTGCTGATAGATTGCGTTTAGCCGGTGAGCTTGCGATCAAAGATATATGCAATTTTCTTTCATTTATTGATAATGCAGACGATGATTTTTCACTAGCGGCAGTTTTAAAGTCACCATTGTTTGGCTGGAATGAGAAGCAGTTGTTTGACCTGGCCCATTCTCGTGAGGATATGACGTTATGGCAAGCAATGAGAAAAAATCCGAAGAAATTTTCAAACGAGCTGAATGTTTTCGAGGACCTAAGATCTGTTGCTGATTTTTTGAGGCCTTATGAATTAATCGAACGAATATTAATTCTTCACAAAGGACGGTCTTTATTAATTGGTAGACTTGGAAAAGAAGCAGAAGAGGGTATCGACACATTACTGAGCCAGGCAATGAATTATGAAATTTCTGAGATACCAAGTTTGACGGGGTTTCTGTCATGGATCTCTGATGAAAATATTGAAATTAAGAGGCAACTCGATAGCTCCATGAATCAAATTAAAGTAATGACTATTCATGGTGCCAAGGGACTGGAAGCTCCGATAGTAATTTTACCTGAGACTAATGACTTCAAAGATGATCTGTCAGATGAGATATTATTTACTGATAATATTGCATTGAAAAAGTTTTCCAGCACGGAGCGGTGTAGTAAAACAACTGAAATTTATAATAGCCAAAAGCAACAAAACGCTGAGGAACGCGACCGTTTGTTATACGTTGCATTAACGCGGTCTGAGGTTTGGTTGATAGTGGCCGCAGCAGGTAATGTATCCGATTTTGGTAATAGTTGGTATAAAAAAATTGAGAAAGGCCTTGTTGATCTTAATGCTGTCTCAGGGAAATTTTTGAATGGTGAAGGTCTTTGCCATAAGCATGTTGATTGGTGTTATGACCCTTCTTCTGAATATTTAATTCAAGAGAAAATAGAAGTAAATTTGCCAACTATTTTTACAGAAAACGTAAAGTCACCACTAAAACTTGAGAAATTTATTAACCCGTCAAATCTATCAGGCTCTAAGACTATTCAAACTATTGATAATGAACTTCACGGTGATGATGCTAAGATTTTTGGTACTATAGTGCATCTGCTTTTGGAGAAACTACCAAAAATTAATCCGAATAACTGGCAAACTACACTGCCTAATATTTTAAAGTGGGCAGATATAAATGTGTCTGACGAAATTCAGAATAAAGCTTATAAGCAGGCAAAAAAAATAATAAATGACCCAAGTTTTGAATTTATATTTGCTCCTGATTCTTTAGCAGATGTCCAGTTTTCAACAATTGTGGAGCCTCTTGGAAAGTTACCTATTTTTGGGGTGATTGATAGGCTTGTATTGTCTGAAGACTTAGCATGCATAATCGACTTTAAAACTAATCGGGAGGTGCCTTCATGCGTTGATCAGGTACCCCTTGGGATTTTACAACAGATGGGTGCGTATGCTGCATCGATGCAAAAAGTATTTCCAGAAAAAAATATAGAATTAGGAATTATTTGGACCCATTCAGCAGAGTTAATGAAAATCGATGTAAACACAGCTTTAAGTTCAATAGAACCCATTCGAATGACTTGACCTTTCTACTATGCGATCATAGTTTCTTACCAGGTCAAGTTTAGGAGAACTCCATGGCAACAGTAGCAGTAACCGATGCAACATTTGATACAGAAGTTAAGAATTCAGACATACCTGTCGTAGTAGATTTTTGGGCAGAATGGTGTGGTCCATGCAAACAGATTGGACCGGCATTGGAAGAGTTGGCAACGGAGCTAGAAGGCAAAGTCAAAATAGCAAAGGTTGACGTTGATACCAACCCTAGTGCAGCTGCTTCGATGGGTGTTCGAGGAATTCCAGCATTGTTTATCTTTAAAGATGGTGAGGTAGTTTCTAATCGTGCCGGAGCCGCTCCAAAAGCCGCACTACAAAGTTGGATTGAAGAAAGTATCTAGATCTTAATTCGAAATTTAGCCTTTTTGTTCTGTTCGAGACTAAAGTATTGTTTAAGCCAGTTTTTTGGTGAGGTGTAGACCCAATGGCACAACCGGAATTTAATACATGGCATGGCACCACAATTATTGGTGTTAAAAAGGGTGGAAAAGTAGTTATTGCCGGTGATGGCCAAGTTAGCTTGGGTCAAACAGTTATAAAAGGGACGGCTAAGAAGGTTCGAAAGTTGTCACCAGGTGGACATGATGTGGTGGCCGGGTTTGCTGGGTCTACGGCAGATGCATTTACACTATTAGAACGTTTAGAAGCTAAATTGGACGCGATGCCTGGTCAGTTGGCTAGAGCATCTGTGGAGTTGGCCAAAGATTGGAGGACAGATAAGTATCTCCAAAAACTGGAGGCTATGCTGATTGTTACTGATGGCAAGCAATTGCTTGTGATTACTGGGGCTGGAGATGTTTTGGAGCCGGAGCATAATGTTGCAGCAATTGGTTCTGGTGGTAATTATGCGTTGGCAGCAGCCAGAGGTATGATGGATAGTAAAAAGAGCGCTGAAGATATAGCTCGTCAAGCTATGGCAATAGCAGCTGATATATGTGTCTACACCAATGGGAAGCTTACGGTTGAGACACTTTAATTTTTTCTGGAGAATAAAAAATGACTGATCTTACTCCAAGAGAGATAGTATCAGAGCTTGACCGTTACATTATTGGGCAACGAGATGCTAAGCGAGCGGTCGCGGTTGCATTAAGGTCAAGGTGGCGGCGGAAACAACTCGGTGATGATTTGCGAGACGAGGTGTATCCAAAAAATATTTTGATGATAGGTCCTACTGGCGTTGGCAAGACGGAAATAAGTCGCCGTTTGGCAAAGCTTGCCAGAGCACCGTTTATAAAAGTTGAAGCTACCAAGTTTACCGAAGTAGGTTACGTTGGGCGAGATGTTGAGCAAATTGTTAGAGATTTGGTAGATGCGTCTATAAATCAGACAAGAGAGTGGATGAGAGATGAAGTCCGTTCGAATGCGGAGCGTGCTGCAGAGGAAAGAGTCCTGGATGCGATAGCAGGTGTTGATGCCAGAGAGGCTACAAGGGAAATGTTTCGAAAAAAATTACGTTCTGGAGAATTAGACGAAACAGAAATAGAGTTAGACGTAAATGATACCTCTAACCCACTCCCAATGTTTGATATACCTGGCCAGTCAGGATCACAAATGGGAATGATGAACCTATCTGATTTATTTGGCAAAGCGATGGGCGGTCGAACTGTGAAAAGAAAAATGACAGTTGGAGAGAGCCATGAGGTCTTGATGAGTGAAGAAGCAGATAAGTTGTTAGATGATGAAACAGTCACCCGAGCTGCAATAGATGCGGTTGAGCAAAACGGCATTGTATTTCTCGATGAGATTGACAAAGTTTGTGCAAGGTCAGATGCGCGAGGTGGAGACGTTAGCAGAGAGGGTGTGCAAAGAGACTTGTTACCTTTAATAGAGGGTACGACTGTATCTACTAAACATGGCACAGTTAAAACTGACCATATCCTTTTTATAGCATCAGGTGCTTTTCACGTAGCAAAACCATCTGATTTACTGCCGGAGCTTCAGGGCCGTTTGCCAATTAGAGTTGAATTGCGCGCTTTAACAGAAGAAGATTTTGTCAGAATTTTAACAGAAACAGACAACGCTCTTACTCTTCAATATACAGCCTTAATGGCAACAGAAGGAGTTGAAGTAACATTTTCCACGGAAGGAATAAACGCATTGGCGAAAATAGCTGCCGATGTAAATGAAAGTGTAGAAAATATCGGAGCCCGTAGACTTTACACTGTGATGGAGCGTGTTTTTGAGGAGCTATCGTTCACTGCTCCTGATAAGTCGGGAACATCAGTTGAGATAAACTCAGAGTTTGTTGAGAGCAATATTGGTGATTTATCAAAATCGGCTGACCTAAGTAGATATGTCTTATAGCTTATTGATTTCATAAATAATCAGCTAATGGCCCATTTACTGGATCCAGTGCTTTCTCTGTGCTCAGCGGAGGGTGCACCTTTTTATCTTTTACGACGAGTGTTTGAGATGCGACTTTTTTTGCATCGGCTGGCTCGTGGGTGACCATTAAAACTAATAATTTTTTATTCTTAGCAATTTTTTTGATTAATTCTAACATTTGATCTTTGAGAGATGGGCCCAATGCAGAAAATATTTTATTTTTTTGCAGTAAAACTCTCGCTAACGCCACGCGACTTTGCTGTCCTCCTGAAAGTTGTGAGGGTTTTCTGTTTTCTAGGCCAAGTATTCCAACTTCGGACATAACAGCTTTTAGTTTCTCCTCATTATTTCTGGAAATTTTTGGCCAGTGAGTAACAGCCAGTGCTAAGTTTCGCCAAACGCTTAGGTGAGGGAATAGGTTATTATCTTGAAATAAAATTGATACATTTCTTTTTGCTGGAGGTAGATTGCTGATCTCCTTTCCATTCCATATTATCGAGCCACTTGAAATAGAAGCGAAGCCAGATATTAGATTTAAAAAGGTTGATTTGCCAGCACCAGAAGGGCCAACTACTGCGTAAATTTTTTCGGGTTCTAAGGAAATGTTGGTAGAAATCGTTAAATAGCTTTCTTTCAAAGAAAAATTAAGTTTAAGCATTTCTTGTCTTTCCAATTCTGTCAAAGATTAAGAAAATTCCTATTGAAATTGAAACTAATATTACGGCGGATGCCATGGCTTGTTCTGTACGGTAGGCACTCATTAGCTGATAAATAACAAGTGGAAGTGTTTCGAAATCTGCGCCTCCGAATAAAACAATTACACCTAAGTCTCCCATAGATAGTGCTGCTACCAAGCCCATACTGTAGGTTAAAGCACCTTTTAATCTTGGTAGATACACCCAGTAAAACCAAGCGAAAGATGACATCGCATGCGCGTGAGATAAGCGTCTAAAGTTTGATATTATTTCATTAGACGCAGGACGCATAATTCGAATTGAAAATGGAAGGCCCATTACCGAGTTTACTGTTAAGGTCACCCAGAAGGTAATTTCAAACGGGTTGGTTATATTTCGAACCATCAGAAACAGGCCTGCTCCTATAATTATTGGAGAGACTGCGATGCTCAGAGTTCCAACCACTTCGCCCCATCTATTCATAAAACCCATTGCTAAAATAGTAGAAATAAGCGCAGAGCAAAGTGCAAGTATGATTGAGTTGATTATTGGAATCCAGATTGTGTTTTCTAGTAAATAGAAATTTTGAATTCCTTTTATCAGTACTGAAATTAATGGTATAGTTAGGAAAAGACCTAGCAGTATTATAACACCAAAGTCCCAGAAGAAAGACCAAACGCTCAAGTATCTTTTATGTATAGGACGATCAAAGCCACTATTGAAATTAGTGGGTAGACCAAAAATTAAGATTGATAATGTGCATGTGAATGCGGCGATACACAATTGTATGAAAGCTAAAAATGCTGCCCGTCCAAAGTCTAGCTCAAACCGAAATGATTGATAGATAGCTAATTCAAGAGTAGTTGCTTTTGGTCCTCCACCCAAAGTTAGTACAACAGCGAAACTCGTTAAACACAGGACAAAAATAAGACTAAAGATTTGTGGAGCTACAAAGCGGATGATTGGCCAATCCAGAATCCAAAAACGTGTTAAAGAAACTAGGTTTAATCCATCTGCTACTCGCTCTAGTTCTGTTGGCCTTCTTTCCAGAGCAAGCAAAAACGCCCTTGTCGCTAAAGGTATGTTGAAAAAAATATGAGCTAATAAAACACCAGCAAGTCCATACACTGAAAGTATGGGAAATCCAAAAAATTGTAATAAGGAGTTCAAAATTCCTGAATGGCCAAAAATAGATAGTAAACCTAATACGGCAACTATAACTGGAAGAATGAAAGGCACACTTAAAGCGACTATTAAGAGATGCCGCCCTCTAAATTGTCTTCGAGACAAAGCTAAGGCCAAAGGCCATGCAAGCACTACAGACAAAAGCGATGATAGAGCAGCTTGCAGTAAGGTAAACTCTAATGCTGCCTTATCAGCAGCTGTGAAAGTAAAATTTTGGTCCGCATGGAATATTAATACAAACAACGGACCAAAAACTACAAAAAGCAAAATGCAATTTGAAATTATTGAGAAAGTGCGTTTCGCCACTCTTCTATCGCTTGCTTAGTGATTTCTGACGCTGCATTTTCAGAGAGATATACAGTAGATTGCGGCATGGGTAGATCAGAAAATACAGAAGGCCACTTTTCTACTGCCTGTGCGGAGGGGTATGACCAATTCGTCATTGGAATTAAATCCTGAAATTCGTCAGACAGTATGAACTTCATAAACATGGAAGAAAGTACATCATTTTCTGAAGATTTGACTTTGGCTGCAAGCTCAAAGAAAGGATAATGTCCTTCCTTAAATATGGCAGCTTGCTTGGTGTTATCTTCCTCCACTGCAATATGATAAGCCGGTGACGTTGTGAAGGAAAGAACCCCTGCTGCTTCTCCATCCGTAAAAAGGCCGTACGCCTCTGACCAGCCCTTAGTAACTGTTAATATTTTTGGTGCAAGTTTTTGCCAATATGCTGCAGCGTTGTCTCCATATATTTGTTTAATCCACAAAACTAGTGCTAGACCAGAAATCGAACTTCTGGGATCTTGGATAACTATCTTAATATTTTCTGGTAAACTCGCCAATTCTTCGAAGTTATTTGGCAGATCTGTTTTTGTAGTATCGAATACAAAACTGACATAAGACCAGTCAAATGGCAAAAATATTTCATCGTCCCATTCAACTGGAAGGTTCAGACGACTATTGTCTTGATTGTGGGGCGAAAAAATTCCTAATTCTCGAGCCTTTTTTGTTATATCTGTATTAAGGCCAATAACCACATCTGCCTTAGTATTTTGTCCCTCTAATACAAGCCTCGGCAATAGCTCTCCAGCTGAAAAAACTAGATCACAATTGCAAGTCTCTTCAAATTTAGCTTCGATTGAGGGGCCTGGACCCCACTCAGAGGTAAAATAATCTGGTGCGTATACTGTTAATATGGGGTTCTGAGCCATGACTATTCCTGCGCTCAATAATCCCGCTGCAAAAGTAAGTTTGAACATTTCTTCTCTCCTTATGCTAGCGGAGAGTGGTTCAGGACAGTGCCTAGACCTTCCCTCCGCCGGTTCTAACCGGTTCAGGTTCAACGGGTTCATTTAAATGTCTCAGCTCTAAGGCACCCCGAGGTTCTTTCTTAGTATATACAGATTTGATAATGATCAAGAGGAATTGACTTGAGGAAAGGCTGACCAACGTTTACACCGTTTTTTAGACAAAGGAAGTTGTGATGAGTATAAATACATTTGGACACTTATTTCGCGTAACAACTTGGGGTGAAAGCCATGGTGAAGCCATTGGTGCAACCATAGATGGTTGTCCTCCAGGTATAGAAATAACCCAAAATTATATTCAACATTTCATGGAAAAGCGACGGCCTGGGCAAAGTAAATACACTACACAACGACGCGAGATGGATTTGGTGGAAATTTTATCTGGTGTTTTTGAGAACAAAAGTACAGGAACGCCAATCCAACTCCTCATAAAGAATACTGATCAAAGATCCAAAGACTATAGTGAAATTGAAAATACGTTCCGCCCAGGGCATGCCGATATAACTTATTGGCAAAAATATGGTATTAGAGATTACCGAGGTGGCGGTAGGTCTTCAGCAAGAGAGACAGCTTCCCGTGTTGCCGCAGGAGCGGTGGCGCGTGCCGTTATATCGGAATTGATGCCAGACCTCCAAATTCAAGCTTATCTAACTCAAATAGGACCAGATAAAATTGATAAAAGTAATTTTGATTGGAAAGAAATAGAGCAAAATGATTTTTGGTCTCCGGACAAAAACGCAGCCGCAAGGTGGTCTAAATATCTAGATAAAATTAGGAAATCACATAATTCCACAGGTGCTGTAATTGAGGTGCAAGCAATCAATGTGCCTTCTGGATTAGGTGCACCAATTTATGGAAAATTGGACATGGATATAGCTGCAGCATTGATGTCTATAAATGCTGTTAAAGGTGTTGAGATTGGTGAAGGAATGCAAGCCGCTGCGTTAACTGGTTCAGAAAATGCAGATGAGATATTTATTGGGGATAATGGAAAGCCAAAATATTCCTCTAACCATGCTGGTGGAATTCTAGGTGGCATATCAACAGGGCAAGATATCGTTGCTAGATTTGCGGTCAAACCTACCTCGTCGATTTTGAGTGCACGTAAGTCAATTACCAAGGCCGGTGAACCAACTGAAGTGGTCACCAAAGGACGCCATGATCCCTGTGTTGGAATACGAGCCGTACCTGTAGCAGAGGCCATGATGGCGTGTGTTTTGCTTGATCACTTTCTTGTTAACCGAGGACAAATAGGAAACGAAGGTGGCCAAATTGGCTGATGAAAGTGATATGCTCTGAGATGTTAAACACTTTCTTTTGACGTTTGAACTAATAAAATTCCTATAGTAACCATAACTACTCCAAAATAATCAGATAAACTAAGTGACTCACCTAGTATCAATGCGGCGATAGAAACGCCAAAGAAGGGATTCAAGAAATGAAAAGTTGCTGCTTTTATTGGACCAATTTCATTCACTAACCAAAACCAAACCACAGTAGCAACTAGGCCGGCTACCAGAGTTGAGTAAGTAAAAGCTAAGAAGAGTTTTGCATTTAAATCAACAGTATAAGATTCAATCATAAAAGAAAAAACGGTTAATGACGTTGCGCCAATAAGCAGTTGATAACCAATTATTACGAGCAGATTTCCCACTGAACCAGTATTTCGCACTGCGAGTGTCGCAATGGATAATGCTAACGCTCCCAAGATGCAGTACAATAAACCCAATTCATTCATCCCATTATTGACTCTAAATCCCATTATTAAAATAACGCCAAAGAAACCAAGCCCAAGCCCTAAGACACCTAGACCTGATAATCTTTTGTATTTTGGCATACACCAAAAATTATTGTTGCTTGCAATTGTTTTTTTGAGAGTTTGAAATTTTGCCCTAGCCACTTTGCGATAATTAAAGCTAAAATACCCGATATAAAAAATCTGAGTGAAAGTGCTCCTAGAGGGGGAGAATAGGTGACGATAATGCGCGCTGCTGTATAAGCGGAAGACCATAGTAGAGCAAACACCAAACCGAGAAGTAAAGCTTTAAGACTCAAATTTCCTCCAAAACTAAAAACCTAAAGCCAATTTAATAAAAAGCAAAGGGTCGCAAAAAGCGACCCCCCTCAAAAAATTAAACTTCAGTTGATTTTAGTTGTTTACACTTTCTTTTAAAGCCTTTGCGATTGTCATTTTGACAACTTTGTCTGCTGCTTTTTTGAATTGCTCGCCCGTTGCAGGATTACGTACCATTCTTTCTGGGCGTGCGCGGCACATGATTTTTCCGACGCCTGGTAAAGTGATTGCTCCGCCGCCTGAAACTTCTCTTGTAATGAGCCCACAAATTGCGTCTAGCGCTGCACTGGCAGATTTCTTATCTGTACCCATCTCTTCAGACAGAGCTGCTACAAGCTGTGTCTTTGTCATTGGCTTTGACATATTCTTCTCCTTATTAAATACCCAATACTTTGGGCTTCACTTTCTAAGTGTAACTGAATATTGTGATATAACACAACAAATAGTATATGATTTTGAGTATAAAACGGCATTTTTTTGCGTTTTTGTGTGAAAATATCGTGCGATTTCGGCAAAATAAGAAAATAACCAACTAAAATAAGTTCAAATTGTAAAATTTGATTGGTGTGATTTGGATTATTATAAATACGCTGAGTGCGCATTTATGGTATGTAAAATGATTTAATTTTGTGCTGAATTAATCTAAAAGAATATTCTTTATGGATATTCTGGCCCGATTAGATTTCAGGTCAGCTCTATTTTTCTTTGCAGTGAGGCGCCTTCGATTACTTGCCAAGGTTGGCCTAGTAGCTAAACGCTTTCTGGGGTTCCTGCGATTTTTTTAAGTCTTTTTTTCACGGGCTCTGATAATGAAGGAGATCTTTCTGCTTCAAACCGTAATTCTACTGCACTACTCGTTTTATTCACATTTTGTCCCCCCGGTCCTGAGGCTCTTATAAACTGTTCGCTTAACTCCCAGCTCTGTATGGTTATCTTATCGTCGATCTTTAGCATTTTTGGGATTTACCATTTATATTTATTCGATAATTTATTAGAAAAGGCCGCTCACGTTGAGCGGCCTTCCAAGATTTTCGGAGGTGGCCCGGTTAGGTGGCTCACCAATTAAAAGCTTTGCATTTCAGGGCTGCCCTAGATGCGAATACTCCCAACTGTTCCGACACCTCTCTCCAATACCTCTTTAGACACTGGACCACCTCCTTTCATTTGTTAACTCTACAACTTATGGTGTCACAGAATAAAAATATTTCAAGATGTTTTGTTATCTCGCGATAAAAAAAATGAGATAAAAATTCGGAATGGAATTAACGCAGCTAAACCAATAAGCCACTTCACCAGTAAATCTGCTACAGCAAGTGATACCCATAGTGGCGAGTTGGTGCCAAAAGTCAGAAATGGTACTATTTCCCATGCCCAGGAAATCTCTTCATTAGCGACTTTCGAGAAGAATGGTACCTGAGCAGAAAATGCAAGTGTAAAAAAGACAGCTGTATCGATTAAAGATGCTAGAAGCGACGAGGTCAGGGGTGCCTTCCACCATTCAGCTGAGCGTAATCTATTGAAAACAGCTATGTCGAACAATTGAGCTATAATAAATGCAACACCGGAGGCGAAAGCTACTCTTAAGGCGACGGCAGGATATTCATAGCCATCACCTTGGAGCATAATTTGGCTTCCGATCAGTGAGCAAAGGACACCTGTAATGAAGCCGGCCAATACTATTTTTCTTGCGGCAGCAGGCCCGTAGCTTCTGTTCATTAAATCAGTTATTAAGAATGCAATGGGATAAGTGAACGCTCCCCATGTTAGCAGACCATCTAGCAATAAGAATTGAACTAAAATGTTGGACGCCACGACTACTGACGCCATGGCAAGAATGCCAATAAGAAGTTTTTCCATAAAATTTATTCCCGTTTTTTATCCAAGGTAGCGGTGACTTGTTATTTATAATTCGCTGTTGCAGCCCTATAATTAGATCAAAAGTTTTACAAGTCTAAATTACAAAACATACTTTAGCTGCTATCTCCCTCTGGATCTACTCGTAGCATTATAAATAAGCCGATTAAAAAGAGTAAAATAAGTGGAGATACACCAAGATTGTTACTATTTGTAGCCGCCGTAACATAGGCAATTAATGCTGGGGCAAGAAAAGCGGTGGCTCTACCAAGTAATCCGTATATACCAAAATACTGAGTTGAATTAGAAGTGTTCGTGTGTCTTACCATCATTGTTCGGCTGGCTGATTGTAAAATTCCTCCAAAGCCACCAATGAGAACCCCACATCCATAAAAAATATTGTCTGGAATGCTTGAGCCTGCGGCTAACGGAATGCCGAAGAAAGATACTCTGGACATTCCAACAACTATAATGCAAACAGCAGTTAAAACTATAATACTTACGAGTATGACTGGCTTCGGCCCTACCCATCTATCCCACTTACCACCGAGCCAACTGCAAACAGCTGCTGCAAGTGCTGCAACTATTCCAAAAGTTCCAATTTGAACAATCGACCAATCTAGAACTAAGGCAGCATAAACTCCTCCGAAGCTGTAAAGCCCATTTAAGCTGTCGCGGTAAAACATATTTGAAATTAGATATCTAATTGTACTTTTTTTGTTGCGTAAGCTCACTACTGTTTTCCACAGATCTTTTAGTCCGCCTCCCAAGCTCGCACCTATGCGTGGCTTGGACTTATCATTAATCCATAAAAAGTAAGGTATGGAAAAAATAATAAACCATAAAGCAACGAAAGGACCAACAAAGCGTGTTCCCTCTTTGGCCTCAGAATTTAAACCGAAAATTGGATCAAAACCAATTAATGTTTTCCCATTCTCCTGTTCAACAAACAGGGTAAGGACTATTACAAGAGAAACTAGGCCTCCAACGTACCCAAATCCAAAACCACTCCCAGAGATTGCACCTGTTTCTGATCTATTCCCTAACAAGGGCAGTTGTGCGTTACTGAAAATATAAGCTAATTCAGCACCCACAAACCCTATCCCAAATGAAATTAAAATCCACTGCCAATTTGATCCATCGGGCAGGCCGAACCAAGAGCTAAAGGCACCAAGTATCAATAAAGCAGAAAAAAGATAAATCCATTTCATCCTGTTCCCGTAATTATCAGCAATGGCACCGATAATTGGTGCGGTGAAACCGACTATCAGGCCAACTATTGTTATGGTTAAAGACCAATAATATTGGGCATTGGCTCTGGAAGATGCGTCATCTAATCCGTTAGTTATAAAATACTCAGCAGCTACAGTGGCAAA
>LULP01000734.1_pt2 | contig 12699 bp, 13 predicted proteins | sample 728111 | NCBI WGS metagenome assembly LULP01 (sample SAMN03860286, study PRJNA289734) | marine metagenome | biome: seawater column; feature: ocean; material: water; isolation source: Red Sea water column Station 149 - depth 25m | place: Saudi Arabia: Red Sea | collected 2011-10-15 | depth 25 m
ACACCATACTCTTTTTCATCTTTGAGCAAACTTGCTTCGGCGGTTGCAAGGGCTGAAATCACCATTTTTTCCACGCCAATACCGGCACTTTTCAATGCTTTATCAAGGTTTTGCATGGTGCTGATCGGGAGCATCATTAGCTGATAATGACCTGTTAAGGTTTGTCCAGTCAGCCCAACAGGATTGTGCACCCATTCATCATTGTCATCGACAGCGAAACCCAGTGGCACCGCACTGGCAAGATAATATTCAGGAATGAGATGATTGGTCTTAGCGAGCTCTAAAGCACGAACCACTTCATTGGTGCTAATCGAGCCATCTGCACTGGTAATCGGCGTGCGACCAGAGGCGTAAAAGCTTCGCAAGTCGGTACTTGGGATCGATATCCAAGCACTATTGATACGACATTCCGCTTGATCTTCGGCTTCTTGCACGGCATTTTTGATCGCAGAAACGACTTTATCCAAGCTGACGATTTTGCCCTTACTCATGCCACGATTACGTGCATGTGACATGCCAATGACTTCGATTTTGTCTGGTGCGTGAACCTTGCCGATCAACACCGTCACTTTATGTGTTCCAATATCTATGGCCACAACTGATGGCACAGCTTCACTCATTGTTCATTACCATTATGACTTTTATTACACGGTTACGTTGTAAATCATTTAGCGCAAACCGTACGTTTCGTGTGTTAAAAAAATGCCCTATTATGGGCTTGATTGGCTTTGTTCTGCAACCGCTATACTTGGTGTTGGAATGACAAATTGCCCATTTTCAATGTTGACTGGCTGTGCATTTTTCCATTGCACGGCGAGCCCATTGCGATAACGTAAATCTATCCCTGCAATATTGTCCCAAACTAGACCTAAATCTGTCTTGGCAATTTCGCTTAATCGTTGCAATTTACCCATGGTTTGATCTTGATCAACAATCAAACGCATACCATTGTCAAACTGCATAAACCACGTCATACGCTCTGTCAGATAAAGCTCTTTCAGGCGCATATCCATCGGCCTAAACATTTGATTAATATCACGATATTTGGTCATCATCATGCGTGACTGCGAGTGTGGTCCGTGTAGCAACGGCAAATTTTGATGATCAAAACGCTGTACCGGTTTGAACACCACACCATCATCACTCAAATAACGCCCTGTCCCCCAACGTGCAACCGCATGTCGTGGTGTGACACGTAAAACGATTGCATTTGGCCATGCACGTGACACCACCACACGATCAATCCACGACAAACTCAAGGCATTGTCCCGAATTTGTTCAAGATCAGTGGTGAAATAACCTTTTGCTGTGTCTGCTTTGATGTGTTGAATCAACGCCTGTTGTGCAGGTGCACTGACACCAACCACATCAACATGCTCAATTTCTGCATGCATAAAACGCTGATACAACGCATAACCACCAAAGACAAAGACCAATAGAGCAAATATCAGTAATAGCCAACTTCCCCACGACAATAGCGTTTCACCGATACTCGGTGGCTTGTCATGTATTGAGGTGGTCGCTGCTTGACGACGTCGCAGGGACAAGGGTAGCTGTGCCATATTAAATGTTTTAGCCCAAAGTCTGCTCTAAAATTGTCAAACAGAGTTGATCGAAGTTGAGTCCAATCGCTTGTGCTGCTTTTGGTACAAGGGAGTGATCGGTCATACCTGGAACGGTATTCACTTCAAGTAACCAAAAATTACCTTGCTCATCACGCATGGCATCAATACGCCCCCAACCTGAAGCGCCAACAGCTTGGAAAGCACGCAGTGCCAACTCTTTTAAATGCTTTTCGTCAGCGTCAGAAAGCCCTGATGGAATGCCGTATTGCGTGTCGTTGCGTTTATATTTGGCTTCATAGTCGTAGAATGCCACGTCTTTTGGCGGTTCTAAACGAATCACGGGTAGCGCTTCACCATTTAAAATGACCACAGTGTATTCAGAACCTGTGATCCATTGCTCAGCCATAACAATTGAATCGTGCGTAGTGGCTTTCGACAGCGCAGTTTCAAAGTCTTCAGTTTTTTCGACTTTGCTCATACCAATACTTGAGCCTTCATGTACAGGCTTGATGATCAGTGGCAAACCGAGCTTATCAATCACTTCATTAAAATTGGTGTCGGCAGTGATCAAACGATATGGCGCAGTTGGCAATTCGCTACCTTGCCAAATTTGCTTGGTCTTGACCTTATCCATACCGATCGCAGAACCTTGCACACGCGTTCCTGTGTAAGGAATATTGAGCCAGTCCAAAACGCCTTGGATTTGACCATCTTCACCGCCACGACCGTGTAATACAATAAATGCACGATCATAAGCTGTCAGCTCTGTCACAGGGCGAGTTAACGGGTCAAAGGGTTCTGCATTGACTCCACTACGAACCAAAGCATCAAGGACGGATTGTCCACTATTGAGTGACACTTGGCGTTCCGCAGATTTTCCACCGAGTAATACCGCAACTTTTCCAAATTTATCTTGCACCTGTGACACGGTGAATTCCTTATTTCAAACCACTAAAATTTTAAAACTTGTTCAATTGACTGGCTAAATTTCACGACATCAATTGAATCGAAATCTCATATAACACGCAAATCACAACACTTAAGTATTGAGATAAAGTTCATTTTGCGCCAATTCTACCGAAATTGCACCGACATTACCTGCACCTTGTGTCAAAAGCAGATCATTCGCTTGTAACAAATTCTTTAATACACTCGGCAATTGACCATCAACAGGGTCGATGATAATGGGTTCAATCTGACCACGCAAACGAATTGCCCGAGCAAGAGTGCGGCTGTCAGCACCGACGATCGGCTTTTCACCCGCAGGATAAACTTCCATCAACAATAGCGCATCGACTTGTGATAGCACATCAACAAAGTCATCAAAACAATCTCGTGTACGGCTAAAACGATGTGGCTGAAATAAAAGCACTAAGCGACGATCAGGATGACTTTGACGAGCTGCTTTGATGGTTGCTTCGACTTCTTTTGGATGGTGCCCATAGTCGTCAACCAGTTTTACCGTTCCATTGTCTTTGACATATTCACCTTGGACTTGGAAGCGACGACCTACACCGTTGAAACCTTCTAATGCACGTGCAATCGCTGCGTCAGATACACCCTCATCGGTTGCAACACCAATCGCTGCCAACGCATTGAGAATGTTGTGCATACCAGGTTGATTAATGGTCAGGCGCAGTGGCTCACGATCTTTACGCAGTACGGTGAAGTGAGATTGCATCCCATCTTGTTCAACATCAATGGCACGAATGTCATTATCTTCTTCAAAACCATACGTCAGCACAGGACGACCGATGCGAGGCATGATTTCACGGATATTGGCATCGTCGCCACAGACCACGGCTAAACCGTAAAACGGTAACTTATGTAAAAATTGAATAAAAGTATCTTTTAAAGTGTCAAAGCTACCGCCGTAGGTGTCCATATGATCGGCATCGATATTGGTGACAATCGCTGCCATCGGCTCAAGATAGAGGAAAGAAGCATCGGATTCGTCTGCTTCGGCAACGATATAACGACTTGCGCCAAGTGCAGCGTTAACGCCTGTACGATTCAGCAAACCGCCAATCACATACGTTGGATCAAGATTTTCTTCAGCGAGCATACAGGTCAGAAGACTGGTCGTTGTGGTTTTACCATGTGTCCCTGCGACCGCAATACCGTGACGATAACGCATCAGCTCACCAAGCATTTCTGCACGACGTACCACAGGGATACGATGTTCATTTGCTGTTTGAACTTCAGGATTTTCCAGATCAATCGCTGTGGAAACCACTAAGACATTGGCGCCTTCAATATTGCTGGCTTGATGTCCGATAAAGACTTCAATGCCGTTTTTTTCAAGTTGCTGTGTGGTTTTTGATTCTTTAATGTCTGAGCCAGACACTTTATAGCCTTGATTTTTTAAGACCTCAGCAATACCACACATGCCTGCGCCACCAATCCCTACAAAGTGAATATGCTTGATACGACGCATTTCAGGGATTTTAATCAGTTGTTTGGCTTCAGTTGCAGTAAATGTGGTATCTGACATAATGCTTTCTCTAAAAAATCGGTCTCTAAATCGTACGCTGAATTTGCTTGGACAAGTGGCTTTATAAGCTTTCAACCAGTTCAGCAACATGAGCTGTGGCTTGGCTTTGCGCTTGTTGTCGGGCTTTGCTTGCCATATTTAACAGAATATTTCTCGACATTAATGGCCTAAGCAACTGTTGTAAACTTTCAGCAGTCATCGTTGCCTGTGGGCAAATTTGTGCTGCACCGACATCTGCCAAGTAATGTGCATTTGCGGTTTGATGGTCGTCTACCGCAGATGGCAATGGAATGAAAACCGCAGCGACACCAACGGTTGCAACCTCAGTCACCGTCAGCGCACCTGCACGACAAATAATTAAATCAGCTTGGCTATAGGCAAGCGCCATATCCTCAATAAATGGTAGGACTTGTACCTCAAAACCATCACATTTGTCGAGGTCATTGTAGCGTTGCTGGGTAAGCTCAAGTTGTTGTTGACCACACTGATGACGCACATGCATGGGCAAATTCAACCCAGTCAGTGCAGCAGGAATATGTTCATTTAAAGCTTGAGCACCAAGTGAACCACCGACGATGAGGATTTGTAAGGCTTGATTTTCTGCTTCACGTTGTTGATAGCGCTCTTCAGGTGCAGATATCTGGCAAATCTCTTGACGTACAGGATTGCCAGTAGTGATCAACTTTGAAGATTCAGGAAATGCTTTTGGAAAAGCTTGACACACGGTTTTTGCAATCCGTGCAAGTTGTGTATTGGTAAAGCCTGCAACCGCATTTTGCTCGTGGATTAATACGGGAATACCGAGTAGTCGCGCAGCCAAGCCGCCTGGTCCAGACACATAACCGCCAAAACCTGCAACCGCATCAATTTTTAATGATTTCATAATCCGCATTGCTGCGATCGTTGCGCCAAGTATTTTAAATGGTGCTTTTAGTTTACGAACAATACCATTACCACGCACACCTTGAATGTCAATTTGATGAATTGGAATATCATGTTGTTTTAATAGACGATTTTCCATACCACTTGGTGTCGCAAGCCAAGAGATTTGATGACCACGTTGTTGTAATGCTTTGGCAACTGCAAGCGCAGGGAAGACATGACCGCCAGTGCCTGCTGCCATCATCATAATGCGTCGACTAGGTTTTGATTGTGGATTTGAATGCTCAGAAGTCACGATAGGGCTTAAAAGATAAATGTGGATTAAACGAATTATTGTAATCTCAATGCGAGTGAACGCAAGCGAAATATTATGCTGTGACAAATTGTCACAGCATAATATTTATCATCCATTTGCAAGTTTCTTATTTCATCAAACTTTCTGCACGAAGCGCAGTCAAAATACGCTGACCTGCACGACCAGTCGTTGCTAAGCCAAGACGTCGTTGTTCTACTTGAATCGCTGCACGGCTTTTGCTACCAATCAAACCATCAACATCGCCGATGTCATGACCACGTTGAAGTAATAAGGTTTGGATTTCACGACGTTCTGCACGAGATGTGCCAGGATCATCAGTTGGCCAAGCCGCTTGAATGCCTGATTTACCTTGTAAGCGATCTGATAGCATGGCAATGGCGAGGGCATAGCTTTCGGCAGCGTTATAGCTATACAGTGCATCAAAGTTTTTGAAGACTAAGAATTTAGGCCCATTTTCACCAGCAGGGGCTAGTAAGCCTGCTTTCGTCGAACCACTTAAATTGCCTTGAATCACTGGCGAGCCATCAATGCGCTTGACACCTTTATTGACCCAATAGCTGAGTGATTTTTTATTGCGACGACCTTCACCGCCGACATAATAACCACCAGGCACATTGACTTCAAAGCCCCACGGCATACCAGACCATCAAAATCAACAGCTAGACGATCATAAGTCGACGGCATAAACTGGGTGTGACCAAATGCGCCTGCCCATGAGCCTTTGAGCTGATCTTCACTCAAATCACCACGTTGTAAAATTTTTAAAGTCGTGAAAAATTCACCACGAAAATAGGACTGACGACGCCCTTCACAGCTGAGTGTGCCAAGGGCTTGTAAAAGTGGATATTTCCCTGAAATATCACCATAATTACTTTCCACGCCCCACACCGCAGCAATGGTTTCAGCAGGTACACCATATTGCGATGATGCACGATTCAATGCACTGCGATACTGCGCCATATTTTTGCGTCCATCATCGACACGTTCTTGATCAACCAAGCCTGACAAATAATCCCAAATATCGGTGCTAAACTCAGGTTGATAATTCAGCTTATCAATCACTGAATAGTCAGGTGTAAGCGATTGGGTGTAACGATCATAAGTTGCACCTGACACACCCTTTGCAATTGCACGTGAACGCAAATTGGCAATACAGCTTTGAAAATTATTTTGGGGTTGGTAGTTGCTCGTATTCGATGAGGCAATGGTGATGGCGTTGTTGCTTGTACCTTGGACGGATTGCCCATTAATGGTGAGCTGTGCGTTTGCCACACCCGTTGTAGAGAGGATACTCATCACTGCCACATTAAATTTTAAAGCTGCAAAACGCACCATCATATTGTCCTCAAAAAATTATTTTAAAATTAAAATCGACCTTAACATGGTTTGAATGCGAATTCAGGGGTGATTGCGTAAGTTTATTTCTGATCCCTACTAATATTTTTGAATAAATTGGAAAAACGCCACCATTTCACCTTCAATACTTTGCTTTGCAATCGCTTGCATCTTTTGATATTTCTCGACGATTTCCAAACCAAAAGCAGTGACTTGCGCACCACCACCATGTGAGCCACCCGTTTGCGTACTGACCAATGGCGAGATGAAATTTCGATTCATAGTATCGACCAACTGCCAAGCACGACGGTAGCTCATATTCATCTGTTTGGCTGCTTTAGAGATTGAACCTGTTGCGTGAATGGCTTGGAGTAGCTCGGCTTTCCCTGGTCCAAAGGCAATCTCATCATCATTATAAATGCGAAGTTTGAGGCTGAGATGCGCTGATTGAGTCATCGGAATGAAATTCTATTTGACGAAACGCATTGATAAATCAATGGCTTGCACATCTTTAGTCAGTGCACCCATCGAAATATAGTCCACACCAGTTGATGCCACTTCACGTAAACGTTCCACAGTAATATTGCCCGACGCTTCGAGTTTGCAACGCCCATCGACCAATTTCACTGCATCAATCATTTCTTGCTGACTAAAATTATCCAACATCACAATGTCCGCACCTGCCTCAAGCGCTTGCGATAACTCATCAAAACTTTCTACTTCCACTTCGACAGGTTTATTCGGTGCAATGTCATGTGCTTGAGCAATTGCTTGTGCAATACCACCTGCCGCCATGATGTGATTTTCTTTGATAAGGAACGCATCAAACAAGCCAATCCGATGATTTTGACCACCACCCATGGCAACCGCATATTTTTGTGCGATGCGTAATCCCGGTATGGTTTTGCGAGTGTCCAAAATTTTAGTATTTAAGCCATCAAGCAATTTCACATAACCGTTCACTTTGGTTGCTACCGCAGATAAAGTCTGCACAAAATTCAGTGCAGGACGTTCACCTGTGAGCAGACTACGTGCGTTGCCTATCAGTTCTAAAAAGGCTTCGTTGGCAAGGACAGTATCGCCATCATTTTTCAGCCAAATCACTTCAACAGTTGGATCAAGTTGTTGAAATATTGCATCGACCCACGGACGTCCCGCAAGCACCATATCTTCCCGAGTAATCACACGTGCGTGGGCAATCTCGTCCGCAGGCGTGAGCTGTGCGGTAATGTCGCCATCGCCAATATCTTCTGCAAGTGCATGTTGGACATTGATTTGGATCGCTTGCTCAAGCATCGTTGACGAAATCATGGTGTACTCAAAAAGGGATGGTGAAAATTGCGATTGATTATAACGGATTTTTGATGTGGCTGATATTTGTCGTTAAATATTGAAGCTAGACATAGATTTACACAGCACAAAACCACTAACTCAAGTAATATAGAAGGTAATGAATAAATTTCAATGTATATTTTAACGCTTTATGACTGGACTGAAAATCGAACAAGGGCGGTTAAACATTGCTCGTCAGGTTGCTTCACCGAATTTTAATGCACGACCTGACCAGACTGAGATTCGTCTGGTGGTGATTCATAATATCAGTTTGCCACCGTCGCAGTTTGGTGATGGTTATATCGAGCAATTTTTTCAAAATCAACTCGATCATAGCAAGCACCCGTATTTTGAAACCATTCGAGGCATGGAGGTTTCAGCGCATTTATTAATCTTGCGCACTGGTGAGATTTTACAGTTCGTCAATTTTAATGATAGGGCATGGCATGCAGGGCGTTCGAGTTACCTCGGGCAAGTGGAATGTAATGATTATTCCATCGGTATCGAGCTTGAGGGCAGTGATGATTTACCATTTGAAGAGGCGCAATATCAGCAACTCAGCCAAGTGATCGTTGCGCTCGAATCGGCTTATCCCAAAACCAAACAGCATCTTGCAGGACATTCGGATATTGCGCCGCAACGTAAAACTGATCCAGGTGATTTTTTTGATTGGCAAAAACTACGTCAGCTTTTACAGCAAATACGATCTACATAAAATCATTGGATTGACTGCTAACACATGCAAATTTTGAGAATTCATCTTTAGTTGAAGTAATAGTGTTCAATACAAGACAGTCAATACAAGGCAACCGATCGAAGGTGTACTCATCGTACTGCGAGTGAGGTTAACGCTGTAGTGAATTTATAGTGCTTTAACTATACAATAAGCACTTTTGTGATTTGGGATAGAAACCATGGCGCTATGGCGATCGACCGTCATTGTCAGTGCGATGACTATGGTGTCACGCATCTTAGGCTTGGTACGAGATATGGTCTTGCTCAATGTATTTGGTGCAGGCAAAGATTTCGATACCTTCGCGGTGGCGTTCCGTATTCCCAATTTTTTCAGGCGACTGTTTGCTGAAGGTGCATTTTCCCAAGCCTTTATCCCTGTACTCACAGAATATAAAACCTCAAAAACGCATGAAGAAGTACAAATTTTAGTTAGTCGTGTGTTTGGCGGTTTATTGCTGATCATGAGTTTATTGACCATGATTGCGATGGTTGCTGCGCCTGCGATTCTCTACGTCTATGCAGGCGGTTTTGCCGATGATCCTGCCAAGTTTGCACAGCTCATTGATCTATTTCGTCTGACTTTTCCATACTTGCTATTTATGTCGTTGACGGCATTTGCGGGCAGTATTTTGAATAGTTATGGTTCATTTACCACACCTGCGTTTGCGCCTGTTTTGCTCAATCTGAGTATGATTTTTGCGGCACTATTTTTAGCGCCAAAAATGTACCCTGATCCTGCAATCATGTCGTTGGGTTGGGGGGTGTTAATCGCTGGTGTGCTACAGCTTGCCTTACAGCTTCCCGAATTATGGCGTAAGAAATTACTGATTCCACCGAAGCTCGATTTTAAGCATGAAGGTGTACAACGCATTTTAAAATTGATGTTGCCTGCACTATTCGGTGTGTCGGTGACGCAGATCAATTTATTGCTCAATACCTTTTGGGCATCGCATATGCAAGATGGTTCAGTGTCGTGGTTATACACCGCCGAGCGTATGACCGAGTTGCCATTGGGTTTGATTGGTGTGGCGATTGGTACAGTGATTTTACCGTCGCTCTCAAGTCGTCATGCAGAGCAAGATGCAACAAAGTTCCGTGCCATGATCGACTGGGCGGCAAAGGTCATTATCTTGGTCGGTGTGCCTGCCAGTATAGCACTGGGTATGCTTGCTACACCGATCATTCAAACGCTGTTCCAACATGGTGAATTTACCCTACGTGATACGCAAATGACTGCTTTGGCATTGCAATGTATGAGTGCAGGCGTGATCTCATTTATGTTGATTAAGGTCTTTGCGCCAGGTTTTTTTGCACAGCAAGATACCAAAACGCCTGTGCGCATCGGTGTGATCACGGTATTTGCCAATATGCTCATCACTATTGTTTTGCTTGGGATTTTCTATCTCATTGGGTGGAAAGAGCAACATATGGCGCTTGCACTGGCTTCTTCAGGCTCTGCTTTAGTGAATGCAGGTTTGCTGTATGTCGCATTGCATCGTCGGAATATTTATCGTTTTGAAGGGCATTGGAAAAAAACCATAATGCAGTTTTCCATCGCCAATATTGCCATGATCATTGCTTTATGGTTCGGTTTACAATGGTTTGACGGCGATGCAGGTGCTTGGATGCGCATTCTGATGCTTGCGCTACTGTGTATCGTTGGTGCAGCGACTTATGCGGTTGTGTTGTTGTTGGTTGGATTTCGTCCTCGACACTTACGTCCTTAAACAGCTATTTCACCTTAATTAAATGTTATATTCCATAAAAAAAGCTGTCCGAAGACAGCTTTTGGAGGAAGGTAAATCGTTTTCTATTCCGATTTTTATTAGTAGATACTAACTACCGAATAAGTTTTGGAATAGATTGCTAAACTTCTTACTACGAGAAACCACGCTGAGTTTTTGATTATTGAGCTTAGCGAGTGCTTGGCTTTCTTCAGTCGATGGTTTTGATGCAGCAGACAACTTTGCGCTTTGGATCAGTTTATCCAGTGCAGTCAGTTGGCTCGCACCTTTCGCCGTTGCAGTGGTCTTTTTCGCATCGGCAACAGATTTGATGATCGACGCTTCTTGCTTAGGCGTTTGCGGTTGAATTCGAGCTGAGTGTGTATATGACGCGAAACCGACAGTCATGCTCAACATCAGCATTACCGATTTAACTTGCATCACGGACTCCCCGATAGGCTATTGATTGTATCCACAATCGTTGTTGTAAATAATAAAATTCTCATTAATAACTAAAATACTATGCTTGATGACAGATTTCAAACTTTATTTATTATTTTTGTTAAGCGAATCACAGTTTATGTTGATTTATCAAGGTATTTTCACAAATTATTGTTGTAAACAAAAGGGAAGGAAGTGACATTTTTTGTAAGGGTGATGCTAATTTGCCGTGAAATGGCTACATTGATTAATTAAAAAAACGTACGATGATTGGCAACATACAGACTAACAACAACAGTGCAGAACTACGGTAGAGTTGCTCTTGGTTGATGCCTTTGAAGCGACCCGTCAGCAAGCGACTGCCGTAAAACATCCAAAATAAAGCCGATGGAATCAATACTGCACAAAAAAGCAACATGCTGATGGCATAGCTTTCGATATTGCTCCACGTTTCGTGTGGGAATATACCCACAGAGAACAGTGCGGCTTTTGGATTCTTAAAGGTGGAGTAAAACAGTTGCATGGCTTTGATATTTTTATTGCGTTGACTATGCGCATGCAGATGTCTCATTTTCCACAGACGAAAAGCGAGCCAAAAGACATAGATCGCACTGGCAAAATGGAGAATATCAATAAATAAAGGCCAAATATCATCGGTAAATGCAACGATCAACCACCACAGTGCCATCGCATACATATAGCCAATCAACTCCGCTGGAATCAAGCGCAGTGATTTTTGCATGCCGATTTGCTGTGCAGAACTCGCCAACAATGCATTGGTTGGTCCTGGGATAATCATGACAGCAAACAGCGCAATAAGAATAAAGCTATATTCGATCATAAAAGTGGTTCAATAGTCACAGCGATGTGTGAGGGAGTTAGGAGAGCGTAAGATAAACAATTATGATGCAATTCCCAAGATAATATTGCTGAAAATTGCATCAAAGTATGAGTTTGTAACTTGCACTATTTAGAAATAGTGTTGCATGACAATGTGTTAGGATTTGGTTAATTACTTGGACGAAGGTTTTGGATCGGACAATTTTTAAATTGTGCCGCTTGTGCAATGGCATCTTGCTGACCATAGAGTTTAGCAATTTCTGTGCGTTTGCTGTTGCTCGATTGCCCCATATTCACTGAGATGTTCGGGCGAACGCCCCAACCGCCACCCCAGCCACCGACACCAAGTCCGACACCAACGCCCATACCTGTACGCTTTTCAGGTTCAACACCATCACTGACATATTTGCCGATACGTGCGTATTCGGTGTGAAGCTGTGCGCAGTTCCACGATTGATACTGGGTTGGTGAAACATAGGCGGGCTTGACTGGACCAGTTGCACAAGCACCTAGAATAAGGCTTGACGCCAAAGCAGTTGCTAAAGTGAGTTTATTCATTATTCACGCTCAATCTCGTCAAATAGTTGGCGGTAAGTCTGTGTCAGCTTGTGATCTGCAGCCAAATGAATCAATGGTAGATTCTTCAAGTGTGACTCTTTCATCATCACAGATGGCGGTAGCATGGTGTCAAATACAGGCAGTTGATCTTGACGAAGCTGTGCCACAATTTCCTTTGGAAGCTTGGCTTGCGCTTGGAACTGATTGACAATCACACCTTCCACAGTCAAGTCATCATTATGATCTTGACGAGTTTCTACAACATTTTCAAGTAGCGTTAATAGTGCACGGTGTGAGAATACGTCACAGTCAAATGGAATCAAGACACGATTTGACGCAATCAACGCAGACAAGGTAAAGAAGTTAAATGCAGGCGGTGTGTCGATATAGACACGATCATATTGTGATGCGATTTTCTGCAAAGCATCACGTAGCTTATAAATTTTATGTTTAGATTCAAGCGCATGCTCTAGTGAG
>LULP01000524.1_pt1 | contig 12685 bp, 16 predicted proteins | sample 728111 | NCBI WGS metagenome assembly LULP01 (sample SAMN03860286, study PRJNA289734) | marine metagenome | biome: seawater column; feature: ocean; material: water; isolation source: Red Sea water column Station 149 - depth 25m | place: Saudi Arabia: Red Sea | collected 2011-10-15 | depth 25 m
GATTAAGCGTATTGATCTTTGGACAACCAATAACTGAACCTCCAGGCATCATTGCTTTAATGATTTCAAAATTATTAATATTCTTTTTTAATTTTCCCTTGATGAGGCTAACGTAATGAAAAAGATCTTTATATTCTTCTACGATTTTTTGTTTAGATAATTTTACAGTGCCCACTTAACAAATTCTTGATAAATCATTTCTTTGCATATCAACGATCATATTATGTTCTTTGGTTTCTTTTAAATTTTTTCTAAAATAATTTAATGCCTTCATTTTATTTAAACGCTTCGTTTTTTTTACAGTTCCAGCTATTGGTTTTGTAGATATATCACTCCCCTTTTTTGTAATTAAAGTTTCTGGGGAACAGCTAATTATTGAATAATTATGATCTTTAATCATAAAAGCCTCGGGAGCTAGGTTAGTATTAGATAACCTCGAAAAAAAATCTAACGGATTAATTTTTGACTTTGTTTTATATTTAGTGCAAATTTTAATTTGATATGTTTCACCACTTTTTATTTTTTTCTTAAATTTATTGAATATTTTTGTATAATTTTTTCTATTAATATTTATTTTAAAATTACCTGATTTAAAATTTTCGAAATCATAATTTAACTTGTTACTTAGCTTGATCTTTTTTTCTGGTTTATAGAAAATACCTTTGGGAAAATTTAAATTCTTCTGTTTTGGGATTTTAACATCAATTAGATTATTCAATAACTCATATCCAAAAAAACCAATAAAAAGGTCAGTATCTTTTGATTTCTTTTTATTTTTTTTAGTTAAAAAACTTTTAATATTTTTATTATTTAAAATAATTTTTTTTGAAAAATTAGTATAAAGATTAAATCCTTTTTTAGATTTATAAATAATGTAGGGTTTTCCTGACTGATGTATCTCTGTTAATTGATTTAATCTGCTCAAATTATTCTGTTTTTAGTCTTAAAACTGGTTCTTCTCTAATTGGTAGATGAATTATTGCTGCAAAAACTGATAATGCAATTGCTAAATACCACGCATAATCATATGACCCATATAGATCATAAAATAAACCCCCTAGATAAGCGCCAAAAAAAGATCCAACTTGGTGACTTAAAAAAACAATTCCATACAGAAGACCTAAATACTTTGTCCCAAAAAGATGAGCTACAATTCCACTTGTTGCAGGCACTGTCGATAACCATAAAAAACCAAAACTTGCACCAAATAAAAATGCATTAATATTACTTGCGGGCATAAATATAAAAAAAATTATAGAAACACCTCTTAAAAAGTAAATTGCACTTAGGATAATTTTCTTACTCATTTTTGCAGAGAGGTAGCCACTTAATAGTGAGCCAAAAATATTAAATAAACCGATCAAAGATAAAATTGCTGCTGCAGTCCAATCCTCAAGACCTCTATCTATTACATATTTAGGTACATGCGTTCCAACCAAAGTTATATGAAAACCACATACAAAAAACCCTGATACAAGTAAAATATAACTTTTAGTTTTAAAAGCTTCTGAGAGAGCTTCCTTAAAAGATTGATCTGAAGTTTTTTCGACACTTTCCGTTTTAGATGGAGATCTCACAAAATATGCTGCAACTAAACCGGATAACAAAAATAAGCAAAAAACAAATAATGTGTAGTTCCAACCAAACTCTGTGAGAGAAAAATTAGTAAAAATTGGTGAAAGAAAGTAACCAAATGATCCAACAGCAGTAACAAAACTCATTGCAATCGTTCTTGTAGATAATGGAAAATGTTTCCCCACAACTGACATAGGAATACTTATTGCTGTTCCACCAAGACCTATTCCGATTAATAAACCCATATGGATTTGAAAAAATATTCCAGTGTTTGGACCCGTGTATAAAAAGTAAACGCCTAAAGTATAAAAAATAAATGCTCCGATTATAGCTATATGTCCTCCGTATTTATCTGCTATAGCTCCGAAGATAGGACCTGTTATACCCCACATCAACATCTGCATCCCGATTGCAAAACCAAATGCGGTGTTGCTTATCTTTAAACTCTCGTTGAAGTCCATAAAGAACAAACCAAATGTTTGTCTGACACCCAAAGAAATCAAAACAACAAAGCATGCAGCAAATAAAGTTACTATCGCTGTTTTTGAACGAAAAAATTTTTCAGAACTCATCTTAAATGTCTTAAAGCTTGTTTGATATCAGCAATCAAATCATTAGGATCTTCAAGACCTATATGTAATCTTACTAAATGTTCATCTTTTGGTAAGTTCATATATTTTCTTTTACCAGTTTCTCTAAATTCTTGATGAAGCGCTAAACTCTCAAATCCACCCCAACTATAGCCATAGCCAAACAATTTCAGTGAATTTACAAACTTTCGAACAGAATTAATATTCTTAGCTTTTATCTTTAATCCCATTAAACCTGACGCTCCAGAATAATATTTTTTCCACATTCTAAAATTTTGTGAATTTTTTTTGAAAGGATATAACAATTTAATTCTTTTATTTTTTGATAAAAATGCTGCAACTTTTTTAGCATTTTCTCTATGTCTGTCTAATCTCACATCTAAAGTTCTTAACCCTCTAGTTATTAAATAAGCATCATCAGGTCCTAATCTAAGACCTGTAATTTTTTCTGCTGCTTTAACTTTAGAAAAGACTCTTTTATTTACTGCCAAACTTCCACCCATAACATCTGAATGTCCAGAATAATATTTAGTTGCAGAGACAATTGACATATCAAAACCAAGTTTAATTGGTTTTAAGTAATAAGGGGTACCCCAAGTATTATCAATTGCAGTGTATAGCTTATGTTTTCTTGCAATCGAAATAATTTTACCCAAGTCTTGAAAATCAAAAGTATTACTCCCCGGATTTTCTACAAAAATCAATTTTGTTTTCTTTGTAATATTGTTTTTTAATGTATTGAGGTCATGCGGATTATAAAAAACTGTCTTTATATTAAAATCTTTTAGATAATCTTCAGTTAAAATTCGTGTAGGGCTGTAAACTGGATCTGCAACTAACATTTCATCTCCAGGTCTAACAACGCTGAATATTGCTAAAAAAACGGAGCCAAAACCTGTTGGTGTCGTAAAAACATGATAACTTTCTTCAAGTTTTGTTAAAATTTTTTGTAATATATAAGTAGTAGAGGTCCCTTGTCTGCCGTAATCAAAATGACCACCTGTTGGATTTCGTAGAGCTTTTTTTTGAGTTTTTCTTATATGTTGCATAGACTTAAAAATAATTGTCGATGCTCTAACCACTGGTGGATTTACTGATTGATTATGAAAATCTTTTGCAGTGTGTTTTAAAAATGTCTTAAAAGATTTACCCATAAAAAAATTGATATGATTAAAGGACAATGCTATATCCATATCAAAAATTCAATAAATTAATGAAAAGGATTTAATGAGTTACCCAAAGAAACATAGAGGCCGAAGAAAAATGGGGTCGAAAAAAAGAAGAGCTAGAAAAAAAAATAAGAAAAAATAGCTTATTCCTTTATCCAGCCGCCTCCTAATACTTTATAACCTAGAGCATCTTTATTATAGAAAACACATGCCTGGCCTGGTGATATTCCATCTTCAGGGCTTTCAAGGTTTACATTCGCACCATTTTGATCACTTAGGTTAACGTTTGCTTTAAGCAATTTACCAGTAGATCTAACTTTTACAAAAATGCTGGATTTAAATTCTTGTTCATTTGCTAATAAATTAACATTTTTTAATAAAATATCTTTCTTTCCTAAATATTCTTTTGGTCCAACAATTATTTCATTTTTTTCAGAATTAATTTTAATAACGTATAAAGCTTCTTTATCAGAAACTTTTATTCCTTTTCTTTGACCAATAGTAAAATTTATAATTCCATCGTGAACACCAATGACTTTACCTTTTAGATCTTTTATGTTTCCTTTTTTAAATGAGTCTGGTCTAAATTTTTGAATTACTGATGCATAATCTCCACCAGGTACAAAACATATATCCTGGCTGTCTGGTTTATCAGCAACATTAAGGTCTAGTTTTTTGGCAATTTCACGTGTTTCATTTTTATGAAGACCACCTAATGGAAATCTTAAATAATCAAGTTGTTCTCTAGTAGTATTGAAAAGAAAATAACTTTGATCTCTATTTTCGTCGATAGCTCTGTACATATTTGTATTATTATTTGAAGTAACACTTTTCACATAATGCCCAGTGATTAAAGCATCAGCATTTAAATCTTTAGAAACTTCAAACAAATCCTTAAATTTAACTGTTTGATTACATTGAACACAAGGTATTGGAGTTTCACCTTTTAAGTAACTATCAACAAAATTATCTATAACTCCTTGCTTGAACTTATTTTGATAATATAAAATTTTATGTTCTATATCTAATTTTTGAGCAACTCTTTTTGCATCCATGATATCTTGACCAGAACAACATTGCTTTGACTCTGCAACCTGCTTTGCATCATCATAAAGTTTTAAAGTAATACCAATTACCTCATATCCTTCTTTTTTCATCATGCCTGCTACAGTTGATGAATCTACACCCCCAGACATTGCAACAACTACTTTTGTGTCTGATGGTTTCTTGTTTAATCCTATTGAATTTAATTCTTTATTCATTTGATGGTATTTATACTTATTTCTAATATAAGTTAAATTAAATGATATTAGATTTTGAACCAGGAGACAAAGTTATCAATCCCTCTAATAAAAACTGGGGTATAGGTCAAGTTCAATCAATTATAAAAGAAAAAGTGACAGTTAATTTTGAAAATGTTGGAAAAAAAGTAATAAATACTAAAAATATAGAATTAATAAAGATCAATGAATAATTTGAATTTAAAAGAGATTGTCGAAAATCTGATTGATACATTTATTCATGCAGGAAAAATTTCTTTAGATTTAAGAAAACAAGGACTTATAAAAAAAATTAAAGCCGATAATACTCCTGTTAGTAATGGAGATTTAGAAGTTAATAAAATTGTTACAAAAAAAATTAAAGAATTAACACCTGAACTTCCCATCATTTCAGAAGAGACCTCTGATAATAAATCAATAAACAATCTTGAAAACTTTTGGCTAATTGACCCTATAGATGGCACCTACGACTACATAAATAATCTAGAGGAATTTACAATTAATGCTGGATTAATAATTAACAAAAATCCAGTAGCTGGATTAATTTATGCCCCTTCAAAAAAAAGAATGTTTTACTCCTATGGTCCAAATAATGCCTATGAGTTTACAAATGGTGAAACCAAGAATTTAAATTGTTCTAAAAATTTTAATAAAAATGATGTGAAATTTGTATCCTACTCAAACAATATTAAACCTGAAATAGAAAAATTACATAAAAAATTTAATGTAAAAAAATATGTAAGAATGAAAAGTTCTCTTAAATTTTGTGTCATTGCTGCTGGCGAATATGATGGATATGTGGCTGAGCCTAGAGCTTGTGAATGGGATATAGCGGCTGGTCATGCAATTTTACAACATGCTGGAGGAATAATTACAGATTTTGAAGGCAAAGAAATTAAATATGGAAAGAAAAATTTTAAAAATCCAAGTTTAATCTTAAAAAATAAAAATATCTAATATGGATGAGCAATTAAGAGTAATACTTATAATTATTGTATCAGTATCTATTTTTGGCTTATTAGTATTTGTATATGTCAAAAATTATATCAGAAATAAAATCAATCAATTAGTTGAAGATGAAAAGAAAAAAAAATCAAAGTAGTTTTATTATTTTTAAATAATCATCTTTTTTTAATTCCATAACTTTTTTTGATGTCTCAAAATCGAAGCCATTTCTTGCCAATAAAGAGATATCCTTTTTATAAAAAAGTGGTCTATTATCATCAATTCTAGCCGGTCCAATTCTTTTCTTTTTACAAATTTTAATTGCTGAAAAAAAATCTTGATCTGAATTATCTTCATTAATTTTATTGACTGTGTCTTTTATAAATTCATCATTAACACCTTTGCCAATTAAGTAATTTCTGATTTTATTAATCGAACTTCCTCTTCGGATCATACTTTTGGCTTTACTTTCAGAATAAAATTTATCATTAATAAATTTATTTTTTTCTAAATCAGATAAAACAATATCAATTAAATTTGTCACATCCTGTTTTTTTACATTTGGAACAGATAATTTAAGATATTTTTTTAGTAAATATGTTCTTAATTGTTGTTTAGATGGGGCATATTTTTCAACATATGCTAAAGCAAAATTTCTCATTTCATCTACAGTCACCTGTAATGTTTTTCTCTTATTTCTTATAGGAATCATTGTAAGATCTAATATAATATAATTTAAAATGATCGAACAAATTTATGCTTACTTTACAATTGAAATTCTCTACTTCTGGGTGAATTTAGGAGTTTTGCCTTTTTGGTTAGTATTAATATTTTTTCCACAATCAAACTTTACAAAATATTTTGTTACTTCTATTTTTCCAATCACATTATTAGGAGGTGCTTACATATTTGTGCTTTATAAAGCTTATTTAAGTGCTTATGATTTCGATAGTAATTTTGAATTATATTTAAGTATTAGTAATTTATCAGGTTTGTTTTCAAGTAATATTTTTTTAATGTTATTTTGGATCCACTTTGTATCAATTAATTTATTCGTCGGTGGCTGGATTGTAAGAGACTCACAAAAGTTTTTTATAAATAAGGTTCTTGTTGGCATCCCATTAATAATCACTTATTTAATTGGTCCTTTAGGCATCTTTATTTATTGGCTCATTAGAATATTTTACGCAAAAAGTATTAACCTATATGAGTAAAATCATCGATTTTTACTTCGATTTTATTAGTCCATATTCTTACATTGCCTATAAAAAAATTAAATCAATGCAGAATAAAAATGGGGTCGATTTTAATTATAAACCTATTTTGCTAGGTGGTTTACATAAGTTAGGTAACATAACTGCTCCTGCTTTTAATGAACGAAAAATGAAAAATATGAAGAATGATTGCGAAATTATAGCTAACAAAAATAATATATCTTTTAAATGGAACGAAAAATTTCCGATTAATACTCTTTATTTAATGAGAGGATTTATTTCAATCGATGCAAATAAAAAAAGTGAATACTTTGATATTTGTTTTGATGCCTATTGGAAAAATAATATAGATATATCAATCGAAGCTAACGTAAACGAAATTTTAGATAATTGTAAAATTGATAAAAAAAAATTTTTTGAAGATATAAGTAATCAAAAAGTAAAAGACGAATTAAAAAGTTTAACTGACAAAGCTTTTCAAAATGATGTATTCGGTGCTCCAACCTTCATAGTCAACAATAAACTTTTTTGGGGACAAGATAGACTTGAATATGCTTTAGAAGAGTGTGTTTCTTAAACAATCTTAAATTTACTATTTCTAATAGCTCCAAACCCACCATCAATGTGTGAAACTTTTTCAAACCCCATATCTTTAAGAGTTTTTGCAGCCAATGCTGATCTCATACCGCCAGCACAGAAAAGAACCATTTCTTTATTCATATCTAATTTACCATCTTTAAAATATGGACTATCAGGATCTAACCAAAATTCTAACATTCCTCGCGGAATATGATTTGAATTTTCAACTCGCCCATCTCTTTCAAGTTCTCTTATATCTCTAATATCAATTAGATTACATTTATCTTCATTCATCATTGATAATGCTTCGTCTGGTGAAATTGTTTTAATTTCGCTTAAAGCTTCTGTGACTAATGTTTTTGACGATTTTATATTCATAGAACCAGATTTATTATATAGTTTTTTTTGAAATCACATAAATAAAAATGAATAAAATTTGTATCGTTTATACTCATCATAAATTAGGTGATTTAATCTGGCAATTACCCTACATAAAAGCTATCAGTCAACATCATCAAACAAATATAGATTTAGTTGTCAGAGAAAAAACTCAAGCCCAAAATATTCTTAAAGACCTAAAACATATAAATCAAATTTTTTATAATGATTTCAGAAAGGGTTTACTTTATTGGGTTGATGTATTCAAATTAATTAAAGTATTTAAATCTGAGAAATATGATTTTGTTTATATATTAGATAAAGTCAATAAACCTGCCATCGCAGCTAAAATAGCAAAAATTAAGAATATTATTGGACCGGGATTTAAAAACCAAAAGAAATGGCTTACTGTTAAAAATTTTCTTAATGAGGAGGATTTAAAGTTAAATTATTCAGAAAGATCTCAAAAATTACTCAAGATTAATTCAATAAACATAGACAATAAAGCGGATCTTTTGTTCGAAAAAAAATTATTTGATTACGTATATCTTATTTGTAGCCCTGAAAAATCTCATATTGCAAAAAAAATAATTACTGAGTCTAATAAAAATTATTTTATCGATTGTTCTAATAAAGATCTACAAGGAGTAATATTAGCAATTAAAAATTCAGATTTTTTTCTTGGAAATAATTCAGGTCCATTAAATCTTGCAGCAGCTCTTGGAATTAAATCATTTGGATTAATAGCCAATGACCCAGTGAGTGAGCTAAAATATAGTAAAATTATTCCAATAGTTCCAAAGGATTATGTGGATAATGTTTGGCACAGATATAGAAATGGGATGAAGAATCTTAAGCCCGATGAAGTGTTTAATCAGGTGATTGAAAATTTGTAATCATTTAAGTTTTATGAAAATAAAAAAAGCCCCTTGAGGGAGGGGCTTTTTTTTCGTTTAACTAACTTTAAGAGAGAATTTTAGGGACCCTTCGATGAGTAATCGCGGAGATACACAGAGAGCGAAGAGTCCCTTATTGTTAACAATTAGTCACGTATTGCATATGCAATCACGCCAGTTTCAGTGACATCAGTACCTTTGGTTTCACCTTCTTTACTTAACCTTAGGCCAATTGTTGCTTTGATAGCGCTAAACACTATGTAAGCTACAATAAACACAAATATGTTTACTGATAATACACCAATTAACTGGGTACTAAAATTTGCACCAGAATTTGTTGCAGGTACAATTAACGTACCCCAAATTCCAGCAAATAAGTGAGCAGGAATAGCACCAACTACATCATCTATTTTTAATGAGAATAATAGTTTAGTACCATATACTACGATTAATCCACCCACAGCACCAATTAAAATTGCAGCAAATGGTGATGGTAATAATGGTTCTGCAGTTACAGCAACCAAACCACCGATACATCCATTTAACATTTGAACTACGTCAGTTTTACCAAAATGCAATCTTGTTATAACTGCTGCACCCATAACACCACCTGCACCAGCAAGGAATGTGTTAATAAATATTTTAGATACAGCGATTGCATCAGTAGCTGTTCCCAATGCTAATTGTGAACCACCATTAAATCCAAACCAACCTAGCCATAAAATAAATACTCCAATTGTTACTAATGGTATCGAGGATGCTGCAAACGGTTTAAGCGGCGCTGGAGCCCCAGATTTGGTAAATCTACCTAATCTTGGACCAATTATCATTGCACCAGCTAAAGCAGCTGCACCACCGGTTGAGTGTACTAAAGTTGAACCAGCAAAATCAGAAAATCCTAACTCTGCTAACCAGCCTCCACCCCACTGCCAACCCATTACGATTGGATAAATAATTCCTGATAGAACTGCAGCAAATGTAAAGAATGGCCATAGTTTAATTCTTTCAGCCATTGTACCTGATACGATTGAAACAGTAGTTGCACAGAATACCATTTGGAAATACCAATCTGAACCATCGGAATAACCTGTATCTATTTTACTGCCATCTGCCCATGGAATAAATTTTCCAATATATCCACCTGGACTGATACCATAGGCTAAGTTATAACCTACAAGCCAGAACATTATACCTGCAATTGAGAATAACCCTATATTTTTTGCACAAATAACGGATACACTTTTTGATGTAACCATTCCAGACTCTAGCATAGCAAAACCACATGCCATGAACATTACTAGAAATCCACAAATCAAAAATAATAAGGTATTAAAAATAAAACCTACTTCAGCAGAAACTGTTGTGTCTGCCATACCTGCACTACTCATGTTCAATAAAAAAATTAAACTAATAAGTGGCGCACTTATTTTTTTTATTAATTTAGTCATAAGACCTCCCTGTTATAGAAAGTGCTTGTATTTTAATAATTCCTAAAAACTAACGCTGATTATGAAAATTGGGTATGCAGATTTTGCATATAGAAACAGCCTTAACGCTTTAAACGTTAAGGCTGTAAAATTAACTATTTATTGAATACTTCTTTTAAAGCTTTGGCAGGTAAGAATTTAACCTTTTGCGATGCAGCAATTTGAATTTGCTCACCAGTTCTAGGGTTTCTTCCAACTCTCGCTTTTCTCTTAGCCACTTTATATGTACCAAATCCTGCAATTTTGACTGAATCATCAGCTTTTAGTGCATCTAAAATAGTGTTGGTAATCGTGTCAAAAGTTCTCTCAGCATCAGCTTTACTTAGGTTTAAAGCGCCTGATAATTTGACAACTAATTGTTTTTTGTTCATTTTAGCTCCGGTTTTATTAGGTTATTTACTATCTTTATCAAAAGTATTGATAAATCAAGCCTTTTTTTAGTATCTGGCTCAAAGTTATACACAATATCTAGTGTAGTGAAAAAACCTCTATTTTAAAGGGTTATTTAAAGATTTTAAATTTTTAACTAAATAAGCCTAGATCTTTAAGATCATTAAATGTTGTAAATATCATCAAAGTTAAGAGCAAAAACATCCCGATTCGAAAAAAACCCTCTTGCGTTTTTTGTGATAAAGGACGTCCTAACACTTTTTCGAAAGCATAAAACATTAAATGACCTCCATCCAACATTGGTATAGGAAATAAATTAATTAATCCTAAACTTATAGAAATGTAAGCCATCATGCTAATAAACGCCAACAGACCAAACTCTGCTACTTGACCTGAAATTTTAGCAATTCTAATTGGTCCTCCAAGTTGTGAGGTATCAGCCTTTCCAAAAATCATCGCACCGATATATTTAAGTGAGGATATACTTACGAAATATACTTCATTTGCTGCGTGGTATATAGCTTGAGCAGGTCCTAATTTAACATGGTTAATCTCATTGTTGTAAGCACTTAATTTAATTCCAACTATTCTTTTGTTAATCTTATTTCCAAGATTATCTTCACTTAAAACCATTTTGGGTTTAACTTTTAATAATATTTCATCGTATGAACGTTTAACCTTAAAATCTATAAAATCATCTGTTGATAACGTTATAAATTTAGAAACATCCATAATACTTTTAACTTCATTTCCATCTATCTCTAAAATAATATCATTTTGTTTCAAACCACCGATCATTGCGGGGCTATCTTTTTGTACCTCATTGATCATTGCAGGAGTAAAATCTTTTCCTGCAAAAGTATAAATGGAAAAGAAAATTAAAAGTGCGAGTAAGAAATTTGCTAGTGGTCCACCAAAAACAATTAAAGCTCTTTGATAAAGTGGTTTTAAAACAAATAATTTTTTCCTGTCTTCTTCGTTATATTTTTCTATTAATTTTTCTTGATCAGCTTGTGAAAAAACATTTCGATCTCCAAAGAATTTTACATATCCACCAAGAGGTATCCAGCAAATTTTCCATCTGGTTCCAGATTTATCATTCCAACCAAATATTTCTTTTCCAAATCCAATTGAAAAATCAGTTACTGCAACACCATATCTTTTTGCAAAATAATAATGGCCGTATTCATGAATGAATACCACAATCATGATAAGTATTAAAAATGGTAATATATAATCTATCATCTTAGATGGATTGTTTTTTAATTAGTTCTTTAATTTGATTTATCATCATATCTGGTGATTTCATTGTGGGATATATCTCTTTAGCTTTTTCATAACTCTCAATTGCCTTATTATAATTTTTTAATTGAATATTTACAAGACCTTGTCCAGCAAGAGCGCCGAAATGCCTTTTTTCTAATTCTAAAACTTTATCAATATCTTTTTGCGACTTTTCAAAATTACCAGATAAATAGAATACAGTTGCACGTTTATTCCATGCCTCAGCCCATAATGGATCCAAATTTATTGCTTTAGAAAATATATCTATTGCTTGATTGTATTTTGACTCATTTACTAAACTTGATCCTTTATTTAATAACATTGTCAAATTTTCATCATTTGGATGTGTGCTCCATATTTGCCAAATTTCTTGTTCAACTTTATATGCGGCTGAGTAATTTTGAGTTTTTAAATCATCAAACAATTGATTAAGTTTTTTCATTCTTTCATCTGCAATTGAATTGTTTAAATATGAAAATACAATTAAAAAAATGATAAAAATTTTTTTCATAAGTACTAAAAGTATAATAAAATCAATACAGCTAATACAAATAATAAGGCTACAGTTAAAATAACAAGATTAATTTTAACCTTAAATTTTTGGTAAATTTTCTCATTAATCTTTTCCCAAAAAAGAACAATTAAAAAGAATATGACTGCAGGAATTATAAATTTAAGCATATCTTTAATTTTTATCACCTACATAAACTGAAACGCCTCTCAGATTTATGTCAACATCAAATTTTTTGTGTAAAGGAGGAAAAGCTCTTTGAGAACAATCTAATCTATCGCAGGTTCTACATGACACACCTATTGGAATTTCTGATGACTTTTCACTTAAATTAACATTTTCAGTATATACAAAATCTTTAGCATATTTAGCTTCGCAACCTAACCC
>LULP01000487.1_pt1 | contig 12643 bp, 13 predicted proteins | sample 728111 | NCBI WGS metagenome assembly LULP01 (sample SAMN03860286, study PRJNA289734) | marine metagenome | biome: seawater column; feature: ocean; material: water; isolation source: Red Sea water column Station 149 - depth 25m | place: Saudi Arabia: Red Sea | collected 2011-10-15 | depth 25 m
AAGTGAACTCCATCAAATGCACCGATGCAAACAATTTCAGAATTATCATTAATTTTTTCTGTTGTATCTAATTTTTTGTAAATTTTCATATTAAAACTTTTTGTGGTTTGAACTTATTTTCATTGTATGGTTCATAAATGGCAACAATTGAATTTTTATTTTCTATTATATGTGGACCATCAGATCCAAATAATGAACTTTTCAGAAAATTTCCATTTTTAATATCTTTTAAAACATCATCCTGAACTGAAATAATTGGTATATCAAACAAAATTCTCCAATCTAATGGTTCAGGTGTATTTGTTCTCTCTAACTGTTCAATGTTTTTAATAACATTTGAATTTTTTTTACTTAAATTTCCAATTTCAATTCTATTAATTGAAGATGCCACTGCTTTCGTTCCAATTGATTTAGCTAAGTCTACAATTAATGATCTTATGTAGGTTCCCTTACTAACTGTCGCTATAAATTTTGCTTTATTTCCTTCGTAACTAATTAATTTAAAATTATTCACCGCTACATCCCGTATTGGTAGCTCTACTTCTTTTTCTTGTCGTGCATACTTATAAAGTCGTTTACCTTTTACTTTTACTGCAGAATAAATTGGTGGTACCTGTTTAATATTGCCTGTAAGTTTATCCAATTCTTCTAATTTACTTTCCAAATTTATTGACTCAATTTCTACTAACTCTGAATCAGTATCATTGGTAGCTGATTCAAACCCAAACAAAGCTTCAAATTCATAGGTCTTATGAGTGTTGTCAATGTAATCAAATAATTTTGTATATTTATTTGTTGCGATCAACATTAGTCCTTCCGCGCTTGGATCTAATGTTCCGGAATGTCCAACCTTCTTAAAATTATATTTTTTTTTAAAAAATGTACAAAGGTCTTGAGATGTCCAACTATTAGGTTTATAAAGTAAATAAAAGTCAGATTGATTTTCTAATTTCATGTTCAATTTTTTCAAGAATAAATTCAGGCGATTGATTACTAGAAAAACCACTTGCAGCTACATGTCCCCCACCACCAAAAATAGAAGCAATTTTTTGGACATCGATATCGCCTCTTGATCTTAGACTTCCCTTAAATGAACCATCTTCTTGCTCTTTTAGAAGCAAAGCAACTGTTGATTCCTTAACGAGTCTTACAACATCAATAAGAAAATCAGTTTCTTCTGGTTCTACTTGAAAATCTTTATAGTCATTTTGAAATACAATTGAATGTGCAAATTGTAAGTCTTCATTTAGGACTATTCTTTCGATTATCTTGCTTTGAAGAGTTAATGCGTTGAACTCTATTGATCCATATATATTTTCACTTATTTTAGAAAGATTAGCTCCGTTGCTTAATAGCTCGGCAGCAATACTAAATACTTCAGAAGTGGTGTTTGAGTACTGAAAACGACCCGTATCAGTAATTAAACCTGTGAGTAGACAGTTTGACATTTCTTCATTAATTTCAATATTTTCATCTTTAAATTGTCTAAACAATACTTGTGTTGTACTCGCTGCATGAGGATCAATAATCTGTACATCGCCAAAAGATGGATCAACATGATGATCAATAACAACGATATTCTCTGCTTCCAATACAACTTCTTCGTATTTACCAAGCCTTGATGAATTTCCACAATCAAATACAAATACGGTGTTGTATTTTTCTTTTAAGTCATCGGAAATTAAATGATAAGGTAGGTGGTTAAGATTAGATGGTAATTTAGTTGTTATATCGAAATCAACATCAGAAATTATATTTTGTGAATCTAAAAATAATTTTAGGGCAAAAGCAGACCCTAAAGCATCCCCATCTGGATTAACATGACCAGTTATAAAAATTGGACCATTCTCAACATAATCAATTAATTTAGTTTTCATTTATTGTTCCAATAATCTTATTTATTCTATCAATATCATCAAATGAATTATCTAGTTCAAATGTAATTGAAGGGACATATTTAGTTTTCATTTCCTTTGAAAGTACTTTTTGGATTTTTTGTTTGCTTCTTGCAAGAGAACTAACCAGTGATGATTTATTATTTTCAATTGAAGATACAAGTACGGTGGTTTTTTTTAGATCTGGTGAGGTTGAAACATACGTCACAGTCGCTTTATTAAGAACTGGATCAGAACTATTTAAAAGACAATCAGAAACAATTTGTTGAATCACTGGGTTGATTCTGTTTATTCTTCCGCCTCTTAAGTTCTTATCCATAAGATTTAGACAGCAACTTCTCCCAAGATTTCAATAACATCACCTTGTTTGATATCTTTATAATCAGATAAACCAATACCGCACTCAAGACCTTCATTTACACTTTCTACATCATCTTTAAATCTTCTCAAAGATACGATACTTCCTTCGTATATTACAACCCCATCTCTTAGTAATCTAGCTTTTGCACCTAGCTCAACTCTACCCTCTGAAACTACTGAACCAGCTACAACACCAACTTTTGGAGCTTTAAATGTTGTTTGAACATCTACCATACCGATTACAGCCTCCTCGGTCCTTAATGTTAACTCTCCAATTACAGCCTCACTTATGTCATCTATTAGTTCATAAATTATGTTGTATGTTCTTATATCAATACCTTTACTTTGTCCCATGTTTCTTGCTTGACTATCGGGTCTTACATTAAAGCCTACGATCATTGAACTTGTTGCGCTTGCTAGATCAACGTCTGATAATACAATACCCCCAACAGCTGCGTGAACAATCTGAATACTGACATCACCATCAGAAAGTTTTAAGAGACTGTCTTTTATTGCCTCAACAGAACCATTTGTATCAGCTTTAACAATTATATTTATAGTATTTAACTCACCTTCTTGAAGTAATTGCATCATCTCTGATACACGAGATTCAACTGTGTAAGCATTGTCATCAAACTGTTTTAATTTGTTTTGATTTTCTTCAGCTTTATTTTTTGCAGTTTTTTGATTCTTTGCAGAGACAAACTGATCTCCAGCGATAGGAGAGGTATCCCAACCAATAATATCAGCAGGTGAGCCGGGGGTAACTGATTTTAATGTATCTCCATTATGATCAAACAAAGACTTTACTCTACAAAACGCCCCTCCAGCATAGATAAAATCACCAGCTTTAAGAGTCCCTCTTTTTACAATTGCAGTAGCAACGTTACCTTTGCCAACCTCCATCCTAGATTCTATGATGAAACCAGATGGATCAGCTTTGTAATTACTTTTTAATTCTTCAATCTCAGCAACCAAATTTAGCGTTTCTAATAAATCATCAATACCGTCACCGGTTGATGCGGAAATCTCAACGACAGGAATATCGCCGCCTAAATCTTCAGATACTACTTCGTATTTTGTGAGATCAGCTTTAACTAAAGTTGGGTTTGCTTCGGGTAAATCACATTTATTAATTGCTACAACCATTGGTACATCCGCAGCTTTTGTGTGGTTTATTGCTTCTATAGTTTGAGGCATTATTCCATCATCTGCTGCAACAACAAGTATTACTATATCTGTAACATCTGCTCCCCTAGCTCTCATTTGGGTAAAAGCTTCATGTCCTGGAGTGTCTATAAAAGTTACACTCCCTGATTCATTTGTTACATTATATGCACCAACATGTTGTGTGATTCCTCCAGCTTCACCAGAAGCAACTTTTTCTTTTCTTATGTAATCCAACAAACTTGTTTTTCCATGATCTACATGACCCATAACTGTTATGATTGCCGGTCGAGTTTCCAATAAATCAGGCTCATCTTCAAATTTCTCAGATTCAATTATGTCTGATCTTTTTACTTCTACTTTTTCTACAAATTCTGGAATTGCATTATATTTTTCAAAAAGTTTTTCAATTTCATCATTACTCAAGTTTGATGTAAGTGACTGCATTATACCTAATGACATTAAGTCACCGACAACTGAGGTCGCATCAAGATCAAATATTGTTGCTATTTCCTCTGGAGTAGATCCTTCTGTGACTTCAATAATATTTATATCTACATTGTCAGCTTCATCATTTGTTTCATCTTCGTCACTATCTTTTTCTTCTTCTTCAGGAGTAGCTTCTTCCTCAGTTTCAACAATATTTTCTTCTTCAATATTTTCTTCAGAGGAATCTTCTGAAATAGCAAGTTTTAATAATTCTTCATCTTCTGGTGTTAATCCTGAAGATGCTGTTTTAACTTCAAAACCTAACTCTTTTGCTTTATGAAGAACGTCAGCAGATGCAATATCAAGTTCTTTAGCTATTTGGTGAATACGTTTTTTTGCCATTTAATCTATTCTTCTTCTTTTGTAGGCTCTTCCTCCTCAGGAGGTGAATCTCCTAAACCTTCAATATCGATTTTGTATCCAGTTAATTTAGCAGCGAGACGCTTACTCTTGAACCACGTGAACCAACACATGCTCCTTTGGGGTCAACATTTGGATCGTTAGAGAATACTGCGATCTTTGTTCTACTTCCAGCTTCTCTAGCTATAGCACGCAACTCAACAGTTCCATCAGTTAATTCTGGAACTTCTAATTCCAACATTCTTTGTACAAATTCTGCCCTGTTTCTACTGACAACAATAGGTATACCTTTTGACTCAGTTCTTATCTCTGTAATTAATGCTTTTATTCGATTTCCTCTTTCAAGACGTTCAAAAGGTATTCGTTCACTAGATGGTATTACAGCTTCTGCGTCTTGTAAGTCAATTATTGTCTGGTTAAACCTTGGATCAAATTGAGTAACAATACCAGTAATTAACTCACCCTCTCTACCAATATAAGCGTCAAGTACAGTAGCTCTTTTTGCATCTCTTACTTTTGTTGACATCATTTGTTTGAATGATTGAGCAGCTATTCTTCCAAAGTCTGAATCACTAATATCAGGTTCCCATTCTTTAATTACATTTCCATCAACATCAAGCTCTTGAGCATAAACAGTTATTTCACCACTATCAGGATCTAACGTAACTCTTGCTTCTTCTGCAGCTCCAGGAATTCTCATATAAGCTGACCTGAAGGCTGATACTAAAGCTTCATACATACTATCTACATCAACACCTTTATCTAAAGCAAGAGATTCTATAGCTTGCTTAATGTCACTTCCTAATTTCATAGTTACCTCAATTTTTTACTTTTTGCCTAAATTTGTTAAATCTAATATTTGCTTTCTTAATATTTTCGTATTCAAAATTATAAGTCAGTCCATCATTCAAAATCTCTACATCTTTTTCGTTTATATTCACTAAGTTTCCAATGAATGTGTATTCTCCATTCTTTGGATTAATGAGATTAATTTTTATTTCTTCATTTAGAGCTAGTTCATAATGTCTTTTTGTTTTTAATGAACGTTCAACACCTGGACTGGAGAGGATTAATTCATACGTACCTTTTTCAAGCCCTGTGTCTTCAAGTAGTCTTTGTATTTGATAATTGAGTCTTTCAAAGGTACTCAATTCCTGGTCTTCATGTGAAAAGATAAATATCTCGACTTTAGAAATAGATTCGTTGCCTGCAATGTTTAAATCATATAATTCAAGATTTTCCGTTTCCAAATATGTTGAAATAGCATGGGAGATGTCATTTTTGATAACCACTTGATCACCTCCATTCATAAAAAAAGTGGGCTTTGAACCCACTATTTTGTAGTTAAGTTGTTAATTTAATATTAACGTAAATCTGATTAAAGATAAAGAATTTTTAATAAGCTTTAGAAAATATAGCAAAATTACCATCTTCAGAATCTGAATTAACTGCTTTTTCTGAATCAGTATTTTCTAAAGGGTAACATCTAAGGGTTGCGCTAGTCTCCTCCTTAATTTTTAACTCATCTTCCTTACTTTCCTTCCAAAAACACGATACAAAACCTTTTTTACTGTTTAATACTTCAATTAATTCGCTGAAAGATTTAACATGTGTCGTATTTTCTTTAAGAGTATTTTCAGAATTTTTATATAAGTTATCTTGAATTTCATTAAGAAGTTTTTTTATAGTATTTTGAACATCATCCATAGGGTATGAATTTTTGGATTCATCATCTCTTCTTGAAACAAGAATTGAATTTTTTTCGATATCTTTAGGTCCTACCTCAACTCTCAATGGAACACCTTTCTGCTCCCACTCATTAAATTTAAATCCTGGTGAAACTTCTGATCTATCATCAATGATTACTCTAAATTCACTAAGGGAGTCGTTTAATTGATTTACTACTGTCATTACTGAATCTTTATCTTTATCATTTGGGATTATTGGAACGATGACTATTTGATGAGGAGCTAATTTAGGTGGAAGTTTTAAACCTTTATCATCTCCATGAGCCATGATTATCATACCTACCAATCTTGTGCTCACTCCCCAACTGGTTTGATACGGATGTTGTAATTCATTCTTTTCATCAGAAAATGTAATATCAAAGGCTTTTGAAAAATTCTGTCCTAATTCATGAGAGGTCCCTGCTTGAAGTGCTTTCATGTCATTCATCATTGCTTCAATTGAATAAGTTGTTGTAGCACCTGCAAATTTTTCAATATCTGACTTGGTCCCTTTTATAACGGATACTGCTGCTGCTTGTTTTGCAAACTCTTCATATATATCTAACATTTTTAACGCTTCTTCTTTAGCTTCATCAATTGTTGCATGAGCAGTGTGGCCCTCTTGCCAAAGAAATTCTGATGTCCTTAAAAATAGTCTTGTTCTCATTTCCCATCTGACTACATTTGACCATTGATTTATAAGCATTGGAAGATCTCTATGGCTTGATATCCACTTTGCGAACATATGATTTATTATCGTCTCAGAAGTAGGTCTAACAATTAATGGTTCTTCTAATTCTTTACCACCTGCATGTGTAACAGTTGCTAACTCTGGAGAAAAACCTTCAACATGTTCGGCTTCTTTTTCTATAAATGATTTTGGTATAAACATTGGAAAATAGGCATTTTTATGACCTGTCTCTTTAAATCTTTTATCCAAGTAAGACTGTATATTTTCCCATATCGCATAGCCATAAGGTTTAATAACCATAGTTCCTTTTACAGGTGAATAATCGGCAAGATCAGCTAGTTGTACGATTTCGGTATACCATTGATTAAAATCTTCAGACATGGGGGTCAGTTTTTTTACCATAGGTATATTCTATTACGTTAACTAATCATTATCTTGTTTTGAAGTAATCTCAACAACTGATTTTTTTCTCTCCGTAAAGTTATTTATATCACCTTGAGAGTTTAATAAATCTTCAACATCTTTTTGAGCTAGTTCTGCTGCATTATCATCTGCAGCTGCCAATCTAGATTCGATTCCTTCTTCTACAATCAATCTCGCTTCATCTAGTAGAGAAGTAACCATGTCTTTTTCATTTACAACTCTTACAACCTCACCACGTATAAACAAATGGCCCTTATTTTTTCCTGCAGCAATACCAATATCTGCTGATCTAGCCTCTCCGGGTCCATTAACTACGCAACCCATAACAGCAACCTGAAGGGGTATGTCTTCTTTATTCAATGCCTCTTGTGCTTCTTCAGCAACTTTAATAACATCAACTTCTGCCCTGCCGCAGCTTGGACATGCAATCAAATCAAGAGAATTTCTCTCTCTGAGTCCTAAATATTCGAGTAACTGTCTACCACTTTTGGCTTCTTCTATTGGGTCGGCGGTTAATGAATACCTTATTGTATCTCCAATACCTTCATTTAATAATGTTGATATACCCGCCGTTGATTTTATAAGTCCTCCTGGAAGTGGGCCTGCTTCGGTTACCCCTAAATGTAAAGGGTACTCAACTTTCTCTGCAAGCAATCTGTATGACTCAATCATTAGTGGTACATTTGAATGTTTTACAGAAATCTTTATATTAAAAAAATCAACATCCTCAAGGTACTTTAATTCTGTCATAGCTGACTCAACCAAAGCTTCAGGAGTAGCGTCTCCATATTTCTCAAGCAAATCTTTATCAAGTGATCCACCATTTACCCCAATTCGTATTGGGATATTTGCACTTAATGCTGCTTTAGCTACTTCTTTAATCTGCGATTCTTTTCTAATGTTTCCAGGATTTAGTCTTAGCCCGTCTACACCTGCATCAATTGCAGCAAGTGCTAACTTATACTGAAAATGTATGTCAGCAATAATAGGGACTGGGCTTCTTTGGGTAATCTCAACAAGCCCTTCAGCAGCTTCAACCTCATTGCACGTAACTCTGACAATGTCAGCTCCATTTGAAGCAATTTCATAAATCTGTGCAAGTGTCCCGTCTACATCTCTAGTCTTGGTAGTTGTCATCGACTGCACTGATACAGGGAAATTAGAACCAATTCCAACTTTACCAACTTGAATTTGAGAAGTTTTTCTTCTGTTGAACATCATAAGTTAATTGGTTGTGTTATATCTAAATAAAATGCAGTTATCCCAATAAATACAAATACAACAATTACAACAGCTGCAACAGGGTAAAGTTTTTTATCTGATATTTTTTTCCCTGTTACTCCCTCTATCAAAGATAGCAAAACACGACCTCCATCTAAAGGTATTAAGGGAATTGCATTAAAAACGGCGAGAAAAACATTAACAAAAGCAAGTAAGCTGAAAAGATTTATATATCCATTATCAGCAATTTGACTTCCAGCCTGGGCAAGGCCTATTGGACTCAATGGTCTAGCTTCGTCTGGAACAATTTCTCCAGAGTAAGTACCCAATAGTGTTCTTATATTTTCTGGACTAAGTAAGGTAAATATTCCATCTACCGCAGCGATAGTCATTTCAATTTCTAAAGTAGTAGTAAATAATGCTGCATCTAAAATTCCAACATCTGTTTGTTGTATTACTGGTGAGACACCAAGATAACCAATTTCTGAACCATTGATGTTACGCGTTTCTAAAATTGCAGAAGTTAGGTAAACACTGTTTCCCCGAAGATATTTAATACTGACTTCTTGACCCGGATTAACTTCTATAATCGAAACTAATTGATCCCAAGTCTCAACATCTTGACCATTAAATTGAATAATTGTATCTCCAGGTCTTAGACCAGCTGATTGTGATGGAGAACTGTCTTGTTGATTGATTGAATCCCCTATCGTCTCAATATTCAAGGTTGGCTGTGTAACTCCACTTGTAATAAAGATTGCAAATATCATAATCCAGGCTGTTAAAAAATTAACAATTATCCCTGCAGAGGCAATAAAAAGTTTTGTAGTCCATTTTGAAGTATGAAACAATTCACTATCTTCATATCCTTCAACTTGCTCAGACTCGTCCATACCGGGTATCTTTACATATCCCCCGAATGGGATCCCTTTTAAACCATATTCTGTTCCATTTCGTTTAAAAGAAAATATTTTCGGGCCAAAACCAACAAAAAACTCAGATACAGCGACTTTAGAATATCTAGCAGCAAAATAATGTCCTGCTTCATGCATTACCACAAAAAAGGTAAGCATTAGTATAGTCAATATCCCATTCATATACTTATTATCTCACCTAGAGATTTAAATAAAAAAATTGTAAAACAATTAAAAGATAAGGAAAACTAATTAAATAGGAATCAATTCTATCAAGTAAACCTCCATGACCAGGAAATATAGTGCCAGAATCTTTAACATCAATTGATCGCTTAATCTTTGACATAAATAAATCACCAACAACTCCTAAAGAGATAAATAGGATTGAAACTAAAAATGATGAAAGATAACTTGTATCAAGATTAATTGCAATATTAAAGCTCATAAACAAAGTTCCAATTAAAAGACCAGCTAAAAATCCTTCCACAGTTTTATTTGGTGATATATTTTCAGCAAGTTTTCTAGAACCAAACCTTTTACCAATCTCATAAGCAAAAATATCAGATATTGCAATTGCAATTATTGACAGGTAAACAAAGATTAATTCTTGAGATTTTAAAAGCCACCCTATTGATGCAATCCCTATTGAAAACCATGAATGAAAAACCATAGCGCTTCCAAACTTTTCATAAATTGAAAAATTTGTATAAAAACCTAAATAAATTATCAATCCAAGTGGAAATATAAAATATGGAATAAATATGTTTGATAATTCATAAAAATAAACAACTAATAATGGTGCAAGTGCTGAAAATAAAAGTAAAGGATAGGGTATGAAAATACTATATTCAAAAAGGTCAAACCATTCTTTAGCAGCAATGAAAGCGACTAATACAAACAAGATAAAAGCACTTAGCTTAGATATAAAAAACAAGGATAGAATTGCAAATAATATTAAACCTGTAATGATTCGCTGATTTTTGTTTTCATCATTACTAGGCTCGACACTAGATACCTCATTATCTACTGGCAGTTCAACAACACCTGGCCAAAATGTTCCTTCTTCATCTGAAGAAAAAAAGAATTTAAACTTCGAGTAACTCATTTTCTTTTATTTTGTAAAGTTCATCAATTTTCTGGACAAACTTATCTGTTAGGTCTTGTATCTGAGCTTCATATCTTTTCAAATCATCAGCTGGTAAATCATCTTTTAACTTTGAAAGCTGGTCAATTCCTGTTCTTCTATGTGATCTAATGGAAACTTTTGTATCCTCTGCAGCCTTTGAAGCTACTTTAGTTAATTCTTTCCTTCTTTCCTCAGACAAAGCAGGTATAGGAATCCTTATAATATCTCCATCAGTTGCAGGATTTAATCCTATATCTGCATTTTGAATAGCTTTCTCAATCTCTTCAAATGAGTTTTTATCGAATGGTTGTACTACAAGCAGTCTAGGGTCGGGGACGCTTACAGATGCTAGTTGTTGAAGAGGTGTTTTTACACCATAATACTCAACCTGTATGCCAGTAACTAAACTTGGATTAGCCCTTCCAGTTCTAATTTTTCCAAACTCATCAATAAGATGCTCAATGGAGATGCCCATCTCTAGCTCAACTTCTGAAATGATATTATCTGCCATAATTACGAAATGATTGTACCCATTTTTTCACCCTGTAAGACTTTAAAAATATTTCCATCCTTTGTGCCATCAAAGACTCTAATAGGCATGTTATTTTCCTCACATAATGTTATTGCAGTTAAGTCCATTACTGAAAGTTTATTATCTAATACTTCTTTGTAAGTAAGTTGCTCATAAAGTTCAGCAGAAGAGTTCTTTTCAGGATCTTCACTATAAACGCCATCAACTCGAGTTGATTTAAGAACTATTTCAGCTTCAATTTCTGCTGCTCTCAAAGATGCGGCTGTGTCAGTTGTAAAATAAGGATTACCTGTACCAGCTGCAAAAATAACAACCCTACCCTTTTCAAGGTGTCTAATTGCTCGCAATCTTATGTATGGCTCTGCAACAGAAGTCATTGTAATTGCAGATTGAACTCTTGTATTTGTTCCATTTTTATCTAGTGCATCCTTAAGGGCAATTGCGTTAATTACAGTAGCAAGCATACCCATATAATCAGCATTTGCTTGAGCCATGTTTTTCGCAGATTCGCTTACTCCTCTAAAAAAGTTTCCTCCGCCTACAACAATTCCAATTTGGACACCTGATTCACTAGCCTTTGAAATTTCATCAGCAATTCTAGTTAGAGTATTAGATTCAATACCAAAATTAGTATCTTGATCTGCAAATGATTCTCCAGAAAGTTTAAGTAAAACTCTGGACATGTTTTATTTGCCTACCTCTAGATGAGAAAATTTCTTAATGTAAATTCTTTCACCTAATTTACCTGACATTTCTTCAATCATTACCCCAACTTTTCCTTCATAAATTTCAGGGTTTACAAATATTTGTTCATTTAAAACAGTGTCACTGTAGAAGGAAGAAATTTTACCTTCTACTATTTTTTCCATAACTTCTTTTGGCTTACCTTCGTTTTCAGATTGTTTCAAAATAATTTCTTTTTCTTCATTAATTTTATCTTCTGGAACATCTTCTATATTTAGATAACCAGGTCTCATTGCTGCAACATGCATTGCAATTTGTTTTGCAATATCTTTAAACTCTGGTGACTTAGCAACAAAATCTGTTTCACAAGCCAATTCAACTAAAACTCCAGCTACTGCTCTGTCTTGTTGAAAATGAATGTATTCACCAATTGTGCCTTGATTTGCTTCTCTATCAGATCTTTTTTTAGAATCAGCTAAGCCTTTTTCTCTCAGATACTTTACAGCAGCATCAAAATCGCCGTTTGTTTCTTTTAGCGCCTCTTTAGCATCCATCATGCCAGCACCTGTCATATCTCTAAGCTTTTTTACGTCTGAAGCTGAAATACTCATTCTTGATTTTCTCCGTTTTCTACTTCTTTTCTTTTTCCTAGACCTTTCAAGCATCCATCAGCTATTGCAGTTGCAACAACTTCAATAGACCTTATTGCATCGTCATTACCCGGTATAACAAAATCAACATTTTCAGGATCTACATTAGAATCTGCTAGACCAATAATAGGTATATCTAATTTGCTTGCTTCTGTTAATGCAGTAGTTTCATTTAGCAAATCAACAATAAAAATTGCCTCAGGCAATTTATTCATATTAACTATTCCACCTATAGATTTAGTTAATTTATCAATCTCTCTTCTGATACGTAATCTTTCAGGCTTTGGATAAGCATTTATTTCACCAGAACTTTCCAAAGCATTAAGTTCATTGAGGTAAACAACTCTTTTAATAATCGTTTTGAAGTTAGTTAACATACCTCCCAACCATCTGTGGTTTACATA
>LULP01000274.1_pt1 | contig 12638 bp, 12 predicted proteins | sample 728111 | NCBI WGS metagenome assembly LULP01 (sample SAMN03860286, study PRJNA289734) | marine metagenome | biome: seawater column; feature: ocean; material: water; isolation source: Red Sea water column Station 149 - depth 25m | place: Saudi Arabia: Red Sea | collected 2011-10-15 | depth 25 m
TTCAAATACAGTTCTTTTAATCCATACAGATAATGTGAATGTTCTTCTATTACCGGCACTACTAGGTGTTCTTGTTAAATGTGGGCTATCGCCAGAATTAAATCTTAAACTACGTTCTATTGTAAAATCTTCAGCAGCCCCAGAAGCTCCGATTCTTATTGGATCAAAAAATGGCATTACTTAACGTCTAAAGAAACAGCGCAATGTATTACATTACTGGATAAAATTATGTAGTCTATTCGATCTACCGCAGCGGCCGTTGTTGTAAGTGTTGGTGCTGTACCACCTACAAATTTAAAAGCACTATTGAATGATGCTGTCCTAGACCCTGTACCATCCTGTGTAATAAATATTGACCCTGCCTGACCAACTACTTGATTACTTGGTGCAGCAAATGTTCTGTTACCTCCAAGAGTTACTGAATGGTGACAGGCTGTTGCCATATCTATTGTTATTGTTGACCCATCAGAAAGGGCTGTGATATTAGCTGCGGCTCCTCCTGTAAGACTTATGCCTCCACTAGCAGTTTCTATCTTCTTAACATTGTCGTGGTATAACTCTACTGCTCCATTAGCAATACATTTTAAATAATCTTCGCCAGTATATTTATGTAGCTCTATATTATTACCTCTAACTAATAAATTACCTGTACCAGAATCATCAATATAAGAATTTGAACCATCGTGATAAATCTGAAGATCATCTTCACCGCCAAAATTAGCTTTTTTACTATCTTCAAAAGTTATTCCTGTAGATGAAGTGCTTACTTGTAAAACGTTATTATAAAACAATTTTACTTGTGCATCTGGAATACATTGAATAGAATTTTCAGTTGAACTTGTTTGAATGTTAATCTGTCCATTAGTACTGACAATGTGATTATCCGTGCCGTCATGGTAAATTTCAAAATCCCCGCCTGTTCCAAATTCAGCTTTTGCATTATCAGCAAACTCAAGTTGATTATCTGATTTATCAAAAACTATATTTGCACTTGCTCCTGTAAAAGTTACATCGCCATCATGGGTAGCACCATCATCTACGACTGTTCCTGTAACATTTAATCCTGTTGAACTTACATTTACTCTTACAGATCCACCAGTAGCTATGTCAAAATTATCTGCTGCACTTGAAAATATACCTGTATTTAAATCATCTCTAAAAGCTAATCCAGGAGTTGATGCACTTCCATCTTCAAGAGTTAACGTGCCATCTAACTGAAGTAACTCTACCCAACCATTATTAGAGCTATTTCTTATTTTTAAAATACCTGTTGTTGTATCAGCCCACCATTGATACGCATATTTTGTAGATGGTTCAGAAGAACTTGAATTATTACTAACAATTGCAGCCAATGCGTTATTTAAATCGGTTCTAACCGCAGCACCCGTGCCATTATCAATTACATAGTCGTGTGTAGCCATCTAACTTGTAAACTTTTTACCCATTCTACCCTCCTTTACCAAATCCGACAGCCTGATAGGTGAAATTTCTATCAATCGAAGCATTTGATGAATTTTTGAAGTGAACAGTAAAACCCGTTCCAGAAATACTACTTACTTCAAAATAATCTCCTGATTGCATATTCTGAGCATTGATACCAATAGAGGGTAAATTAGTATTTGCTCCAAGCAATGAAGAAGTACCAACAAAAAACGGATGAGTAAAAGTAATAGCCTTTGCTCCTGCTCCGCTTGCCGTTAGATTACCTTGTTCTGTTCTTCTCTGTAAAGATGCTGTGTAACCCATTTGAGTTACTTTAATATCCTGTGCAGGATCATTACTTGTAAAGTTGGTTCTAAATTGAAATCCTCTTCCTTTATAAGTACCATTTGCAAATGTTTGAAATCCTGTATAAGTGGGAGATCCGGAAGTTGGATCATCTTGTGTGACTCTTACTAACATTTCAGCGTTAACATCTGTTGCTTCAACTCCATCAAAATCTGTCCAGGTATCAATATTTGCAGTCCTACTATCAAACAAATCATTTGGATAAAATGCTTCTGTTAAAAAATGACGTTTTAAATCAAGACTAAATACACCACCTAAATCTAAAGTATCTCCACCAGCAGTTCCTCCAAAGTCATAAGTACCAGAGGAAACAATCCCTCCAAAATCATCAAGAGAAGAGACAGTATCTAAGTCTGTTATTGAATCAAAGTTGCCAGCACCAATTAAATTTAAACTTAGTGTGGAAGGATCATATGAAACATTAACTTTTGTTCCTTGAAATTGAGGATTATCTAAATCTTCTCTTCTTGTCTGCGTGATTAATGGAGCTTGATTATCAGGAAGATCAATAATTACACTTGTTTCTCCTGCACAGAATCTACCACCATCATCTTGAAATTTTAAAATATATTCACCTTCAAGATACGGAACTTCTGCTGTTGTAGTATTACCAGCTAATGCTTGAATAAGGTCAACAGAATTAGAAAAAGTACCATTACCATTGGTTAAAGGAGAATGTCTAACATATACTCTTCCTCCATGAATAACATCAACGTCAGTGGATAAATTCCAACGTAATCTTACTAATTTTTCACTTATTGGTTCGGCTGATAATCCAGAAACATTTGATGGTAAAGCAGTTTTTCCAACAGCATTAAAAGTTAAATCAGCAGAAGTCGCACTTGTTTGTAACGCAGCGTTATAACTGAATACTTGAAAGTCATACGTTCCAATATCAGTATTAAATATTTCAAAATCAGGAGAAGAAACTGTTGTTGAAACAAAATTACCATTATTAAATCTATAATTCACTTGATATTGAGTAACACCAGTAATAGGCTGCCAACTAAGAATTATTTTTGCTACTGCTTGATTATTTATTTCAACGAGTTTTTCTTCTGCCTGTAAAGCACTAGGAGGATCTTTTGGAAGATTCAGTATCGATACTGTTCTTGTTGGTAAGGTTGCACCATCCTCAATAAAATCATATTTAGCATTTACATAAGATAAAGCAGTAATTGCATAGTTTATACCATCAGATTCTTCTACTGTTATTACTCTAAATTTTTGAGCTTCAACTGTATCATTTTGTAGAAGCCAAACTGTATTAATATTTGGTGTCTGAGAAAAAGCAGAAGATACTGTAATTACTTTTCCAACAATTGAACTTACATCTCTTTGCTCTACAGTTCCATCAGGTAATATCACATTTAACTTTGGATTATTAGTTGAGACTAAATCTGTTGCAGCAGAATCATCTACAGTTATCTGAGTTGTTGTTGCAGCAGAAACTCTTCCACCTCTACGAACACCAGAACGAACAGGATCAGCAATATCAATAACAGCACCAGGTCTAACAACAACACCAGAATCTATAGAGGTTGCAAATGCTACAATTTCACTTTCATTTTGTTCAGCAAATAAAATAGCTTTTGCTAATCTTCTAGCTTGACCCCTTGATGTACACGCAAATCCTTTCACTTGTTTAATAATTACCCCAAACTTAGCTATCGAAGCGGTATCTTCATAAACCTCATAATCTATCTCTCTACTATCCATGTTGAAGTAAGAGACAGAAATAACAGTATTTCTTGTTTTTAAACTGCTGCCTGAGTAACTAAAACCTTCTTCAGTTACATTAGCAAGATTAAATAAATAACTTGCGTCTTTTGGACTATCTTGTGTAAGTTGAATACTACCAGCAGACCATATCGGCATACATCTCATAACACCAGCAAGTTCATTTATTAAGTCAAATGCTTCACTTGAAGATTGAATATTTACATTACAACTAAATCTAGCCTCCTGTCCTCCAAATCCATCTGATACCAATGTATTTGCAAATTTACTAGCAGTAACGAAAGAAAATAAATCAAGAGAACTATCAGTTATATGATTACCAAATCCATATCTAGTATCTGTAAGAAGATCAAGTAACACCATGGCAGGGCATGAGCACCATTGAGCAGCACCCATAACTCCATTAAAAATATATCCGTCTGGGTACACTATCCTGCCTGTTGTACTGTCAATACTTGGAGTACCAGATCCACTAGCACCAGCACCGGGAATCCTTACTTTTATGCCTCTAATTCTAAATTTTCTTGTTGGTATTGATTGAAACTGCATAGAATCCAATCGGAGAGCAGCATAAGCACTATTAGCATAAGTGTTTGCATCATCAATAATTTCTCCAAAACTTGTCCATATGAACGCATCAATAAGACTTGCATCTGCACTATCTGCTGTTACTCTTGTGACTCTTATGTCAACAGGAAATGTTCCAGTTAAATTTACTCGATAATCTCTTTGGTAAGCGTCAGCAGTTCTTCCTGTAATAGTCTCATCAATAACATCAGTAAAACCACCAGAATTATATTGAACTCCTATTTTTAGCTGAACAGAGGAACCTAATAAGTCTCCTTTATCTGTAGCTTTTTGTAATTGAGGAAATGTAATAGTAACATTAACTGCATCTACATTTGAATTTGTTATCTGTCTAGTAACAGGAGAAGATTGAGTTACAACAACTCCAACTGCTGTGGTAGAAGAACTACTTTCAATACCTTCAACTTTTGTCTGACCTGACGTACCAAATCTAGGATTGAATGTCACATCTTGAAAGTTAAAATCAGTTGAAGCTGGATTAGTTGAATCAGCAGTTGATTTTAAAACAGGAGTATCATTTAAAAATACATCTTTCAATGCAGCATTATTATATGCAGCAGTTCCTTGTGTTCTACCTTCTTTTGAAGCTGTAGCAAAACCTTCAATCTCTCCTTCAGAAATGAGATCAAGGAAAGTAGCAAACTGTCTACTATGTAAAGTATCAGGAGCTCTAGTCGGTTGAGGGGGAGGTGGAGGGCTACCGCCACCAGAACCAATAATATTTTTTGGTGCGTTTGTCATGCTTGTACCTGCTGAGTATCAACAGCACCACTGATGACCACTGAGCCAGTCACGATTTCTCCATATACTATTGGTACAGGTGTACCAGCCCGTGATGTATTTTGCGTACCAGAAAAACTGAAGGACAACTGTGGATCTTGTTCTGACTTAAATTCTTTTGGTTTTGGCAAAGGAAATAGCATTTCAGACACACCTTGCAAAACTAAAGCACCACCAAGATATACAGCAGCTTTAGTTACAGCACCAGAAAATCCTGTTAAAGCACTAAATCCAGTTACACCACCTTTAAAACTAAAAGATAAAGCAGGGTTAATAATAAAAGCACCTGCAATGAGAGCAGCACCTAATAATGTTTTTCCTAATCCACCGCCAGCACCAGCAATTACAGGAACAATATGTATATCCTCTTGTCCTATTGGGTGATGTATTTCTTCTTCGTTAACAGCATAATTTCCAATTTTTACCTGATAATATTGAGGATTCATATATTTCTCTACTTGCGGAAAATTATTAACAAGAAAACTAACTGCCTTTGCAAGGCTGTCTACCTGTATTTCAAATTCTTTATGTCCTACAAACTCTGCAAGCTCGCCATATAACTTTAGTTTACGCAACATAACGATACCTCCCTCCTGTGCATTTTAACAACCATTGAGAATAAGGCTCTCTACAAGATAGTCTATCGGTTAAATGATGTAAAACATCCCCATTCAAAAAAATAGCTACATGATTTAAACCAGGAGATCCAATAGACATTAACAAAGCATCTCCATTTATTAGCTTTTCATCTGGTCTAAGTTCTCTAAAACCAGTTCTCCAAGCACAACTTTCAAATAAAGGATTTAATATAAATTCTTTTGGTGTTATAGGTCTATTCCAATCTTTTAATACAATATTTTTTTCTTCTTTATACCAATCTCTTACTAAAGACCAACAATCTGTAACACCCCAAACCCAAGGTCTACCAAGTAAGGGTGGTTTATATCCACAAGGTTCACAATATCCCCATTGTTCTGTTTTTGGATTAACAATATGCCAAGGAAGTTTACTTTGCTCACAACTAATCTGATCCGCCTGACTAGGTGCAGGTGATGTTACAGGGTGGCTATGAACAATAGCTGTTATCTCTCCCATATTATCTGCTTTGACATAATCTTCTGGGTCAAGAATAAAACATTGATGATCTGTCATTGAAAGATTACGACAGGGATAATATCTTTCTTTTCCTCGAATATTTAATAATAAGCCACAAGATTCTTTAGGATCTTGGTCTTTCGCATGAACAAGAGCTTCTTCTTTCCAATTCATGCTATAAACGTACCAATAGAAGGAAATTCAGTCCTAGTGCATTGTCTTTTAGGTGCTCTGATACCAGCAAGATCAAAAACTGCTGCAAGTTCAAAAGAAACAACTTCTCTATTTTCTGCTGATTTTCTATCAATTTTGTAAATCTCTTGAGGAAACTCTGCTGTAGGATCTGGTGTTCCTAATGGATTTGTATTACCAGGAAAATTTACAGCATCTAAATATCTAGCTAGAGTTCTTATTCTTGTTACAGTAGCTCCAGTTAAATCATTTCCGGTAGTTGTTTGGTTAATAGTCAATAAAATTGCTGTAATTGTTCCTAGTGCATTACTGATAGTTAAGGTTGGTCTTGGAAGTTGACCTTTTTGAAAAGCAAAACCCTCTGCCTGTATTGGCATCTTTACATAACTATTACCTGCCCAAACAATATCTCCATTAGAAACTAAACTAGATCCATTATGAAATCTATAAACAGTTGAAGCACCATGTAAGGTACTATCAAGTGTGAGACTAAAAAGTTCAATAATTGCTGATGGATTGATCTTTTGTAGATCAGTAATAATAGGACCAGTACTCATGGTTCAAATACTTCTCTAAATGTTGCCTGTATTGTAGCTCTATTATTATATGGTATTGATTTGTTCCAAGTTTCACAGACAAATTTCTGTGCAGCAGTTTCTCCAGGTGCTTCAAAATCAAAGCTGGCACTGTCATTTGCACGGGCATCTAAAAATGTTTCTATAGTATCTGCTTCTGCTTCAGATACATTAAAAGTAAAATTATAGACTTTTGGATTTTGATGTTCTGCTAATCCAAATAATATTCTATGTTCAAACCCATCAGCAAAACGAATTGTTCTGGTATTTGGTGCGGATCTTTTTTGTTGTCCGTATGTAGGTTTTATTGAAGGAAACGTAGCCATTATGCGAGCATACCTCCTGGTCGTTTTTGTTTAATTAATTCTGATTGTATAGCAACTGAAATCATACGACCAAGTTCTCTACCTTGTTCTTCATCTCCTTCAACAGAAGAACCAGAAGCATCTACGTTTACAACTATATTTGTTGAACCACCAAGAGCATGATTTGGTGTAATCATACCAGAAACTCCTGGGCTGAATATTTCTGGTCCACGTTCTCCTACTATGTAACTACTACCACCTTTTACTGGCCCTCCTGCTGCTCTTGTAATAGAAGATATACCAAATGAACCTGCTGGTAAAGCTGCACCACTTGGAATCCCTGTCATTGCTGTTGCTTGTGCTCCTAACTGAGCAGAACTAGCTAAACCTCCACCAAAACCACTAAATATACTTCCAAACATTCCCATAAATCCTCTTGATATTTGTGCAGCCATCATTTGTGCAGCCATATCCAAGAAATGATCTGCAATACGCATAAACATATTTCTAAATGCATCTCCAACACTCATTGTTCCTTTTATTATTCCTTTGAAAGATTCTGAAAAAGCAGAACCAAGTGTTTTAGATAATTCAACTACTTGGAACTGAACATCATTTAATTTTCTTAGTTCAGCATTTACATCTTCTAAGCCTTTTGCAATAGAGCGATTAGCTGCCTCTGCTGCATCTCTATTTTCAACAAATTTATCTCTAATTATTGTCAATTCTGCTGAAAATGTTTTATTTTTATCTACTAATTCTTGTGTTGCATCTCTTTCACGATTTAATTGACCTAATCTTTTTCTATTCGCACCTGCATTTTTACCTTCCCCCTGACCAAAACCTGCCGTTTTTAATTTCTTTTCTTTTTCTAACATTTCATCAAGCATTTGATTTATCGTTGCTTCAACACCAAGCCTTCTTACTGAATTTATAAATCTCAACTCATCATCTAATGTCAAATCTTTATTAATTTTTCTTATCGCTGCTAATGCAGATTGAACTGTATTAGCTTGTGCAATAGCATCAAATTTAGCAAAATCTCCTCCAAATTTTTCAGCAAATAATATTGCTTGATTTCCAAATCTTTTGAACTCTTGTAATGCTTTTACTGCTTCTTCTTTTGTAATACCTAAAGACTTACCTAGTTGTCTCACTTGTGATCCACTAATATTTGAGCTTATACCCATTTGTTCCATTTCTTTATTAAGTTCTCTAATAGATTTTCTAAAATCAAGAGTCTGTTGTATTTGTTGAGCTAATGCAGTACCAGCTATAGATAAACCAAAACCAAAACCTCCACCTAAAGCACCACCCAAAGCACCACCGATACCACCACCAGCAGCACCTAAAGCACCTTGACCAAATAATAAAGGAAAACCACCACCAATAAGAGCATTACTAGCAGCACCTCTAAATCTTTGTCCTCTTGTAGCAGCAAAACTACCCCCAGGAGCAAATTGATTTCTTATAAGAGAACCAATACTAGGTCTATTGGCTGTAGCAGCAGCATTAGCAGTGATTTGATCTGCTCTTTGACTAAACGCTCTAAATCCTCCTGCACCAGGATTAACATTACCAAACTGATTTTGTCTGAATATTCTTGTTCGTGTTGTAATTTCTTCTTTTAAAATTTTTCTGCGTGTTGCATTTAGTTTTTCTTCTTTTTTAATTAATCTTTCTCTTATTTGTGCTACTTCTTTTTCAGTTTTTTTTCTGTTAGCATTTTGTGTTGCTAAATCTTTTTTTAATTTTTCTTCTATATTTACACTTTGACCAGTTAATTTCATATCTCTCTGATCCATTCTTGCTAAAGCTGCTTGCAATGCTTGTTCCTCTGCAAGAATTTGTCTTGCTCTGTCAGATGCACCTCCAACACTTTGACCAAATAAACTTTGACCAGGATCTAATGAGGATCTTGGTGGTAATGGTGATCTTGGAGGTAGTAAAGAACTTTGACCTTGAAAACGTAATTCATCTGCTCTTTCAGAAAATGATCTAAATCCACTTCTTGGATCTCTTTTTGGTCTTCTTCTTGCATTTCTTGCTATTGCTTTGTCAACAGCAGAAATTTTAGTTCCTGCTTTTAATAATCCATTACCTATTGCTAACTCTCTATTTAAATCTTTTTGTGCAGCAGCTAATTCTTGTGCAGCTTTTTTTTGATTTGATGTTCCTACAGCAGCTTCATTAAAATTCTTTTTTGCATTTGCTAGTGCAATATTTAAATTATCAAAATTCTTTACGAGTAAAGTTTGATCTTTTGCAGCAGATTTTAATTGTTTAGCAAAAGCATCTATACTTGTATTTGTAGCTTTAACCTCTCTATTGAAAGAGGTTAATTGTTTAGCACCTTTTAAAGCAACAGCAATATCTACATTATAATTAGCCACTTGCTATAAAAATTAAAACATTTTCTCTATATTACCTTCTTTTGCCTCGTAAAGCACTAGCTTTCTGTGCTTGTTCCTGTTGTTTTTTATATTCATCGTTTTCAATCTCGTTATAAGCAGCCCAACCTATCATCTCTTCGATAGTCAAAGTTTCACATAACTCAGCTACAGTTTTATGTAATGTCTTAGCTAAAGAAAATAAAAACTGCCAATCTTTATTAGCTTTTCAAATCGGCTTTAGCCTCTTTTACCTCCTTATCAGCACCAGAATTAACCATTGCTAGTTGTATTTCCTCAAGAATTGATGCTTCAACTTCTCTTCTCAAAGATGCCTTATCTCCATCTTGAAAAAGTCTTTTACCATCTTCATCTAATGCTTTTTCTATCATCATCTGTAAAGCATAATCATTATTATCTTCAGTTCCACTTTTTTTAATTATGGATTCTCTTTCAGCAATAGTTAAAGGATGCCAATAAACAGAAAGAATAACCTCATCATTTTTAATAACATCATGTTTATAAAGCTGAGAGATCCCAAACTTGTTTCTTAAAAGGTCAACTGCTCTAGTCATAAAATTAGTATACTTACTTTAGTATACTAAGCGTTTGCGGTAAATTGGCAAGATATTAAGCCAAGAAAGTGTGAAGAGTCATCTAATTCGATAGGAGCAGGGCCAACAACATCAAGCACTCTAGGATCACAACTAAAAGTATCGCTATAACCAGGAGCATTAACAGAAGTAAGTCCATCAATAACAGCTTCTCCTAATGCAGATAAAGTTGCAGTACCTTTTCCTCTCGGAACATAGATATTACATTGAATAACACCAGAATAAAAATCCTGTGATGCTCCTTGAGTCTGAGTTGTTGCCTGTGCAAAATCAACAGACATAAGAATATATTTCTTTGTCTTTCCTGGTGTTTTATAAACCATGTTGTCATAAACCATTTCGACAGTAGCATCTACTGCTGCAACTGCATCTGTTACTGCCTTTTCAAATGCTGCTCGTGTGTTAACTAAAGTCATAGATTTTCGTAATCAACAAATACTGAACTAGGATCACTAAATCCACCAATACCTTTTCCTTTAAATCTAACATTATCAGATTTACCTCTTACACCAGTACCAAAAGCAGCAATGCCTAATTTTGGTTTTTCAGTAAATATTCTATTTATAAGTGGTTTTAGTTTTCCTTGAACATATTGAGGTATTTGACTATTAGGAGAAGCTAAAGCTCTTGCTGCATACTGTGACCTATTACCAATAAATACTTTAGAAAAAGGTTTAAAATTATATGCTATTTCATCAATAAATCTAGGTTCAATTTTTGCTTGAGGATTATTTTGGTTACCAGTTCTTGTTGGTTTAATATTACTCCAAGGTGCTACTGATTCTCTAGCTTCATCTGGTCTAGGTCTTTGTGTACTAGCTGTCCAACTTGAAACAAAAAATCCAGTATCAACAGGACTATATTCTTTTGTAGATAAATCAGTTAATACAGCACGAACAAAAGTATTTAAATCACGTTCTAAGTTACCAGTAAGATCCCTTTCTATATTTTCAATACCTTTAGCTCTAGCCATCAGAACCTCACTAATAAAGTAAACAGATAAGTCTGTCCACCCTGTCTTGTATCTATATTAACTATCTGTCCTACTCTTGTAGATCCAGCATAAGTTAATGTAACTTCATCTTGAAAATCAGGTTGATTATCTCCAATCAAATCAGGTGTAATATAAATTTTTGCTTCTCTTCTTTCTCTACCATCATCTTCAGTAGATTGAACAAACTCAACAGGAGCTTTGATACTATAAGTAGTATCACTTGTAGAATAAACACCTGTAGCTGTGTTATAACTTCCCGATGCTTTTTTTGTATAGACAATAGAAGAATCAAAAGAATCTCCTAAATCAGAAACAATCTGTTTGGCAACATTTTTTAATAATGTATCAAGTTGACCTGCCATTATCCTCTAACCACTCTAAGTTGGAAACTACCAGCACCACCAAGCATATATGCTCCAAGATAACTTTGTAACCAAGGATAAACATCAAGAATATTATTTACAGATCCAGTTCCCTGACTTGCAGTATTGTATTTAACTTGAATATCTCCCAGCTTAACTTCTTCAAAATTTCCATCTTTACCAGTAGTTCCTGTAATAGCATCAGTATCATTTGCCAATGCTCTAGCTAGTTCGTATTGTGCATATTTAATACCTTCAGGAATTTTAGAACAAGCTAATTCAACACCATCTACCTGATAATTATTTCTTGGAAACTTCAATGCCTGTCCATCATCACATCTATCTCCATAAAAAACTAGAGTATCAATCCATCTAGTAGCAGATATTAATGCTCTTTTCTTCTGATCATCTGTTTTATTAGTCCAAGTAGAAGAATCTGGAGAGGTATCAAAATAATCATTAGCTTCTGTCAATGTGACATAACTATTAGCATTTTCTCCTTTTATACGTAAAGAAAAAACCCCACCAATAATTGATGAGGTTTGATGACCACAATTTAATGATATTAAGGATTTGTTCCTGTATCAAGTGGTGAGTTCACGATTAGTTCAACTATAGGAATTAAATCAGCATCGTATGTGATTGCCCAGTTATTATCGTTAGCTAATGCTGCGTTAGTTGGGTTATCTGAAGCAGATGTCCACTTAGTTCCCATAACATGATAAGCACTATGATAATCAACAGACATAACATCTTGCTTAGATAAGATGTTTCTATCTGATTCAATACTTAGTGGAGATTGCTCACCTTCAAGAATTGTTCCTGACTTAATTAAGTAGCAACGGAACTCTTTTTGATGACCTGTTGTACCAGGATGAACTGTATTAACTTGAGAGTCAATAACAACATTCATACCAGCGAACTGACCGATGCTTGTTTCGTTAACACCGACACCGCCACCACCCCAAGTTACTTCACCACCAGTTGTTAGAGCAGATGTTGAGAATGTAAGCATACCAACTTGATATAAGTAGTAAGCAACAGATGGATGAACAACTAGAGTATCTAGCTCATCTCCTCTTGTTCCGAGAAGTGATCTTCCTCTTGCAACAGTAGAAGCTGTTAAGAAGTTATCAGTATCAGCACCAGAAGCAGCACCTTTACTTAGATCAAGTGAGTTTGCACCTAATGGACCGAAAGTAGATCCGAACAAAC
>LULP01000525.1_pt1 | contig 12586 bp, 11 predicted proteins | sample 728111 | NCBI WGS metagenome assembly LULP01 (sample SAMN03860286, study PRJNA289734) | marine metagenome | biome: seawater column; feature: ocean; material: water; isolation source: Red Sea water column Station 149 - depth 25m | place: Saudi Arabia: Red Sea | collected 2011-10-15 | depth 25 m
CATTAGTGGATGTCACTCCACCAGAAATGATAGCTTTAGTACTTATAAACTTTAATATCTTCTCAATCGATTCGCTATTGATACCCTGCATCATGCCATCTTGATTTATATCAGTGATTACAAACAGTTCAATGCCATTTTGCTCAAAGTAATCTATAAAGTCACCTACATCATTGTTTGCTGTTTTTTCCCACCCATCACCTGCAAGTTGGCCGTCCTTGATTGCTATATCTATCGCCAATGACTTTCTCTGTGCTTGGTCAATTGACAGAATAAATTCTCTGTCTTTAAGAACTTTAGTACCTAAGATAATTCTATTAATGCCATTAGCAAGATATTGGTTAACTGTTTCAATATTTCTAATTCCACCTCCAATTTGTATGAAAATATCTGGAAATGATTTTCTTATCTTCAAAATACTGTCAATATTCAATGGTCTTCCAACTTTTGCTCCATCTAGATCGACTATATGAAGAAATCTATTGCCTTTACTAAGCCATGATGATACGACTGATTCTAGGTTATCCGAGTAAATAGTCTTATTTGAATAATCACCTCTAGATAATCTGACGCATTTTCCATCAATTATATCAATTGCAGGATAAACAATCACTTCAAGCTCTCCGACCAGGTAATAAAATTGCTGATCAATTGTAGTTGTAGAAGAAATATCCTCTTTAGATTCAGCTGAAGCATAATAGCTATGTACAAAATAAAAAAAAGATGTTCTAGGTATATTACTCCAAATTGTATGATCTTTTTTTTGTTCAACATTGTTCCATCCCATATGTGGTACTTTCAAGTCTTGACTAATCTGCTTACTAAAATCATTCACAGATCCTTTGATAATAGAAAGGCAATCAACTCCGTTATCCTCGTATGATTTTTCAAATAAAATTTGAAACCCTAAACATATCCCAAAGAATGGCTTATTTAAGATGTGCTCGTGTAATCTGGGAAAGCTATTAGTTAGTTTTTGCATGCATGATTTTGCTGCCCCTTGTCCTGGTAAAACGATCATTGATGCTTTCTCGAGGTCCTCATTAGTGGTAGCTACAGACACCTTATATTTCTTATTGGAAACTTTTTGGAATGATTTAATCACACTATGAAGATTACTCATTCCATAATCTATAACAGTTATGTTTTTCATTAAAGAAATTCTTTTGTCGAAGGAATCTTATCTATATTTTTCGCATCTAAAGAAACAGCCGTTTTCAAAGCTCGTCCGAATGCTTTGAATATCGTCTCAGCAATATGGTGCGCATTTTTGCCACGAATATTATCAATATGTATTGTTGCTTTGGCGTGATTTGTGAAGCCATGAAAAAATTCACTCAAAAGTTCAACATCAAACTCTCCGACCCTGGCTCTTGGATAGGTAACATTGTATGTAAGTCCCGGTCTACCAGAAAAATCTACTACTACCCTAGATAGTGACTCATCCAGTGGAATGTAGGCATAACCAAATCTCTGTATACCTTTTTTATCCCCGAGTGCCTTATCAAAGGCTGACCCAAGAGTGATGCCAATGTCCTCTACGGTATGGTGTGCATCGATTTCGAGATCACCTTTGGCATCTAAATCTAGATCAATCGATGAATACCTGGTAGTTTGATCAAGCATATGCTCAAGAAAAGGCAAGTTAGCTTTTAAATTACTTATGCCCGAGCCATCTAGGTTTAAAGATAGACTGATATCTGTCTCCTTAGTTTTTCTTGATTCGCTTATTTTTCTCATGCGCCTATATTATTATATTATTTATCACTTAGCCATTTCTTTACGATCTGAATTACTTTATCAGCATTATCCTCATGATAGTGGCTGGATGATTTAATTTCGTATTGCCATGATTTTTCACTTATTCTTTTAATTAATTTTTTTCGTTTAGACGCTTCTTTAAGAACTAAGTCAAAATCGTATTCACCATAAATATCAAGTATTGGTATGTTTATCTTGTGATAAGGATATTCTGTTACTAGTTTTTGTCCTTTATCTACAGCTCCACTACCAACCATGACTATTGCTATTACTTGCGGGGGTAAATGAAAATTCTCAATAAATGACATTAGCATATGAACTCCACAACTATGAGCAATGATTACTAATCTATCGTTTTTTGATGAAATATATTCGATTGCTGAGATTATCCTCTGATCAGAGTCATAGAGTATATCTACATAATCGTTATAAGTTGATCCTTTTTCGAGTACAGGTAGTTGAATATTGTATGTATTAAAATTACCGCTGAACTGGGTCCTAATTGGGTGAGCGAGATTATAATCATTAGGACTAAGACCTCTTCCATGAAGATATAAAATGGCAGAATCTTTGTCGTCATTATAAATTTCTAGGGATGAGAATTTTCCATACTTATAATTTATATAACTGTGCTCACCATCAAAAACTTCGCTTAGGCTTTGGTCATAAATCATTCTCTCTCTTACAAGATCTGGTTTTTTTTGTGCGGGGTAGAAATAATTTACTGCTAATACGAATAGTGCTAACCCAAAAATCTGTTTAAATAATGTCATCGAATATCTTAACTAATTCCTTACTTATAGTAGGTTCTAAAACTGAATGTCCCGCGTCTTTAGCAATTATTAGATTAGATTTTGGATATACTGCCTGCAAATCATAAGCTTGTCTGATCGGGCAAACAACATCGTACTGGCCATGAACTATCCAACATGGAATATCACTGATGAGGTTTATGTTTTTTAATATTTGGTTCTCTTCGATGAAGCAGTCATTGATAAAATAATGAGACTCTATTTTTGCTAGTGATATTGCACATTCATCAAATGCGTCAATTACTTCATTTGATGGGAGTAAACAGGATGATCTTCCTTCCCAGAGTGACCACTCTTTGCAAGCTCTTTTTGATGTAATCTCATCAGACGAATGAATCATTTCATGATAAGCAGATAAAATGTCATTTCTCTTTGATTTACTAACTATAGATAAATATTTTTCCCAGTAATGAGGATATATCTCTGAAGCTCCATGTTGATAAAACCATTTGATATCATCACTTCGGCATAAAAAAACACCTCTCAATGTAAGTGTTGCTACCCTCTCTGGATTATTCTCTGCATATAAAAGTGCTAATGTAGAGCCCCATGATCCACCATAAATATTAATTTTATCTATAGAGAAATTTTCGAGAATAAGGTTTATATCTGAGATAAGATCACTAGTTGTATTTTCTTTCGTCTCTCCATATGGTTTTGATTTACCACATCCCCTTTGATCGAACATAATGAGATGATATTTTTTTGGGTCAAAAAATTTTTGATAAATAGGAGACGTTCCTGCTCCAGGGCCACCATGAAGAAATAACATCGGCATTCCATGGGGGTTTCCATACTCCTCCACATATATTTCGTGAATATCACTGACCTTAAGAAGATGGGTATTGAATGGTTTTGATATTTTATAAAATTGCACAATTTATTATATCTTATAAACATCAGATCCGTCTGGTCTATGTTTATAAATTCTCAATGTCCACATATATTGTGAGACATCAAAAAGAATCTGTTGCTGAAGACACATATTTATTTTCAAGCAGTCTTCATCGATATTATTAGAAGGAAAATTATCAAGTTCAGGAAAGACTTTAAAAAAATAATCGTTTGACTCAAAGTTATATGTGCACATGCAGGGAAGAACTTTAGAATTTGTCAATTTCGCCAGCTTACTAATTGATTTTAGGGTTGCCTTTTGAGTATCAAAGAAATCAGTAAAGATTGAATCATCTAGGCTTATATCCTCATCTGCTAGTAAATATAAAACACACGGTTTTTTCATTTTTTTTATTATGCTTTTGAAACTATTTTTTTCTCTTGGGTAGACTATTACTTTATCAGTGGCTTTACTTCTTGATTTGCCAATAAACCAATTCATTAAATTGTTTTTAAATGGTTTATATATGCTCAATAAATTGAACTTCGATAAAGCCCTGCCACCAAAGTCTAACGAAAGTGTATGCGGTGCCAGCAGAATAACACTCTGTTTATTATCTAAGATTTCATCAATCAAATGTAAATCACTTTTGATTATTAGTTGTTGTAAATACTTATCAGATCTCCACCATAACAAAGGGAGATTTATGTACATATGGCCTAGATGCTTGAAAAAAAGTTTAGATTGATTATTAATGCCCTTATCATCTAGATTCTTAAAAGTCATAGATAAATTTTTTCTCGTAATTTCTCTTTTTGAATTACTAAATTTAAACAGTAATTTACCTAAAGCCGTTCCCATGACTGCTCTAATCCTGGCAGGAAAGTATGCAATCAATAGTGTCAAAGATAGGAAGACCCATATAATCCAGTACTTCGGGTAGAGGTAGGTAAATGAGAACTGCTCTCCTTGAGACGGATGCTCATTAAACGGATTATTTTTAATCAATTAATGAATAATAAAGGTAAATATTTCTAGCCTTCCTATTATCATCATGAGAAGTAACAATGATTTTGAAAAATCATTTAATGATGCATAATTCCCGTATGCGTCACCTAAAGCAGGGCCTAAGTTATTTATGCATGCTGCGACTGATGAAAAAGATGTTACTACGTCATGTCCTGACAGCATTATTAATATTGATGCTGTAAAAAACAATATTATGTAGAGGATTATGAAAGATAATATTGTCTCTATTGTCATATCATCAACTTTTTTATCATTCACTTTTATTGTTATTTCTGCTTTTGGATGAATCACTTTCAATAGCTGCTTTTTGATTGATTTCAACGCAATAGTAAACCTTATAACTTTCATTCCTCCACCAGCAGAACCCGCACACGCGCCAATGAAACTTGATAAGAATACAATAGTTATTATAAAAGTAGGCCAATTACTGTAGTTTGATACAGTAAAACCAGATGTGGTAGCAAATGAAAGTATATGAAACATAATATCAATATTCTCGATCGACTGAGTCCTACCGCCAGTAGAGAAGATAGCTACTAGCAATAATAAAATAATAATTATCAAAAGAAACGATTTCATTTCTGAATTAGATGTGTAAACCGTCAGAGATTTGTTTTTATAAAATAAAAAATGCAAGACAAAATTTAACGCAGACAGAAACATGAAAACTATACATATAATCTTTATTAGATCACTTGAATAAAATCCAATGCTTGCATCATGTGTAGAAAATCCCCCTATAGAGACAGTAGAAAAACTATGCCCGATAGCATCAAAATAGCTCATACCTGCAATTTTATATAATACTGCACAGGCGATAGTTAGTACAATGTATACGCTCCACAAGCTCTTTGCTGTTTCTGTGATTCTGGGTGAAAGTTTATTATCCTTAACTGGAGATGAGGTCTCAGCCTTATACAAGTACATGCCTCCAACTCCTAAAATAGGAAGTATGGCGAGCACTAAAACTACAATTCCTATACCTCCTAACCATTGAAGTAACTGCCTGTATAGAAGAAGAGGTTTATTAAGGTTATCAATATTTGATACTACAGTAGCACCAGTCGTTGTCCAACCAGATGCAGATTCAAAAACAGCGTCTACTAGGCTGAATTTTAGGCTTTCATCCATTAGAAATGGAATAGCTCCAAAAAAGCTTAAGACAAACCAAAATATTGCTACGATTAAAAATCCTTCACGTATTTTGATTTGTGATCTTTCTTTTTTATTTGGAAAGTATGCAAGGAGGCCTACAAAAAAAATTATTAAAAAAGATTGAAGAAAATTATCTATACTCTCCCCATAAAAGAATGCAGCGCTTATTGGAATCAATATAAACAGACTAAAAATCAGTAAAATAATACCTGTGATCTTAAGTATTTGATAATAGTTCATTTAGAAGAATCCAATCCCAACTTGAAACAGTTTTGCCAGTTTCGGAAAGTCTCTCTTATTTAATAGAAATATAATTAATCTATCTTCACTACATATCTCTATGTCACCTTGTGCAAGTATTACACTTTCATTTCTATATATGGCACCTATTCTACAGCCTTGAGGTAGTTCGAGATCAGATATTTTTTTACTAACAACTTTTGAAGTATTTTTATCTCCATGAATAATAACCTCAAACAATTCTGCTTCGCCAAAGCCTAAGGAATGGACTTTTACAACATCACTTGCTCTTACAGACGCTAAAAGTGAACCAATTGTTACATCTTCAGGTGATACAACAACATCTATCTCTTTAGAGACTAACTTGCGATATGAAGGCTTATTTATTATTGCGATCGATTTTTTCGCACCAAGATCCTTAGCAAGCTTAGATGATAAAATATTCATTTGATCATCATTCGTAACACTACAAAAAAAATCAACGTCTTTTATTCCCTCATTCTCTAAGAGTGATTCATCAGATATATCATCATTCAAAACTACAACACCCTCTAGAGTTTCGGAGAGATATTTCGATCTTGACTGATCTTTTTCTATTATCTTGGTTGAGAATTTCTCTGATAACTTTGCTGCAAGAATAGTTCCTACATTTCCACCTCCAGCTATCATTATATTTTCTACACGGGACTGATTCTTTCGTAACTCACTCATGAATCGCATATTTTCTTCAGTTGCTAAAAAAAATACATCATCTCCTGTTTCTATTATGGATGAGCCATTCACTGGAAGTGATTTTCTATCTCTATATATTGCGATAACATTTACATTCACATTCGGCATATGTTTTTTAAATTCTGAGAGTTTTTTGCCAGCTAGTGGGCCATCTCTAAGAACAGTTACACCAATGACTTGTAATTTGCCATCTGCAAAATCAAAAGCTTGAAATGCTCCAGGATGTTCTATGATATTTTTGATAAAATCGGTAACAAGAAGACTGGGGCTGATTATTGAATCAATAGAAAATAAATCAAGGTTAAAATCAGATGTCTCTTCTCGGTACTCTGCATTTCTCAGCCTTGCAATAACATTTGGAACATTGAACATTTTTTTTGCTAGATGACATGAAACTAAATTAACCTCATCGCTTGCAGTTGTCGCAATTAGGATATCGCAGTCGCTTAACTCTACTTGATTAAGAACCGAGGGTGATGATGCGTTTCCTTGTATGGTTTTTATATCATTGTCTTCTTGTAGATCCTCAAGCACAGATGCATTATTATCCACTAGGGTAATATCATTTCCATCATCAGTAAGGATCTTGGCGACAGAAGCGCCAACTTGTCCTCCACCTAATACTGCTATTTTTTTCATGGATGTTGCTTTGGTGACAATTCTACATCATCTAAAAGTTAATTGTATATATTTAATACTAATTTAAACCGAGATTGTTGAGTAATCTATCTTTGAATTCTGAGTTAGAGTTAAATAAATCTCTTTTTGTAATGATCTTTTTCCCCTCAAGTTGTAGTTTATTAATTGATATGTACCCTCCTTTTGCACTCACAAGCAATTCGTCTTTTGAAAAAGCCTTGATCTCACCAAAAGCCATATCATGATCCTGTTGAATATAATTAGCATCTATAATTTTAATATCCTCTCCAAGTAAGTTTGTTCGTGCAACAGGCCATGTGCTTAGTGCTCTGATTCTATTAAAAATAGTAACGACATCTAAATCCCAGTAAAAAATACTGTCTTCTTTTTGGATCTTATTCGCATATGAAATGTCAGCAGGTTGGTCAATATCAAGGTATTCTCCCTGAGTTAGCCTGTGGATAGCAACTGATAAATTATTTACTGCTAACTCTGTCAAACTATCTTGAATTGATGAACAATTATCACTTTCTAAAATTTGGTATCTTTCTTGAAGTATAATATTACCCTCGTCTAATTTCTCGTTTATCCTGAAAAAAGTATAACCAGTATATTCCTCGCCGTTAATAAGTGCATGTTGTATTGGAGCTGCGCCTCTGTACCTAGGTAGCAATGAACAATGTAAATTCATAATCCCGTACTTGCAATGCTCTATTAAACTGATGGGAACTAACTTGCCATATGCATAAATAATACCAAGGTCATAATTGGAACTCATAATCTTTTTAGTCACAGAATCACTGAACCGATCTGGGAGTATGTATTTAATATTTTTTTCTTCACAACATTGATGAACAGGTGTCTTAATAACTTTTCCTCGACGTGTTTTAGTAGTACCTTGAGAAACGACTAGCGATACATCATGACCTAATTCAATAGTTTTATCTAATAAAGGAACTGAATAATAGGGACTACCAAAGAAAATAATTTTCAAACTTTTCATTTGATATAGGGATTCTCTCTTCTTTGCGGGCTTGTATTATTGTTTTTTTGTTTTGTTAAACCTTTCTCAATCTTGGATCTTTTCATATCTGATAGATAATCAACAAATATCTTGCCATCAAGATGATCTATTTCATGTTGGATGCAAACAGCTAAAAGTTCTGATGCTTCTGAATTGAACTTATTTCCATCAACATCTTTTGCTTCATATTTAATATGATTAAATCTCTCGACTTTTTCATAAAACCCAGGGACAGAAAGGCATCCCTCGTCGAAGAGGATAGGTTCGTTCGTTTCTAAGATAACTGGATTTATCAAAACTAGTTTTTGATTCTGTTCTTTGGAAACATCAATCGTTATAACGCGTGTAATTACGTTGATTTGAATAGCAGATAGTCCAATGCCTTTTTCATGATACATTGTTTCAAACATGTCTGAAACTAACTCTTTTAAGCTGTCGTCGAAGGATGTATGCTCCGGACAATGTTGTCTTAGCCTGTTATCTGGGTAATGTAGAATACTTCTCAAAGTCATTTTTTTATTCTAATATCTTGTACTTATCGTTATTTTGATAGTATAAAGTAAAAAATAGAATAATTAAGCATGGTATACGTATGAAAAACTTAATGATTGTGGAATCTCCCACTAAAGTTAAAAGTATAGAGAAATTTCTTGGTCCAGATTTTAAGGTAATAGCGTCTGTAGGCCATGTAAGAGATCTTGTTTCCTCTGCTAGAAAAGGGATAGATGTAGATCAAGGGTTTAAACCCATTTGGAAAGTTTCAAATAATAAGAAAACAGTAATTGATGACATTAAAAAATTCACGAAAGATGCTGATGTTATATACTTTGCAACCGATCCAGATAGAGAGGGGGAAGCCATCTCCAAACATTTATATGACATTTTAGATAAAGCAAAAATACTTAAAGAGAAAGAAACACATAGAGTAGTCTTCAATGAGATTACAAAAAATGCTGTGACCGAAGCACTAAAGAAGCCAAGATCAATATCAACGAGTTTATGGGATGCATACCTAGCAAGAAGAACGCTTGACTACCTCATGGGTTATGACATTTCAGAATTTTTATGGAAAAAGGTTAGTAGAGACGCTCGTGCTGGGAGAGTCCAGAGTCCTGCATTGAGACTAATCGTAGAACGAGAAATAAAAATAAATGCCTTTATTCCTGAAGAATTTTGGAATATCACTGCAAGTGTTTCAAACAGTCAGAGAAATATTGAAATTGATTTATCTCAGATAAAAGGCGAAAAAGTGAAAAAAGATAACATAACTATCATAAATGATTCCAAAAAGGCAAATGAGATTAAGTCTATGATTGAAGAACATGACAAAGTCAGAGTATCAAATATAAAGCATGGACAGAGGAAAACAAAACCAAGGGCGCCCTTCACAACAGCATCTCTTCAACAAACTGCATACACTAGTCTGGGATTGTCAGTTAAACAAACCTCGGCAATAGCCCAAAGATTATACCAAGGTATGGACATAGGAGGTGGACAACCTGAAGGGCTTATTAGTTATATGAGGACAGACTCGACAAGTTTATCAAAGGATGCATTAGATGATATCTCTGCCTACTTGAATAATAATCACCAAGGGCTCGCATCAGATGAAGTTAGAGTATATAAAGGTAAAACAAAAAATGCACAAGAGGCACATGAGGCAATTAGACCTACATCAATGTCTAATACGCCCGACAAAATAAAAAAATATTTAGAAGAAAATGATTATCGTCTTTATGATTTGATATGGAAAAGGGCTTTAGCATCACAGATGAAAGACTCCATAAGTAAAACAGTATCAATAGATTTATTAGCGGGAGATGATTTTGTATTCAAATTTTCTGGATCGTATTTAGATTTCCCAGGTTTTAAAGAAGTATATAGCTTTGGTGATAATGATGAAAAAGAGAAAGAAAATAAAAAAATTCTTGAAAGTCTTAAAATAAATGATGAATTAAATATAGACTCCGTAAACACAGAACAAAAATTTACTCAACCCCCGGCCAGATATAATCAAGCAAGTCTAATTCAAGCACTTGAGGAACTTGGAATTGGTAGGCCCTCCACCTACGTTACAATAATTAATAAAATTATGGAAAGTAATTATGTAGATCCTGATAAGAGTAATTTTCAACCCACTGCCCTAGCAAAAGTTGTTTATGAAACCCTCATAAATCACTTCAAGAATGATTTGGTAGACTTTGATTTTACTGCAAGGCTAGAGGAAGACTTAGATAAAATTGCAAATGGTGAGAAAGAATACATGGATTGTGTAGAGAAGACGTATAAACCATTTAAAAATAATCTAGATGATAAAATTAAAACAGTTGATATATCTGAACAAAGAGAACTAAAAGATCTTGGAGTCCACCCAGAGACTAACAGGCCCGTAACTGTTCGCCTCACAAGGTACGGTCCTACAATTCAGATGGGCACTAAAGATGATGAAGAGAAACCAAAATGGGCAGCATTAACGCCAGAACAAAAAAAGAATATCGATGCTATCACACTAGATGATGCTATTCGATTATTTAAATTGCCTGAGAAAATTGGAGAATTCGAAGGAGAAGATATTTTAATTAATATTGGACCATTTGGGCCATATGTTAAATGTGGGAAAACGAATGTTTCGATGAAAGAAATTGATATATTTTCTTTGTCAGAACAAGAAGCAATTTCTCGAATAGAAGAAAAAAGAGAGATTGACGCAAATAGAGAAATCAAAATCTTTGAGTCATCTGGAATCAAGGTTTTGAATGGAATGTATGGGCCTTATATTACAGACGGGAAAAAAAATGTTCGAGTACCAAAAGATATCGAACCTCAATCACTGGATGAAAATACATGTATTGAGATGATCAAGAATGCTCCTAAAAGGAGGGCTAGAAGAACTCGTGCGAAGCGATGATACCTAAGCTAAATCCACGTGATGCATCTGACGTACTCAAAAATGGTGGAACAGCAATCTATCCTACAGAGGGAATATATGGTCTTGGTTGCGATCCTTTTAATTCAAAAAGTGTAGAAAATATTTTTAATGCTAAAGGAAGAAGTAAAAATAAAAGTTTTATTATTCTTGGCTCTGATATTAAATATTTCCATAATATAATTGACAATACATATTTTATGGATGAGTCATTACAGTCTGAGAGTTTTACTACATGGGTGGTTCCATCGAATGTAAATTGTCCACCGTGGCTTAAGAAAAATGATACAGTTGCGATAAGATTGACAAAACATGAGACCGTAAAGCTATTATGTGATCACATGAATGCACCTATAATATCAACCAGTGCAAATCTGTCAAATTCTCAATATGATTGTGATATAAAAAATATTGAAAAAGTCTTCGATGAAAAAATAGACTGTATCGTTAAAGGCATCTTGGGTAACGAGAGAAAACCTTCAACTATAAAAAATATAATCACAAAAGAAGTCATAAGAGCATAACAATGAAAACAAATGAAATATCAAAGAGCTTTAAAAAAACTCAAAATCAAATTATCAAAGCTATAAAAACCCTAGACTCGGCAATTATCAAGAAGTCATCTACTTGGAAGCATAGGACAGGTGGTGGAGGGATAAGCTGTGAGATGGAAGGAAGTAAATATATTGATAAAGCAGCTGTCAATTTTTCAAGTATAGTAGGTGATAAACTACCAGCGAGCGCCCTACAGAAATCTGGAGTAAGTGGTCTCAATAAATATAGAGCTACAGGGGTTTCAGTAATTATTCATCCTGCTAACCCAAAAATACCGTGTGCTCACATGAACATTAGATTTTTTGAAGCCAAAGTGAATAAGAAAAATGTTTGGTGGTTTGGTGGAGGTTTTGATTTAACTCCTTCCTTCATTAATGAATCAGATATTCATTATTGGAAAAACTCAGCAAAAGAACTTTGTGATAAATACAAAAGGGGAATGTATGAAGAATACAATAAAAATTGTAATGAGTATTTTTTCTTACCGCATAGAGAAGAGCCAAGAGGAGTAGGCGGATTATTCTATGATCAAATGAATTCGCCTGATTATAGGACATGTAAAGAGTTCTCTCTTGATTGCGCTAGCACGTTCAAAAGTTCGTATTTGTACCTATTCAACCTGAAAAAAAATAAAAAATATACGAAAAAAGAAAAATCATTTCAATTATACCGCAGAGGTAGATATGTAGAGTTTAACTTACTGTATGATCGTGGGACTCTATTTGGACTTCAGTCAGGTGGAAGAGCTGAATCGATTCTTATGTCTCTGCCACCAGAGGTTACATGGAATAAAAAATATGACTTTACTAAGTATGAAAAAAATCTGATGGAAATGTTTTCTCTAGCTAGAAAGTAAAGAGTCCACCAGTTCTGTATTA
>LULP01000341.1_pt1 | contig 12565 bp, 18 predicted proteins | sample 728111 | NCBI WGS metagenome assembly LULP01 (sample SAMN03860286, study PRJNA289734) | marine metagenome | biome: seawater column; feature: ocean; material: water; isolation source: Red Sea water column Station 149 - depth 25m | place: Saudi Arabia: Red Sea | collected 2011-10-15 | depth 25 m
TTCTTATTTTTTTTTTGAGGTATCCTGAGGTCGGGTGACGTCCTAAATTTTGAAGATTGTAGTGCTTGCAATAAAAAAGACCCCTAATGGAGTCTCTTGATTACTACTGATGTTTGAATAAAACTCCCCGGGCGGGATTCGAACCTGCGACCAATCGATTAACAGTCGATCGCTCTACCGCTGAGCTACCGAGGAATATAAAATGAATTTAGCTCTTTAAAGTACCTTATGACAAGTACAAGAGTTAATTATATTGAAATTTTGATGGTTCTTGCCAGCTAGATAAAAAACCATTTTTCAACTCTGCTACTGCATCAGCATAAGTTAATTCTTCATAACGATGAGTAATCCACAAAGCTGATAAAGGTTTTTTATGGTCACTTGTAAGATTTTTAATAGTTTGTAAAACTTTTAATTGGCTGGTTTGATCAAGTAACGCTGTAGGCTCATCTAAAAGAATAAAATTTCTATTACTAATCAGAGCGCATGCAATAGTTAAGCGTTGTTTTTGTCCACCGCTCAAAGTATGAACTGGCCTTTTTTCAAAACCAGTCATTCCTACCTGATCAAGCACATATTCAATTTTTTTATTAATTTCATTTTGACTTATATTCTGATTAATATTAATCAGAAGTTCACTCCTACAATTTGGCATCAATATTTGATGATCAGGGTTTTGAAACACCATGCCAATATTTGCATTAGAGTCAATGACGCCATTTTTGGGTTTGATTATTCCATTAATTAATTTTAAAAGAGTACTTTTTCCACTCCCGTTTTTACCTACAACCATCCAAAATCCAGGTTTTTTTATTGAGAAGTTACATTTAAAAATTAAATTTTCTTTTTCTCCAAGATATGAAAAAGAAACATCTTTGAATTGAATATGAGGTATTTCATTTTCAAGTAAATCTCGCATTAATTCTATCAATCTATGTTGAGAGAAAATCCTGGCCTTTTAGCTCCTCCTGCTACTGATGATTTTTCATATATCTGAACAGAAATGATTTCTTTAGCTCTTACAGCAATTAATTTATCTTGCACTTTGTCACACCTTAATTCGATCAAGTTTGAGGATTCTAAAGTTTCATTCATAGAACTTTTTATTTCATCATAAATTCTTTTAACATCATCAAATTCTTTCTTCTGAATTGAAAGTGGAAAAGGTGAATATCTCAGACTTAGTTCTAACGAATACATAATCATAATAAAAACTTCCTTTTATATTACTAAATATTTTTTCTCAGGAAGTTATTTAAATTAAATTCTTTTGAGAAAATTATATAAAAGATCTTTAAATACAATTATTATGAATATTAGGAGAAATTAATTTGCATTTTAAAAATAACTGCATGGAAATAGCAAATGATATAACTTCACTGGTTGGCAATACCCCATTAGTTAAATTAAATCGAATCAAAAAGTATTTTGATTGTTATCCAGAAATAATAGCCAAACTAGAAAGTTTCAATCCATCAGCGTCCGTTAAAGATCGGATCGCTTATTCAATGTTATGTAAAGCTGAAGAAGAAGGATTGATAACGCCAGATAAAACAACGTTAATTGAAGCAACTAGTGGGAATACTGGCCATGAAAGAACGACGGCTCAAGAAATATGGTCCCAATCCAATAACAATTTAGATGGACTAGTTACAGGAGTAGGCACAGGAGGAACAATTACTGGTTGTGCACGTTTTTTGAAAAAAGTTAATCCAAATTGCAAAATTTATGCCGTAGAGCCCAAAAAAAGTGCTGTGATTTCCGGAGAAAAAGCAGGATCTCATTCGATTCAAGGAATTGGAGCGGGTTTCGTACCAAAAGTTCTTAATACTAAATTAATTGATGAAATTATAAAAATAGATGACGATGAAGCATTTTATTATGGGCGTTTATTAGCTAGATTGGAAGGCCTTTTATCTGGCATCAGCAGCGGTGCAGCTTTAGCAGCAACTATAAAAATCGGCAAAAGAAAAGAACTAATGAATAAAAGATTGATAGTTATTCTTCCAAGTTTTGGAGAAAGATATTTATCAACAGCAATGTTTGAATCTAATACTTCAATTCAAGCCAGAAAAGATGGTTATCTTTAATGCATAATTTATAAAAATGGAAAAAAATTTATATGAAGAATTAGGTCTCAAACAAAATGCAACCAGAAGTGAAATTAAATCTTCATATCGCTCTTTAGTTAAGCAACATCATCCAGATGCAGGCGGCAAGAAAGAACGATTTCTTGCAATACAAAATGCCTGGGAAACTCTAAATGACCCTATCAAAAAGAAACAATACGATAGCAGTTTTTCCTTTTCCAGCTCATCATTTGATTCATTAAATGAAAATTGGGAAGAGAAATTTAATTCAAAAAAAATATGATGACGAACTAATGGAAAATTTTTGCAGTTATATTATTCTTTCACAAAAGAAAATAGAAAAAGTTGAAAAAATTTATAACAAAAAAATAGTTCCAAAGTCTATTTCAGCTTTAGGCCTCGATCTTTATCATTGTTTTTCACAAGTTAAAGATGCGCTATCAGAATTTGATAGATATACACAAGGATACGTAGATAATTACTTATTTGATGGCAAAGAAATGATCAAAGAAGCAAAAAGAATACAATCAAAGATGTCTATAGAGAAAAAAAATAAAAACTTTTAGATATAAAAATTTTATTGAGTATATTCTTTAAGTTGATCTAATTTCAACCAAACATCTGGAACAGGTCTGCGCCATCGAACCTGAGCATATTCGTCTTTGACTGAAAGAATCTCTCCAGGACCTTCAAAGACATAATTAGGTAGATCATCATCACTGGCTAGCGCTTCGATACTTTTTATATAATTTTCTCTATCGACAAAAACTAAGCTTCCTTTCTTGAGAGGTTTCTTTGGAATAGAATCTGTCATAATAAATTCAAGAAAGTTATTTGAAATTCATTATACAAAAACTTGTTTGAAAACTATTGAAAAAAATTTATACCGGAATAATAATTACAAACGTCTAAAAAATTTAATAGCCTTAAATGATAAACATCTATAAGATATGCGTCTTTTACTACTTGGCTGCACTGGATTTGTTGGTAAAGAATTAGTACCAACACTACTCAATGAAAATCATGAAATATACATTGTAAGTAGAAAACCCATTAGTAAATTAAAGCTTGATTTAGATTTCAATAAGTTTAAATTTTTTCAAATAGATTTATCAAAAGAAAAAAACTGGAATAACGAAAATCTTCTAAATATTTTAAGAGAGACAGATGGAATTATTAACTTGATGGGAGAACCCATAGCAGAAAAAAAATGGACTTCTGAACAAAAACAGGAGATTGAAAATAGTCGTATTAACACCACGAAATTTATGATGAAGACCCTTAAAAATTTAAAAATAAACCCAAAAGTCATTATAAATGGATCTGCTATAGGTTATTACGGTACAAGTTTGTCTAGTGAATTCACTGAAAATAGTCCTGGAGGAAAAGACTTTTTATCTAATCTTTGCAAAAAATGGGAATCGGTCGCCGCTGAAAAACCATTTTTCTCAAGGTTAGTTATTTTTAGAATTGGAATTGTTCTAGAGAAAGATGGAGGAGCATTAGGAAAAATGCTCCCTATATTTAAAGTTGGATTAGGTGGACCAATTGGAGATGGTAAGCAATGGATGAGTTGGATTCATAGAACTGATTTATGTGCATTAATTATTCAAGCATTAGTTGATAAAAAGTATTCGGGAGTATTTAATGCTGTTGCACCAAATCCAGTATTAATGAGAGAATTTTCTCAGACTTTAGGCAAATGTCTGAATAGACCTAATTTACTTCCAGTGCCTGGAGCGGTTTTAAAAATATTGTTAGGAGATGGAGCGAAAGTTGTTTTAGAAGGACAAAAAGTAATTAGCAGTAAAATCAAAAATTATAATTTTAAATATCCTCTTCTTGAGAAAGCAATTTACGCCTCCACCAAGAATTAATACCGTTTACTAAAGCACCAATAATAAGAATTGTTATCAATGGAACTACAAGAGGATTCCAAACTATCTGAATAAAATTAATAAAAATAAATATCCCATTAAATTGCATGATGATTGCAAAAATAAAAAATATTGCAAAAAAAATGACTGTAAATAAATTTATTAATAACAAATTATCGATAATTTGTTTTAACTTATTTTGATTATTCTCCTTAGTCATTTTTTATAACAATATTCATATCATCAACCATTTTAAGACAAGCTTTGTTTTCACCCAGTCTTTTTTTAGCATTTTCATTACATGAGATCATAAACTTCTTATTTAGCTGTATAAGGTATATTATTTTTATGATCAATTTAATTGTCTGATTGATTTGATCATTTTTATCTTTAAAATTACTGGCACAAAAAACATATTTCCCAAGTAAACGTCTTTGCGCTTCTGCAAAAGTTTTTGTAAATTGTGGACCTTTACCTTCAATCTGAATAACCGGTTTTCCTAATCCAATCGCTTGCTCTGCTGCTGTTCCTGCCATGCTAATACAGCATCTACTTTTCAATAATATTTTGTCAAAATTATTCCAATATATATTCACTTCTAAAAATTTATATTGGAATTTCAAGAGATTATTATCTTTTATATTTTCTATTTTTAACCATCCTCTTTTTTGAAATATCTCCTTTATTTTTGATGAAGATAGAGCATTAACTATTGCAAAATTAAACTGAATTTTTTGAAAATATCTTAAATCTGACAATGCCTCTAATACCTCTAAAATCAAAACAAAATTATCTAAAATCTCAGGGAATCTACTTCCTGGAAATAATCCAATACTAAATTCATCTTTATTTAATTCTTCGTTTCTAGGAAAAAACTTATCCATAAATGGGTTGCCTAAAAAAGACACTTTCTTTTTTAACTGCAAAGTTAAATCATCAGCTGTAAGGGAATCTCTCGTATATATTTTTTTTGCTTTTTGTGAGAGCAAGAAAAATTTAGAAGGCCATGGTAATTTCAACTTCCCTTCATAATGGCTGGAATAAGCAACTAGATATGTAAAAAAATCTTTCTTACAAACCCATGCAAAAAAAACTGGCACAATATCTCCAACTACAAAAAAATAATCATATTTTTTTCTTATTTTAAAAGTTAAATATAATCTTTTTAGAAGATAAAATATTTCTCCTCCTAATATTTCAGTAAGTCTTCCCTTAAAAGAATTATAACCAATTCCTCCAGTTCTAAATTCCTTCGTTTTACCGATAATCTTAATTTTTTCTTTTTCGTAATGGTTTCCCATACCAACAATTGGCAAAGCATGAACAGAATAACCACTTTTTACGAATTGTTTAGCTATTAGACTGCCAGATAGATCTTCTCCATGCCCATTACTTAAAATTAAAATCTTAAACAATTTAAAATTCCAACCATTTTTTTACTTTGGTTAACTCAGGCCAATCTGGATATCTACTTAATCCGTCTTCAACAGATTCTTTCAACTCACTTTTCACATCTGGCATCATCATAGACATTTTTTTTATTAACTCAATATGATCCCTAACACCTTTATTATTGGTAGCCAAAAGAGCTAAAGACAAATTCATTCTTGCTTGTGGATCTTGCTGATTTAATCGAACAGCTTGTCTGGCAGCTGACAAAGCTTCTTCATTATTTTTCAAAAGTAATTGAAGCCATGATAAACAAGTCCAAGCAGCAAAATGATTTGGAATTTGCTGTATAATTTTTTGAAAATCTTGAACGATTGGAATTAAATCTTGCCCTGCTTTATATCTTGATAAAGCTGCATTAAAATCCTCTTCGATGGGATTAATTTCGTTATTCATTATTTATTAAACTGCAAAAGAGCTTCCACAACCGCAAGTTTGAGAGGCATTGGGATTTACAAAATTAAAGCCACCTCCAATTAATTCCTTACTAAAATCTAACTGCATTCCATAAATATATAAAAGACTTTTAGGATCACAAACAACTTGAAAGCTTTGATCAGCTTTTAATGAATAATCATAAACTTTATCATCGGGATTTATTTCATCAGTTCCTATAAAATCCATCGTATAACTCATCCCACTACAACCGCCAGATCTTACTCCTACCCTTAGTGCTTTTTTATCACTTTGGCCCTTCAATAAATTTGCAATTTGTTCTATAGCATCATTCGTAATTAAGATACCTTTGCCATCATCAGAATTTTTAATTTCCTGTTTAACTTCTACATTTTCCATAAACAAGGGATTTCTACTATTTATAATATAAAAACTTAATCGATAGGATGCATAGAACAAACGTTATCCAAACTTGATTTGTTATAATTTTAAGAAAAAGTGAAAATTGCAATAGTTGGTTCTGGATTAGCTGGTCTTACAGCAGCAGTCAATTTAGTTGATGAAGGCCACGAAGTAGAAATTTACGAGAGCAGGTCATTTTGGGGAGGTAAAGTAGGAAGTTGGGAAGATAAGGATGGCAACCACATAGAAATGGGTTTACATGTATTTTTTTACAATTATGCAAATCTTTTTAAATTAATGAAAAAAGTGGGAGCTCTAGACAATTTACTCCCGAAAGATCATACTCATCTATTTATCAATAATGGTGGTAATTTAAAATCGTTAGACTTCAGATTCCCTTTAGGTGCTCCATTTAACGGACTTAAAGCTTTTTTTACCACCGAACAACTTACTTGGGTAGATAAGTTCAGAAATGCCTTAGCTTTAGGGACAAGTCCAATCGTTAGAGGATTGATAGACTATGAAGGCGCAATGAAAATAATTAGAGATCTAGATAGAATTAGTTTTAAAGAATGGTTTTTAAACCATGGTGGAAGTGAAAAAAGTTTAGAAAGAATGTGGGATCCTATCGCATATGCATTAGGTTTTATTAATTGCAAAGATATTTCAGCAAGATGCATGCTAACTATATTCATGATGTTTGCTTCAAAAACAGAAGCCTCAAAACTTAATCTTTTAAAAGGTTCCCCACATAAGTGGTTAACGCAACCTATCGTCGACTACATCACAAACAAAGGAGCAAAAATACATCTTAACCATAAGGTAGAAGAAATCATTTATGAAAAGGAATCTTCCTCTTATTCAGTAAATCAATTAAAAATATCTTCTCCTGAAGGAATTAAGGCAGTGTTTGCAGATAAATTTCTAGCTGCCTGTGATGTTCCTGGAATAAAAAAAATAATTCCAAAAGAATGGTATCAATTTAAAGAATTTGAAGGTTTAAAAAAACTTAGAGCTGTAGCTGTTGCCACAATCCAATTAAGATATGACGGTTGGGTTACTGAATTACAAAAAGATAATACTGGAAACGAACCAATTGGACTAGATAACCTTCTTTATTCTGCTGATGCCTCTTTCAGTTGTTTTGCTGATTTAGCACTAGCAAGTCCAGCAGACTATAGAAAAAAAGATATGGGATCGCTTCTCCAATGTGTTTTAACTCCTGGCGATAGATGGATGGGAAGATCCACAGAAAGAATTACAAAAGAAATTGATAAAGAGGTTCGCCGTCTATTCCCATCCTCAAAAAACCTTAAATTGCTTTGGAGTAACGTGGTACAAATTCCACAATCACTCTATAGAGAAGCTCCCGGTATGGAACCTTTCAGACCCGATCAAAAAACATCTATATCTAATTTCTTCATGGCTGGTAGTTATACAAAACAAGATTATATAGACTCTATGGAGGGAGCTACAATGAGTGGTCATTTAGCTGCCGCCGCAATTTTAGAGAAGAAAGCCGAATTAGCAAAAAATCTTGCAGTAAGTTAATTAATGGGTACTTGGCTAAAACATGACGTAATAACAGTTGTTAATGCGCCTCTTGAAAATGTATGGGACACATGGAGCGATTTAGACTCAATGTCACTTTGGATGAGCTGGATTGAATCTGTAAAAACAGTTGACGAAGAAACTAATACGTTACCAGATTTAACAGAATGGACTTTAGCTGCAAATGGCTTTAGGTTTAAATGGAAAGCTCAAATTACAGAAAGGGTTGAAAAAAGCAAACTTAAATGGAAATCAATAGGAGGTTTACCAACTGAGGGATCAGTAGTTTTCGAAAGTAAAACTGATCAAATCACAACGGTAAATTTAGCAATAACTTATGAACTACCAAAAATGATTGCTCGGTTTATGGAAGAAAATATTTTAGGCAAAATGGTTACAAACGAATTACAGGCCAATATTGATAGGTTCAAAGATTTAGTTGAAAAGAACTATACAAAAAATTTTTCTAATTAAAAATATTAATTGCTACATCTAGTAGTCCTTCAAAAGTATATTTTTGTGCCTGACTATCAACTCTTCCAAAAATCTTGTTACATATTTTTGTTGTCTGAGGTCCAATAGTTAATAACTTAATTTGATCAAAATATTCTAACCATTGTTTACCAAGTTTTTTTTCTAGTAAAAAAGCAGCATTTACTACGGTTTTACCGCTTGAGAAAATAATTGCATCGACTTTTCGATTAGAAATAATATCAATTGTTTCTTCCGGAATTGATTCAGGACATCTAGTTTCATATGCAGCAACCTCAAATACACGAGAACCAGCCTTTCTAAATTGATCTGCAATTAAATCCCTACCACCTGTTTGAACTCTTGGTACAAAAACTCGAAGTCCATAACCAGATACTGGGAAATTATCAATTAAACTTTCAGCAACAAATTCTGGAGGTATGAAATCAGCCTTAATCCCAAAATCATCAAGAGTTTTTGAGGTTTTTTCTCCGACTACGGCGATTTTTGTTTTTTTAGAACATTCTTTTAATGAACTATTAAAGTATCTAAGTCTTTTATCCACAAATTTGATCCCATTACTACTGGAAAAAATAATCCAATGAAAATCATTTATTTGATTTAATGCTTCATCAAGAGGATTCAAATCATCAGGATCAGCAATACTTATTGCAGGTAAATCAAATACATTAGCGCCCTTGCTTATGAATATCTTTTTTATATCCAATATCCCTTCTTTTGATCGAGTAATAATTATATTTCTTTGATCAAGGGGTAGATCAACTTTTGGCATCCTTGTCCTCAACATTATGATTTTGATTTTTATTTTTTAATTCATCGAGAAGTTTCAAGACTGATAATCCTTTATCAAGAACAACATCGTCTTTAAAAATTATCTCTGGAACTCTTCTCATCTCAATTCTTTTTCCTAAACTATGCCTTATAGAGCTTTTAGCAGTATTCAAGTTTGATACAATTTCTTTCCTCACTTTCTCTTGAGCAGTTGAAGTTATATAAATTTTACAGTGTTGCAAATCACCTGATAAATCAATCTTAGAAATATTGACGAAATGATCTCTAATAAGATCATTTTCTAAATCATTCTGCAAAATAAGGGTTATTTCTTTCTTCAAAAGAGAAGAAACTTTTGCAAGACGGTAATTATTTGGCATTATGGTTGTAAATTTATTGGGTTTGTCATCGCTTGCAAGACAAAATAAACAGTTATGAAAGCACTTAAGACAGAAGATATCAAACCTACTATTGTGAGTGGATTTGATCTATTCTTGAATAAAGGTTCAAGCAAAGCAACAAGTCCCCCAACAATGATAGATATCAAATACTTTGGATATCTCGCAACATTAGAGAAAAATTCGCCCATCAGCTCCACAAATAGATTACTTTTTTAGCTAAGTTTTAACAAACATTAAACAGCATGATTACATTATATCAATTTAGGCATAGTGCTTTTTGTTTAAAAACAAGAATGGCTCTTCATGCAAAAAAACTACAATATCGAGTTGAAGAAGTAACACCTGGAATAGGCCAATTTGAAATCTTTAAATTATCAGGTCAAAAACAAGTACCTGTAATAGTCGATAGTAATGATCAAGTTATTAATGACTCTTCAACTATTTGCGAATATATAGATAAAAAAAATGAAAACAATCCACTTTTTCCGGAGGATCCAATATTATTTGCACAATGCAAACTAATTGAAGACTGGGCAGATACTACAATGGCTACAACTTGTAGAAAAGCTTTAATAAAATCTGCAATAGAAAATCCACAGCTAAGAACTGCATTACTTCCAGATGAAATACCTTCTTCAGTTAAAAGTATTGTTGATAAATTACCTTTTGAAAATCTTAGTAAAATTTCTAATGTAGTTTTGTCTTCTAAAGATAATTTAGAACTCCAAAAATTACTGGAAGCTTTATCAAAATCCTTGATCAACAAGAAATATTTAGTTGGAGATAGTTTATCAATTGCAGATATTTCAATTGCTGCTCAATTATCCCTTCTTAAATTTCCAAAGTCTGCAGGACCAATTCTTTCAGGAGAGGGGAGCCAAGAATACATAAACAACCCTTATTTAGAAAATCTTTTCATTTGGAGGAACAACTTAGAAGAATATCTTTTTAGTGCTAACTCTCAATAAATTCAAACTTCAATTTATATTTATTTGTTTTTATAGCATGAATAGAAGGATCACCAACTTTTGAACCATAAGAAGCAACATATTGCACTCCACAAATTGATGGTTTGATTGAATTATCAACTTCCAATATTTCTTCGGAACATTTTTGAAATTTACTAATGGTCTCTACCTGATTAATCCTTGAAGCACCTGGCTTATGTGCTGTTTGTATAACTAGCTCATCTGCGAAAAAAATATCATTATCTTGGATCTGATTTCTCCCTGTAATTCTTGAATCAATATAAAAATCATCTTTTAAATAAGTAATTTGATTATTAATAGATTGAGGATCATTTACAACCTTGATTAAGGTTTCACCAAATATTGCTTTTCCAATAGATTCAGAATTTTTTGCACGATTACCAACAATTAAATCTGAATCATTCTTAAAGAAATTTACTTTATAAATAACTGGCTCTTCTGAATCATTAACTATATCTTGAGAAGTAACAAGCCAATTCCCCTCGAACCATTTAGGATAAATTAAATCCTTAGAAGTATCCGATAATTTAAAATTTGGCAAATATAATTCTGGCCATTGATTTACACGATTTTCCAAAAACTCTCGTACGTTAGAATCTACTAGAGCAAAAGAACTTTCTAAAAAAATTCCTTGAAAAATCAAGCAAAGAATTAATCCAAGAAGAATTTTCATTATGTCAAATCCACTAATAAGAGCATCAGATCATTATGTATTATTAGAGCCAGATTCAAAGGAAAAAATTGTATCAAAGCAAGAAGCAATTTTATGGTTGAAGAATTGGCTTAGTAAGACAGAAACACAAACAATATATCAAAATATAGAAGATCCTGATCAGGAATTTTTTGAAGAATTATTGGAAAGCACTTATGAATTAGAAATAAAATTAGGATACGTTATCAAATGGTTTGCAGTAAGAATTGAACCAGATTAACTGATTATTTCTTTATGAATTGCATTAATTATTTTCATAGCAACTTCTTCAATATTTTCTTTTTTTACTTGAATTCTTAAATCTGCTTGAGAATACAAATTTTCTCTAGATTGAAAAATGCTCATATATAGATCATTTAGATTCTTTCCCTGAAGAAGTGGCCTATTTTCAATTTCATTTTTCAATCTTTCAATTGCTATATCTTTGTCGAGATCTATCCAAGCAATTATTCCCTGTCTTAAGATTCCCCAGTTTTCCGATTTGGTAACTATTCCTCCCCCAGTTGAGATTACTAATGAAGGAATTTTGATAGTTTCTTTAAGGCAGTTTGCTTCTAATTCGCGGAAATTATCTTCTCCTTCATCCTTAAAAATTTGATTGATAGATTTTTTTGCCAACTTCTCTATTAATGAATCTAAATCAATGTATTTATACTTCAATAATTCAGCCAGCTTCAAACCAGTTTGTGACTTACCAGAACCCATCATTCCTATTAAAAATATGCTTCTGCCCTTAATAGCATGAACTGTTTTTTCGATAATGGATTGTTCCATAAAGACAAAAGCGTATTTAAAACCTTAAGATAGTATTATCGCAGACAGGTATGACTTCTACACAATCCAAACCATCTCATGGAAAAGGACGTGAATGCGTCATAACTCGACGTGCCTGCTTTAGTTCTAGTCACCGTTATTGGCTTCCTGAAAAAAGCCCAGAAGAAAATTTATCTCTTTTTGGAAAGTGCAGTATTGCACCAGGTCATGGTCATAATTATGAACTTATTGTTTCAATGGGTGGAGAACTAGACTCTGATGGAATGGTACTTAATCTCTCTGATGTAAAACACTCTATTAAAGATAAGGTTACTGGACAATTAGATTTTCGTTTTTTAAATGATGTCTGGCCTGAATTTAATGTTAATAATCAAGAAGGTATACTTCCCACAACTGAAGCATTAGTAAAGGTCATTTGGAGTCGTCTGAAGGATGATTTACCTCTTACAAGTCTAAGACTTTATGAAAACCCAAATTTATGGGCAGATTATTTTGGAAAAAACATGGAAGCATTTTTAACAGTACAAACTCATTTTGCAGCCGCTCATAGACTTGCAAAAGAAGAGATATCCTTTGATGAAAATAAAAAAATCTATGGGAAATGTGCCAGAGTTAATGGACATGGTCATAACTATCTTGTCGATATAACTGTAAAAGGAGA
>LULP01000728.1_pt1 | contig 12555 bp, 14 predicted proteins | sample 728111 | NCBI WGS metagenome assembly LULP01 (sample SAMN03860286, study PRJNA289734) | marine metagenome | biome: seawater column; feature: ocean; material: water; isolation source: Red Sea water column Station 149 - depth 25m | place: Saudi Arabia: Red Sea | collected 2011-10-15 | depth 25 m
TTCTAGAGCTTTTTTTATAACTGCATCAATAGCTTTAGATGGTACAATAACAACACCATCATTATCGCCAAATACCAAATCTCCACTTTCAACATAGACATTTGCTATTTCGCCTGGCACATCTGCCATCATCATTTTACCTCTAAATTTTGTATCAACAGGATTAGTGCCTTTTGCAAAAACTGGAAAACCAATTTCATTAATCATTTTTGTATCGCGAACACAGCCATCTGTTAAACAACCTGCTGATTTTAAATAAGTTGCTCGAGTTGATAATAATTCTCCCCATGGAGCTATCTTTTCATTTCCATGACAACATAAAACAGCAATTTCATTTTCTTTTAAACTATCAATCAATGCTATTTCATGTTCGTAAACATTTGTATTTTCATCATCATGATAAATAGGCATATACAAACCAACTCTCGCAAGCCCACATATAATTACATCTGGTTTTATTGATTTTATACCTGGTGTTAATGTTTGTTTATGATAACCCAAACTATCTAATGTATCAGCTAATACAGCTGAATAAAGTTTCGTTTTATATTCTTCAAAATTAAGAGCCATTTTTTTTGAATTTATTTATATTATCAATTTACTTATTCATATAACATCATACTATTATAAAGTGGTCAAGTTAGTTTTATATAAATAATGATTTATAATATTTTAATAATTGGAGCAGGTGGAATTGGTAAAAGACATATTAAAGGTTATTTGGGAACTAGCAGAGCTAAAATTTCTATTGTTGAACCAGATGTTAATAAACAAAAAAACTTAAATAGTGAATTTGAAATTCAACATACATTTAATTCTCTTGATGAAGTTAATCAAAAATTTGATCTAGCAATAATATGTTCACCAGCTAATTGGCATCTGGAACATATGCAGTTTTGTATAAAAAATAATCTATCATTTATGGTAGAAAAACCTCTTTCTACAAAAATTGATGGTCTGGAAAACATTATAAAAGAGGTCAGAGAAAAAAAATTATTTGTTCGTGTAGGATATACAAGAAGAAATAGCTTAGTCTCCAGAGCCTTAAAAGATCAAATTATGAATAATAAAATTGGGAACGTTAAATTAGCTTATATTAATTCTTCTCAAGAGTTTCCTAAATATAGGCCAGATTATCAAACTATTTATTATGCAAAAGAAGAAACCGGAGGCGGAGCCATTCTTGATGCTTCTACTCATATGATTGATCAATTAATTTGGATATTGGGTATTCCTGAAGAGGTAGGATGTATGTACGACAGATTAGTATTAGAGGGAACAGAAACTGAGGATACTTGTCTTATTAATATAAAATTTTCTAATGGATGTTTAGCCAATATAACTGTTAATCAATTTCAGAAACCAAATATTAATACATATGAGTTTGTTGGCACTAAAGGTAATATTAAACTTGATCATTCTACTTTAATGTTTGCTGATGATGATAGTGGTGTTTGGAAAGATCAAAAAGATTATATGAAAGGTCAAGATCCAATGGAAGTACATCAAAATAATTTTCTTTTACAGGCAAACAGATTTTTAGATGGTTATGAAGGTAAGGATTGTGACTTAGCAACTTTAGAAGAAGCTTATTTAAATTTAAAAGTTGTATTGGCTGCTAAATCGTCTTGGAAAAATAAAAAAATAATTAAAATCAGTTAATATGATTAGTTTGAAAAATAAAAATATTTTTATTGCTGGAGGTAGTGGATATCTTGGTTGAGTTTTATGCGAAGAAATAGTCAAACTGGAAGGAAATATATTTTTAGCCGATCAAGACATCAAAAGATCTGAATTAGTAATAAAAAAATTACAAAAAAAATATCCCAAGAGTAAAATTATATTTTCTCACTTAGATATGATTGATTCTAAATCTATTTCTAAAAATATTAAATTAGCTTATCAAAAATTTAAATACATAGATGGATTAGTTAATGCAACATTTGGATCAACTTCTGATAAACTATCAGAATTAACTGCAGAAAAATTTAATAAAGCTAATCAAATTAATTTAACAGGTTCTTTTTTACTTATGAGAGGTGTTGCAAATAAAATGAAAAAAGGTGGAAGTATCGTAATGTTTGCTTCAATGTATGGATTAGTATCACCAAAAATGGAAATGTATCCAAAAAATATTAATCCTAATCCCATTGAATATGGTGCTGGAAAAGCTGGTCTAAACCAAATGGTAAAATATTTTTCCTCGTATTATGGTAAAAATAATATTCGTATTAATGCAATTGTACCTGGACCTTTTCCAAACATAACTAAGGTTGCAAACAATAATAAAAAATTTTTGAGTAATTTAAAAAATTCTACAATGTTAAAACGTTTCGGTAAACCTATCGAAACCGCAAAACCAACAATTTTTCTTTTATCTGATGCATCAAGTTATATGACGGGTCATTCACTTATAGTTGATGGTGGTTGGACAGCGTGGTAAGTGATATTAATTAATGACTCAGTTTCCCATAGAAAATAAAAAAATCAAATTAGCAATGCTAGGAATGACGGAAGGAAATGGACATCCTTACTCATGGAGCATAATTATTAACGGTCGATATAACGCTGAAGCATTAGCACAATGTCCTTATGCAGCAATTATTGATTATATTTCAAAGCAACCAAAAAATACCCTAGGTATAAAAGATGTAGAAGTTTCACATGTATGGACAGATAATCCTGAGGATGCAAAACTTGTCGCTAAAGTTGCAGAAATTGAAAATATTGTTGAAGATCCAAAAGATGTGATTGGACAAGTCGATGCAGTTTTAGTTGCAACTGATATTGGTTCAGAGCATGTTGAGAGGTGTAAACCATTCGTTGAGGCAAATGTACCAATCTTTGTTGATAAACCATTATGCGATAATTTTACTGATCTAAAAATTTTTCAACAGTGGATTGATGAAGGAAAGCCGATAATTAGTTCTTCTGCAATGCGATATTGTAAAGAGTACGAGCCATACCATCAATCAACTTACGAACTAGGTGATTTAAGATACATTAATGTCACTATGGCAAAAAGTTGGGAAAAATATGGGATACACGCTTTAGAAACATTATATCCAATTGTTGGTCCAGGCTTTACCTCAATACAAAATCTAGGAGATAAAGATAGAAATATTGTTCATTTACATCATTCAAAAGGTATTGATATCAATATTGCTAATGTCTTTGATATGATTGGAGGTTTTGGTCTTGTTTCTTTAGTTGGAACTAAAAGTGGAATACAAATAAAATCAAATGATACCTTTTATGCATTTAAAAAACAATTAGAGTCATACGTTCATTATTTACGAACAGGTGTAAAACCAGTTCCATGGGAGGAAACTAAAGAATTAATGCAACTTGTTGCTGCTGGTATAAAGAGTAGAGAAGAGGGTGGAATTAAAATTAATTTAAGTGAGTTTAGTTAGATGAATGTTTTAGAAAGTTTTTCTTTAAAAGGTAAAGTTGCACTTGTTACTGGAGGTGCTGGACTTTACGGGAGACAAATAGTGGAAGCATTAGCTGAAGCTGGAGCAGATACATATATAGCTTCACGAAATTTTGAAAGTTTACAACAAGTAGCAGAAGAAGAAACAAAACGAGGCTATAAAGTTACTGCATTACAATTAGATTTATCTCAGGATGACTCAATCGAAAAATTATACAATGACATTATTGAGAAAAGTGGAAAATGTGATGTCTTGATAAATAATGCAGTTTCCAGAGAGCATGGCAGTCTAGGTTGGGACAATAGTCTAGATGACTTTGATAAAAGTTTAAGAATAAATGCATCAGCATTATTTAAAATTACAAATATGTTTGCTGAAGGAATGAAAAAAAATAAATCTGGATCTATTATAAATATTGGATCAATGATGGGTACTGTTGGTGTAGAAAATGGTAATTATGAAGGTACAGACTTCACACCTGCTACTTCTCCATTATATTTTTATGAAAAGGGAGGCATGCACAATTTTACAAGATGGGCAGCAAGTATGTTAGGTCCTTTTAATATTCGAGTAAATTGTTTAGCTCCAGGAGGATTTAAAGTTCCTTCTCATCCAGACAGATTTGTTGAAAATTATAGTAAAAGAACCCAGCTAGGACGAATGGCTAATAGTACTGATTTAAAAGGCCCAATAATTTTTTTAGCATCAGACTCATCAGCTTATTTGACTGGAACAATTATTGCTGTTGATGGTGGATATACTGCAAAATAACAAAGGATAAAGAATATGACTAAATATGATGAAACAACAAAAAATAATGGAAAAAAACCATTTAACACTTTTCGAAAGAGCAGAGTAAAAAGAACGACTAGTGCAGGGAAAGTTGCAACAATATTAAAATGCAACACAGTTGATATTAAAGTAGCAGAAATTTTTGCCTTAGCACAACCAGATGCCATCTGGCTTTGTATGGAACATGGATCACTTGATTACAATCAAGCTGAAAATCAGAGTAATGCTGCTAAGATATATGACGTTGACTCTCTTCTTCGTGTTAATAGAGGTAGCTACAGTAATTATATTAGAGGTTTAGAAGTTGATTGTACGGGATTAATTATACCTCAAATAAAAAGTTTAGCAGATGCGAAAGAGATTGAGGAGTTTACAAAATTTCCTCCTATTGGCAAAAGAGGAGTTGATGGTGGTAACAATGATGGAAAATATACAAAGCTTGATATGGCAGAGTATATTAAACAAGCTAATCAAGAAAGATTAGTAATCTATCAGATTGAAACACCTGAAGTAATTAATGATGTCGAAGCCATTGCTGAAATGGAAGGTGTAGATGCACTATTTTTTGGGCCTGGAGATTATTCTCTTTCACTAGGTGTTCCAGGTCAAATGGATCATCCTGATGTTGTAAGTGCAAGAAAAAGAGTTGCAGAAGTAGCAAGAAAAAATAATAAAATTGCAGCTACTCCAGGTGGACCCGGAGTTGCAAAAAATTATATTGATATGGGATACAATCTTCTAAATATTGGTGCTGATGTAATTGCATTATCTGATTATGCAGAGAATTTAGTTAGTCAGTTTGAAGAAATTAATTCTTAATGGATTTAAGTGAAATTCAAAATACTATTTTAGATAGGCGAACCAAAGGTATTCCAGGTTCAAGTGAACCATTTCCACTAAAAGAATTAAAAAATAAAAAATGGAATATTTTGAAGGAAGATATGCCTATGCCATTAATGGTATTAAAACAAAAAAATTATCTTCATAATTTAAAAACTTTTTCTAATTATTTAGAAAAACACAATCTAGATATTGCTCCTCATGGTAAAACTACCATGGCCCCTCAGATTTTTTCTGAGCAGATAAAACATGGCGCATGGGGCATTACAGCTGGTGCTATTAATCAAATTCAAGTTATGTTTGATTTTGGTATAAAAAAAGTTTTACTTGCTAATCAACTTTTAGGTAAATCACATTTAGAAACAATAGCATCATATATTAATCAAAATAAAAATTTTTCTTTCTATTGTTTTGTTGATTCAATTGAGCAGTTCTCAAATATAAAAAAAAATCTTGGTGATCAAAATTTAACCAATCCAATAAATTTATTGCCTGAAATAGGTGCAGAAAATGGACGGACCGGTGTACGTAAAAAAGAAGATTTTTTAAAACTTGTTAATATAATTGGAGAGGATTCATCAAAGAATTTTACTTTCGCAGGTATTTCTTCATACGAGGGTATAGCAGCTGTAGCAATGAAAGGATCAGATGCTGTGCATGATTTTTGTTCAAAGATTGAAGATATTATTAATGATATTCCTTCAAATTATTACTCTCATCTAAATGAATTATTAATTACTGCTGGTGGATCAACTCATTTTGATATTGTGGGGGAAAGATTTTCAAAAATTAAACTCAGTGTTCCAATCAAAGTACTATTACGAAGCGGATGTTATATTACACATGATCACGGACCTTATTTGGATGCACTTGAGACAGCTAAAAGTGATTCCAATAGACAATGGGATCAATCTCTGCAACCAGCTCTTGAAATTTGGTCCTATGTACAATCCATTCCTGAAAATAATCTTGCTTTTCTAACTATGGGAAAACGAGATGCTCCATATGATTCAGGTTTACCAAAACCAATAAAAAGATTTAGACCTGGTGAAGGTTTCTTAGATATTGGTGAAGCAGAAATATTTAGCACAAATGATCAGCATGCCTTTGTTAAACTTGCTGATAATCATCAATGGCAGGTAGGGGATATGATTTGTTCTGGTATTTCCCATCCATGCACAGCATTTGATAAATGGAAGTTTATTCCAGTTGTTGATGATGACTATAATGTTCTTGATGGAATATTAACTTATTTTTAATTATCCTTCTTGTCTAGTATTTGGTGCATAAGCAACACAATCAAGCTCAAACTTTAAGAAAGTAGGCAATACTTTTACAATTGTACTTCTTGTTGGTAGTGGATCTGTAAAATATTCAGGATAAATTTTATTATATTCTTTTAAATCTTTTTGATCAGCTACGTAGCCCTTAACATTAATAACATGATCCAAGGTCAGACCTGCTTCTTTTAAAATCACTTCTAAATTTTCAATTGAACGTCTCATTTCTTCTTCAAATGTCCCTTCAATGACTGACCCATTTTCTCGATCAACGGAAGCTTGCCCTGAAACATATACAAAATCACCTGCTTTAATTGCGGGGCTAAAAGGTAAAACTGATTTTGCACCAGTGGTTATTATTTTAATCATATTCTCTCCTTTTTTAAATTTTTTTATAAAAGTGACTCATCCCAATTTAATTGATTAGCTAAAATTCCACCATCGACGTATAACATTTGTCCTGTAATATATTTTGCTTCTTCAGATGCTAAAAATACAGCTGCTCCACCGATATCTGATGGCTCCCCAATCCTGCCAAGTGGAATTTGTGAACTGATTACTTTTTTATGTACAGCTCCTTTGGAAGTATCATACATGACGCTGTTTTTTTCAGCTGCTAAGGAGTTAGAGGAACCAATACAAATAATACTACTATTATTTTGATCGTTTGAAATTTGTTTTACAAATTCTTGAGATGTAAACATATAACCTCTAACGTTCAGATTAAATGTTTTATCAAATTTTTCTTTATTAATATTTTCAAAATCAGTATCTTGAAAAGTACCAGCATTATTTATAAGAGTATCTATTTTTCCAAGTTTAACTTTTGCTTCTTGAATTAGTTTTTTATTTCCATCAATTGTTGATAGATCTGATTGTACAAAATAACACTCAGTCAATTTTTTAAGCTTATCTAAAGCGCCATTATCTTTTTCATGAGAATTAATGACAATTTTTGCTCCTTTTTTAGCAAATGCCTCTGCAATTCCAAATCCTATACCATGCGTAGATCCAGTTATACATACACATTGGTCTTTCATCTTATTTCCCCTAGTTCTTGTTTTTTCACTATAGTTGTTTTAGGTTTTACCTTAATATTAAATTAAATATATGCAACACAAACAAAGATTTACAAATGTTACTTTGGTAACTCCTTACAGCGAAGTAGACAAAGATCTGCTAATAGAAGGAGATAAGATTGTTGATATATTAAATCCTTTCGAAAATATTTCAGATGATTGGAAAATAATTGACGGCAACAATCATTATATTTTTCCAGGAATGATTTTTTTTTACCAGATTATGATAATAATCTTTCAATTAAGATATATTTTTACTAAAATACTACCATCAGTCGGAGTGACAGGTTTTTTACCGTCAACACCATGCCTACCACCTGAAAAAACTAAAACTTTATTAAATGCACTATCAAATGACATTGATAAAGCTAAAGAGGGAGCGCGTGTTTTAGGAATTCATTCAGAAGGACCTTGTTTTGCATTACCTGGGGCTCATGATCCTAAAAATCTTCGAAATCCTTCTGTACCTTTAGCCGAAGAATTATTAGATGCATGCCAGGGTAAACTAAAAGCTCTTACATTAGCGCCAGAAATGAATGGCTCAGAAGAATTTATAAAGAGACTTAAAAAAGAAAAAATTTCAATTCATTTAGGTCACAGTGGAGCTAATCCAATTGATGTTCCTAAATTTGCAGATTGGGGAGTTGATGCTGTAACACATATGTATGATGCACTTCCAACTTATCCACCAGATGACACAGGTGTTCATGTATTATCTCTAACTGATGCTTTAATTGCTGAAACACGAATTGCTCTTGGAGTTATATGTGACGGTATTCATGTTCACCCTCAATTAGTTGAACTACTATCTCACTTACCAACTGATAGAGTATTCTTAGAAACGGATTCTGTTAAGGGAGCTGGTTCTCCAGTTCCTGTTAAGTTTGAATTTTTTCCTGGACGATGGTGTACAGTAGAAAAAGGGAAAGCTTCTACTTAGAATGGTTTATTAGCTGGATCATCATTAACTTCTATTGAAGCATTACAAAATTATTATAAGTTTTCAAAAAAAACTTTATCCCAAGTTGCTATTGCTGCAAGTTTAGTACCAGCAAGAGTAATAGGTTTAGAAAATATTATGGGAAGTATTGAAAAAAATAAATTAGCTGATTTTATTCTTTTACAAAAAGATAATTTGGAGATTAGTGAAACCTATATTGCTGGAAAATCTGTATATAAAAGTGAATAAAAATAATTTAGATCAAAAACTTCGTTACAACGATGGTGGCAATGTCCACATGGATTTTCACGGTGCTACAAATACAACTATTGAGTTTATCATTAATAAATATGGTATCGATACCATGAACGATATCTTCAAAAAAGTTGGTAATGATGTTTATAAAGATATCAAAGATCATATTAAAAAAGGGAATATCAAAATGTTAGCTAAACATTGGCAACATTTTTTTGATCGGGAAAATGCTGATTATAATATTTCTATTAATGATGAAGAGATTATTTTAACAGTTAATCGTTGTACAGCATATGAACATGTAAGAAAGTTGGTTGGAAATGTTTCACCAAACTTTTGTGATCAAACTATTAAAACAAATGAAGCACTGGCTGAAGATACTCCATACGAAATTAAAACTGAAATTTTAGGAGAAGCAGCATGCAGACAAACTATAAGGAAAAGAGCATGATACCTAGTGATCATTTTACCCGTTTCTATAACGAAGTTTTTAAGTTTCTCGAAGATCAAGGAGAAGAGCATCTAGAGGCTTACTGGTTGGAAATCAGTAAAAACCAAGAAAAACATACTTTAGAATTATTCAAAGAAAAAGGTTTGAAGGGGATGTATGAATACTGGGATCATATTAGAATTGAAGAAAACTGTGATATGGATTTAAAATTAGATGACGAAAAATTAGAATTAAGAATGAATGTTTGTCCAAGTCTTAGTAAAGTTTTGGATAATGATGCTGAGCCTATGAAAAGATACTGCGATCATTGTGCTGGTTGGATAGGCCCACTTATTGATAAAGTAGATCACCATCTAGTTTATGATGTAATTGATCGTAATAAACCTCAATGCGTAGTGAAAATTTTTAAAGATAAAGAAAAGGCTATTGAAGAAGAAAAAAATGCTAAACTATTAATGAAATGGCCTGGTAAAAAATAAATATGATAATTATGGAATTTGCTTTCTATAAAAAATTAATTGTCTCAAAAAAGTTCTAACTCCCATTGCTCCTTCTTCTCTTATAAGAATAAAAGCATTCATAGAAATTGCTATAATAAATGCACAAATAACAAATAAAACTTCATAGCTACCTAGTAATTTATCAAATAAAATTATCTCATTATTATCTAACCAAACAACTAAATAACCAGCTAATACTGTTGTCACTCCTGCTGTTATTCCATCTAAGCTGTACGCAAGTGACATAAAAGATTCTTTGTTATTACTTGGTACATAGTTTAACATAAAAATATAACCTATTGATGCACTTCCCCACATTAAGAAACCAAAGAGAAAGAAAATTATTCCAATTACGTAGCTTAAGTAAGGAGTATCAGAATTTATAAATGGTAAAGTAAGTAATAGTACTATTTGTAGACTTTGGAATATTACTCTTATACCCCTACAACCATAACTATCTGTCACTCTTCCAACTACTAAACCACTACACGTCCCACCAATTAAAATTAACGTTGAAGAAAAAATTAATTCCCCACTTGGAATATTCATTCTAATTTTAAAATAGAGAGTTAAGAAAATAGCTAGTATAGTTATGACTAAATATTGTGTTCCTGATGAAACTAAAAATAAGTTAAAATTTTTATCTTTTGTTGCTTTAAGCAAATTTTTTAAATAACCTTGATCATCATCTCTTCCTTTAATCTTTTTTCCCCCTTTTAATTTTAAAAGTAACAGAGCTGATATTAGTCCAAGAATTATTGCTATAAAAAAAACTGGGTAAAATCTCTCTAAACCCTCTCTACTGTCCAACCAGATTTTTATTCCATATGATGCAACTAAAGCAAAGGGTGTACAGATAATTCCATTAATACCAATAACTCTACCCCTAACATCTCTTGGAATAAATTCTTGCATCCAAGGCACAAATGCAGCTTCAGATAATGAACGTAAAATAGAAAACATGAGCATTGCAAAAAATAACAAGTAGAAAACAAGTGTTAAATTATCTTGATAAAACGGAACAATTAAAAAAATTAAAAGAAAAATGTACCTGCTAAATAATGTCCAAATAGATAAAATCTTACTACCAAAATAAAGAGTTAAAGGGATACTAATTAAAGCTAAAACTTGGCAAAAAGCCATGAGACTACCTAAAATACCAATTCTATCTGGATCTAATCCTAATTCTACAGAATATAATGTTAAAGGTGCTGCAACTGTTCCTATAACAGCACACATTTGTAGTGCAGTTGAAAAATGAAAATAATTAATTACTTTCATTTTTTCTTTTTCATTAGATATTAGATTGAACATACTGATGACTATATATTTACGATATACGTTTTAATAATATGTTGGTTTTCATGAATGCACCAAAAACAAATTAGTAATTCATTGTTATTTAAAAGAAGGATTGATGGTTGACCAAACTTAAGCGAGCCAAACTGTTTACTTATATTAGTATCATCACTTGATAAACCATCTTTAGAAAACAAATTGATTTCATCTAAAATTGAAAACTTATTATCTCTGACATCAACTTTTCTTAGAATTAATCCTGTTGGGTTTTCTCTGTGACAATGAATGGTAAAAATTATATCATCTTTATAAAACATTACATTAGACGCTTGTCCTCTAATTTTAGTATCAATTACAGTATTAAATGTTTTTCCAGCATCATCAGAAATTACAACATGGTTGCTAAGATTTTTTTTATTTTTATTGTCATAAGCCCAAAAAATAACAATAATTTTGCTGTTCGTTTCACATAATCGACATTCCCAAGTTGAAACATGTCCTTCCTTTGATTTATAAAATTCAGATAGTTTACTCCAATTTTCTCCTTCATCATCACTATAAATTATCCATCCTGAATGATCTGACTCTTTTAAATGGAAAGGTGGCGCTGCTCCTAATATTCTACCTGATTTTAATTGAATACACGGCCCTGATATTTCAAGCGGTGTTTCATTGACGTTAAAATTTTTTGGCATAGACCAACTTTCACCATTATCGTTAGAAATACTTATTTTATTATTGAGCGGCAGTATTTCAAATGTATTAGGATTAACAATTGGTGTTAAACTATCTGGTCTTACAAAAGCATAACCTATTGCCAGCAATTTATTATTTTGTAATAATAGTGGTTTAAGAGATTCTGATTCTTCCTTATTTTTATATATATGATTATGTAAAGGTTTTGGTTTAGACCAACTTCTTCCATCATCAAAACTTTTTGAAACAAATGTTCTTTGATCAGCAGAATCAAAAGCTTGCCCAATAGTAAATAATGCAAGTAAGGAATTATCCTGTAATTTTACTATACCCGGGAAAATACCTTGTTTACTAACCAATAAAGGTTCAGGATTTTCGTAAAGAATGATCTCATCAATTATCCTCATTTACAGTTTTTTTATTAATTTCTTAAATTTTTCTAACTCTTTTTTTTCTGCAAAGATAACATTATTTTTTGATGGGAATTTTTTACTAACAACATCATTTTGGTATTCTTTAAAAGCTTGTATTCTGTCTTTTTGTAATTTTTCAAATGTCTTATTAAAATCTTTATATTTTTTTGCATGTCGTGGTGTTACATTAGAATTAAAGTGATAACCCAAAATATCTTCACCAAACAAAAATTGGATATCTGCATACCTTCCTGAGCCTATTGAAATGGTAAGAGCTTTAGTTTCTTTTGTTATTTCTTTTAAGATATCCTCAGGCACACATTCTACTTCTATAGCCCACGCGCCAATTTTTTCTAATTCTTTTATATCATGATAAACTTTAATTGCCTCTGCTGAATTTTTACCCACTGGTTTCACACCTCCAGTCCAAGTAGATTTCATAGGTACAAAACCTACGTGTCCTTGAAAAGGAATTCTAAATTCGTTCAAATATTTTATGAAATTTATATTCCAACAACCACAATGGATAGAATCAATTCCTAATTCCATATATTGTAATGCCTGCTTAATAGC
>LULP01000427.1_pt1 | contig 12547 bp, 13 predicted proteins | sample 728111 | NCBI WGS metagenome assembly LULP01 (sample SAMN03860286, study PRJNA289734) | marine metagenome | biome: seawater column; feature: ocean; material: water; isolation source: Red Sea water column Station 149 - depth 25m | place: Saudi Arabia: Red Sea | collected 2011-10-15 | depth 25 m
AAAAGAAAAAAATATTGAATCTGATAAACAAATCAATCTTTCATCAAAAGATAATGTAAAGGAGTTCATTCAAAAACATAATTTTTGGCCCTTTTTTACACAAAGACCTTTTAATAAAGTTGTTAATCCTAGCGATAGTCCTAAATGTATTGTAGTAAGTCTTGCTGATTCTTCGCCATTAGCAAATGATTTATCTTTTTCATTAGCTGAAAGTAAGGAGTATATTATTTCTGCATTGTCTAATCTTAAGAAACTTACTGATGGACAACTTTATGTTGCTGTTAGGGGCGATAACTTTTCATTTTTGTCCGATTATGATTTTATCAATTTGATTCAAGTTGAGGGACCGCATCCATCTGGAAATGTTGGTGTTATTTTAAATAGAGTAAATCCTTTGAACCAGAATGAAGTTGTTTGGACTGTACAAGGAAGTCACTTACCAGTTTTAGGAAAGCTATTTTCCAAGGGTATTATTGATTTTTCTTTGAATATTTGTGTTGGAGGACCTGCTGTAAAGCCTTCGTATATCAAATCTCGAATTGGTGCTAGATTTAATTTATATAAAGACGCTCTATTAATGGAAAATGTTAGAATTATATCTGGTAATGTATTGACAGGGAAACAAGTTGATTTTGACGGCTTCTTAGGATTTTATCATTCATCTTTTTCTGTAATTGAAGAATCATTTGAAAGACCTTTTATCGGTTGGTTACATCCAGGTGGAAAATCAAAATATAGTGTTTTCAATGCTTACCTAGGATCAAATAAGAAAAGTTTTGATTTTACCACATTACAAAATGGAAGTAATAGAGCATTTGTTCCTGTTGATGCATGGGAGAAAGTTTTTCCAATGGATATTTATATTAATGCATTAGCCAGAAGTATTGAAGCAAATGATATTGATGAAATGGAGCAGCTTGGTATTTATGAATGCGATGAAGAAGATGTTGCATTATGTTCTTTTGTATGCCCGAGTAAATCTGATGTAGGTGCAATTATTAGGAAAGGTTTAGATACAATTTATTTTGATAAGTAATTATGGATTTTTTAAGAAAAATATTTGAAGAAACTGGAAAATTTGTAGAAAAAGGTAAGCCTCTATCTTGGGCTTATCCTGTTTGGGAAGCTGCAGATACTATTTTCTTTTCCACTAATAAACAAACAAGCAAAGGTCCTCATATTAGGGATAATATGGATATCAAAAGAACTATGTTCTTTGTTGTGATAGCTCTCATTCCTTGTTATATATTTGGAGCTTATAATATTGGCTACTTAAATGCTCTTGCCATGGAAATTGAAAGAGGTATTGTTGGAAATACTATTTTTGGATTCACCTATGTCATTCCAATTTTAATTGCAACTTTTGTTGCAGGTGCAATATGCGAGTTAACATTTGCAATAATTAGGAAGCACGAAGTCAATGAAGGTTTCTTAGTTAGTTGTGCATTAATACCTCTCACTATGCCACCAGATGTTCCTTTATGGCAAGTATTTATTGGAACAAGTTTTGGAATAATTATTGGTAAGGAAATTTTTGGTGGAGTAGGAACAAACATTTTTAATCCTGCTTTGACATCAAGAGCATTTATGTATTTTGCTTTTCCTACAAAGATATCTGGGGATAAAGTATGGGCTGTAGGTCCTGATGGATATAGTGGAGCTACTGCATTAGCAATTCCAGCAAATCCAGTAGAATACGATACTGCTTCAAATCTTTTTGCAGCCAATACACAATTTGATTACTCGACTTTAAATATGTTTTGGGGTTTAATTCCAGGATCTATTGGAGAGACAAATAAGCTATTAATATTATTAGGTGCCTTCTTCCTTATTTATTGCGGTATAGCATCATGGAGAATTATGGTTTCTTCTGTTTTGGGCTTAGTCTTTACTGCACTGCTTTTTAATTTATTAAACTATTTAACTGTTGATGGCATCCTGCAAGCTGGCGGTTTTCCAAATGAAATGATAACGATTACTCCTTTACAGCACATTTTGATTGGTAGTTTCTTATTTGGTACTGTTTTTATGGCTACAGAGCCCGTCACTTCATCACATACCAATACAGGAAGATGGATTTATGGCTTTTTGATTGGAGTATTAACTGTCATAATTCGTTCAATAAATCCAGCATATCCTGAAGGTGTATTTTTAGCAATATTAATTATGAATATGTTTGCTCCATTAATAGATTATTATGTAGTTCAAGCAAACATAAAAATGAGGTTAGCAAGAAATGTATAGTAATAATTACACTCTTTTTTTCGTTTTTATTGTAACTGTTGTTTTGGGAACAATGCTCTCATTTACAAAGGACAGTGTTAAAGATTTGCAAGATCAAAATCTTAAAGCTGATGTCCAAAAAACTATTTTAAGATCATTAAACTTTGATGAAAGTTTATTATTAACCAATGAAAGTATTGAGCAAACATTCAAGAGCTCTATTGATGCTAAATGTGTAAATGTTGAGGGGGAGATTGTAGAGTGCAATATTGAAGAGGTTGATATTGAAAAAAATGAGGATACTTTACCAATTTATATAAGAATGGACAATGACGAAGTCCAAGGAATTGCTCTTCCAATAGCTGGAAAGGGCCTTTGGTCAACAATTTTTGGATATATTGCCTTAAATCCAGATACAGATTCTGTTTTAGGTATTCAATTTTATAAACATGGTGAGACTCCTGGCTTAGGCGGTGAAGTTGAAAAAAAATGGTTTACTGATAATTTTGTCAATCACCCTTTAAAGCAACCAGACGGACAAATACAATATGTACCAAAAAAAATCCGCGATAAATCTGGAAAAATCATTAGCATTAAAGTTGTTAAGGGTGGAGTTGATTATTCTGAATCAAATACTTCTTCAATTCATCAGGTAGATGGTATTTCTGGTGCTACAGTTACTGCGGATGGTGTTACTGACTTTTTACTAGAAGATTTATTAAGATATGAGAAAACTTTAGATAAAATAAGAGATTATGGAACTATTTAATTCAGAATCAAAAAAAATTGTTAGTGATCCTATAAATGTTAATAATCCAATATCATTACAGGTTCTAGGAATTTGCTCAGCTTTAGCTGTCACAATTAGACTAGATCAAGCTATAATTATGACTCTAGCTGTTGTTTTTGTTTTGTGTTCATCTAATGTTATACTTTCTCTAATTAGAAATTACATTCCTACTCGTGTTAGAATTGTTATAATGCTATCTGTCATTGCATCTCTTGTATCAGTAGTTGATGAATTATTAAAAGCATATTTATATGATATGAGTAAACAACTTTCAGTTTTTGTTGGATTAATTATTACAAATTGTATCATTATGGGTCGTGCTGAGGCATTTGCTTTAAAACATGGACCATCTAAAGCGTTTTTAGATGGTTTGGGAAATAGCATGGGTTATGGATTAATAATTATAATTGTTTCTTTTTTTAGAGAGCTTTTTGGGGCAGGAACTATTACGCTTCCGGATGGTGGAGCAGGTTATGTTTTATGGAGAATTCCTGAATCGTGGTATGCAGCAGGATATGAAAATATTGGTTTGTTAGTTTTATCTCCTGGAGCATTTATTATTTTGGGTTTAGTAATATGGATTCAAAGGGAGTTTGCTGGTGTTGAGGAGGACGCATAATGACAGGTGTTGAACACTATCTAAGTATCTTTACTAAAGCAGTATTCATTGAAAATATCGTTTTAGCCTATTTTTTAGGTTTGTGTTCATTTTTAGCTATTTCAAAGAAGATTGATGCGTCCGTTGGAATCGGACTAGCTGTGATTGTTGTTCTTACAATTACAGCTCCTATTAACTGGTTTCTTTGGGAATTCTTACTTGATAAAGGTGCTCTTGTATGGATTAGTCAAGATTTTAAAGATACAGATTTAGGTTTTTTAAAATTAATAGTTTTCATATCTGTTATAGCTGCAATGGTTCAATTGGTTGAAATGTTTATGGAAAGATTCTCACAATCTTTGTATAATAGTCTTGGAATTTTTCTTCCATTGATTGCTGTTAATTGTTCAATTTTAGGTGGATCATTATTTATGGTAGAAAGAGAATACACTATTTCAGAAACAGTCGTTTATGGTTTTGGTTCAGGTGTTGGTTTCTTTTTAGCAATTGTAGCTTTAGCATCAATCAGATATAGAATAAGGTATTCTAATATTCCTCCTAGGTTAAGAGGAGTGGGAATGGCTATGTTGTTAACTGGATTATTATCAATGGCCTTTATGGCATTTTCGGGGATCGATTTATAATGAGTGATATTTTATTAGGAGTAATTGTTTTTTCATCAGTAATACTTTTGTTAGTTATAATTCTTAATGTTTTAGGAGATATTCTTCTTCCACAAGGAGAAGTCACATTATTAATTAATGATGATGTAGATAAATCTATTAATGTTCAAACTGGAGGTACAGTCCTTTCGGCTTTAGCAGCACAAAACGTTTATTTGCCATCCGCTTGTGGAGGACAAGGAACCTGTGCACAATGTAAATGCCAGGTCACCGAAGGTGGAGGAGATATTTTACCTACTGAAGAAGCATATATTTCTCGTTCAGACCAAAAAGATAATTGGAGATTAGGCTGTCAAGTAAAGATTAGAAATGATATGAAAATAAAAGTACCTGATGAAATATTCAGTATTAGAAAATGGGATGCTGTTGTTAAATCAAATGATAATGTAGCTACTTTTATTAAAGAATTAATTTTAGAACTACCAGAAGACGATCCAATCCAGTTTGAATCTGGTGGTTATATTCAAATTGATGTACCTGAATATAAAGGATTAGAATATAAAGATTTCGAAATTCAAGACTTGTATACTAGTGACTGGGATAAATTCGATATTTGGCAATATGTTGCAGAAAATAAAGAGCCAGTTTTCAGAGCTTATTCAATGGCAAATCATCCTGCAGAGGGTAACATGATTATGTTAAATATTAGAATTGCTAGTCCTCCACCAGATAACCCATCTGCACCTCCAGGAATAGCTTCTTCATATGTTTTTGATCTCAAAGAAGGAGATAAGGTAACTGTATCAGGACCTTACGGTGAATTCTTCATCAAAGACACCGACCGTGAAATGGTTTACATCGGAGGTGGTGCTGGAATGGCTCCATTAAGATCTCATATTTTTCATTTACTTAAAACTGAAAAATCTAAACGAAAAATTTCATTTTGGTATGGTGCTAGATCAGAAAAAGAAATGTTTTATGATGATGAATTCAAAGCCTTAGCAGAAGAATTTGATAATTTTAGTTATCATGTCGCTCTATCTGATCCACTACCGGAAGATAACTGGGAAGGTCCAACAGGATTCATTCATCAGGTTGCACATGACATGTTATTGAGAGATCATGAAGATCCTACTGAATGTGAGTATTATTTATGTGGTCCTCCAATGATGATTAGTGCTGTTCAAAAAATGCTCTGGGACTTAGGCGTTGAAGAAGATATGATCGCTTATGATGACTTTGGCTAATAGACTAGCTTCATTAATAATTCTTTTATTACTTAGTTGTAGTTCTCCTGAAAAAAATCTTGTTACTATCAATGGTAATACTATGGGAACAACATATTCTATAAAGTTTTTTCCAAAAACAAATAACCCAGAAGAAATTGAAGAAAATTATATACTTATTGAAAAAATATTAAAAGATATTAATCAACAAATGTCAACCTATATACCAACAAGTGAAATTTCAACTTTCAATCAATCTGAATCAACTGATTGGTTTTTTATATCTGAAGATTTTTATAAGGTTTTAGAACGTTCATTTAAATATTATGATTTATCAAACGGTCAATATGATATAACAATCATGCCTTTAGTCAACTTATGGGGATTTGGTCCTGATATTTTTGAATCTCCACCTTCAGAAACAATGATTGACAGTGTTAAAGCTTTTATTGGCCAAAATCTAATTGAAGTTGATAAAGAAAAAATACGTAAGAAAGATTCTAGAGTTCAAATTGACTTAAGCTCAATTGCGAAAGGTTATGCAGTTGATAAAATTTTTAATTCTTTAATTGAATATGAAGATCTTTTTATTGAAATAGGAGGTGAAATCAGGACCAGATCAAAAAGTAAAGATTGGAAAATAGGAATTAATACTCCATCAATTACAAATTTTGAAAATGATATTGAGCTAGTTATTTCCCTTAATAATCTTTCAATTGCAACTTCAGGTAATTACCGAAATTTTTATATAATTGATGACAAATTTTATCATCATGAAATAAATCCAAAAACTGGGTATCCAATTTCTTCTAACTTGGGTTCAGTTTCAATTATTTCTGACAAATCATGCTTAGATGCCGATGCACTATCTACAATGTTTTATACAATCGATAATTTTGACATAGTAGAAAATTTAAAGGGAGTTGAATCTTTTTCAATACTTTTAAATGAGGATAAATCTTTTACAAAGGTTTTTTCAACTGGATTTCCAAAGAATTAAGCATTGCTATCACATTTATCTTGATCGCCACCACAAATTTCACATCCGTCAGGTGAATCACCACAAGCCTTTCTGAGTGGTTTATTTTTAAAAATCAGTCCCAAATTCATCGCTAACATTGATAGCCCAATAATGAGTAAAACAGGTAATAAATTTTCCATTTTAAAATATAAAATAATTAATACGATTTTAATAATTTTTTCATTTCTTTTTATTTAAATTACCGCCTATGGATTTATTGAATCATCCAGTTGGAATTATATCTATTGTCATATTTATCATTGCATATGCTTTTGTGATGACAGAGGAGGTTACGCACCTTAGGAAGTCTAAGCCCGTACTTTTTGCTGCAGGAATTATTTGGGCAATGATCGCTTGGGTAGGAGTGCAAACTGGAGATTCTTATGCTGTCAAAAAAGAACTTATGCATGCTTTCGATGAATTTAATCAGTTGATGCTCTTCCTTTTAGTGGCGATGACTTTTATAAATTCAATGACTGAGAGAAATGTTTTCGAAAAATTGCGTTCTATTCTTCTAAATCAAAATTTTAGTTATAAAAAATTATTTTGGATTACTGGGTTTATTTCATTTTTCTTATCACCCATAGCGGATAACTTAACAACTGCACTTACAATGTGTGCAGTGGTATTAGCTGTTGGAAAAGGTAATAAAAATTTTACAAGTATAAGTTGTGTCAATATTGTTGTAGCTGCTAATGCTGGTGGTGCTTTTAGTCCTTTTGGAGATATAACAACACTAATGGTTTGGCAGGCTGGTTACGTTGAATTTGTGCAATTTTTTAAACTCTTCTTACCTTCATTAGTAAATTTTATTATTCCGGCATTTATTATGAGTTTTTTCATTGATGGTTCTGCCGATGAAGTTGAAAATCCTCCTGTGTTGTTAAAACGAGGTGCTGTGGTTATAAGCTGTTTATTCCTTGTTACAATTATGATGGCAATTTCCTTTAAACAATTCCTTAAGCTTCCTCCTGTATTTGGTATGATGTTTGGATTGAGTCTTTTGCAACTTTTTGGTTATTATTTAAAAAGAACTTATTCTGCAGAGAGCAAAATTTCTCGTGATGGCTCAGATCAACCTTTTGGAGTATTTAAGCAAATTGCTCAAGCTGAGTGGGATACCTTATTATTTTTCTATGGAGTAATACTTTGTGTAGCTGGACTTTCAAAAATTGGTTATTTGGCACTGATAAATACTGCACTTTACGATGGTCTTGGTTTTACTATTGCAAACTCTTTGATGGGAATTATATCTGCTTTAATTGATAACATACCTGTTATGTTTTCTGTGATTCAAATGCATGATACTACTACTATGGACTTAAATCAGTGGCTTTTAATTACTCTTACTGCAGGAGTTGGTGGAAGCTTGCTTTCAATAGGTTCTGCACCTGGTGTTGCTTTGATGGGTCAAGCAAAGGGAATTTATACATTTTCAAGCCATCTTAGATGGACTGGAGTAATTTTCATTGGATATGTATTCAGTATTCTAACCCATCTATGGCTGTCAGGTATGATGTAATGAGAATTACAAAAGTTACTACAAGAAATGGAGATGGTGGTAAAACAAGCCTAGCCAAAGGAGAATCTGTCCTTAAGTCTGATAATATTATTCATTGTCTTGGAGAGGTAGATGAATTAAGTAGCGTTATTGGAGTTTGTTTGTCCTTTAGCCAAAACTCAGATATAACAGAGTTCTTAAAAAAAATTCAGAATAATTTATTCGATATAGGTGGACATATTTCAATGAATCTTGAAGATAATTCTATCATAAATGAAAACATGATTTCAGATTTAGATGATCAAATAAATTATCTTAACCAAGACTTAGAACCTCTAAAAGAATTTATTTTACCAAGCGGAGATCAATTTTCATCAAATTTACATGTTGCTAGAGCAATTACTAGAAGAGCTGAAAGATCGGCTGTAACATTATACAATAATTCTTTGGATAATAATCCCGTAATAATGTATTTAAATCGTTTATCAGATTATTTCTTTGTTCTTTCAAGATATCATAATAAACAAAATAATATTCCTGAAAATACTTGGCAGAGGTAAAATATGGATTTTCATCAAATAAAATCCATTATCGATAAACACGATAAAATCTTTATTTCATCTCACATAAATCCAGATGGAGATAGCCTAGGTTCTGCTTACGCTATGTACAAATATTTAGATTCAATTGGCAAAGATTGCATTATTGTTAATCACTCTCCAATACCAGAAGTATATAATTTTTTGAATGAGGATAATATTTTTCAAGAGCTGGATGGAGATTCAGCATCATTTATTAAAAAAGCAGATTTAGGATTGATATTAGATATAGGAGATTTTTATAGATTGGGAGATGTGGCATTTTTAGTAGAGGAAAATGATATTCAAACGTTAAGCATTGATCATCACGCAAAATCTGATAATGATTTATTTAAGAATGAATTTATTGATGTCAAATCATCATCAGTAGGTGAAATCTTATATTCATTTTTTAAAGAGATTGATCAAAAAATTTCAGAAGAAATGATGTTAGGTATTTATGTTGCTGTTCTAACAGACACTGGTTCATTCAGACATAGTAATACAACTGATCTTTGTCATCAAGTTGCCGTAGATGCCATTCAAATGGGGTTAGATATCTCTAAAGTTTATCAAAACATTTATGAAAACTCTTCGATTAGCAGAATGAAGCTTTTAGGAAACGTGCTTCAAAAATTAAATTATGATTGTGATGGTGAGCTAGTCTGGTTTTCTTTAAATCATGACATGATTAAAGAGGTCCTTGGAGGAAAAGTTAGATTAAGCTTTAGATCAAAGGGAAAGTATAAAGTTAGTGAAATCGCTAAGAAAATGGGTGGAGGAGGACATCCTTTTGCAGCTGCAGCGCTAGTAGAAGGTGAATTTTCAGATGTCAAATCAACAGTTTTAAATTTAATGTCAACATATATAAGCAAGTTCAATGAAGATAATCTTAGCTAAAGATGCTGGATATTGTTTTGGAGTAAGAGATGCTGTAAATAGCGCTTACGAAATGAGCAAAAAATATGGAGAAGTCTATATGTTGGGAGATATTGTTCATAATGAAAGTGTCGTAAGTGACTTAGAAAAAGAAGGTGTAAAGGTTGTTGAAAAACTTGATCAGATTCCAAAAGACAAACCTGTTCTTTTTAGAGCTCACGGTACTGCAAAAGAGGTTTGGAAAAAAGCTGAAGATAAAAAAATGAATATTATCGATGCTACATGCCCTTTAGTTCATGAAATACATCATGAAGTAAAAGCATTACATAAAGAAGGTAGAAAAATTATTATCATTGGAGACCATGGCCACGATGAAGTGATTGGAATTGCTAGTCAAATACCAGATCCAGTGATTGTTGCTTCAATAGAAGAAGCTGAAGCACTGAGAAAAACAAAGAAAGCTGGAGTTGTAACTCAATCAACCCAAACAATCGAAAACGTGCAAGATATTATAAACGTTTTAATGACAAAAGTATTTGATTTAAGATTTGTTAATACGATTTGCTTTCCAACTAAAAGAAATCAAGAACAAATTAAAGAGTTGTCTGAAGTAACTGACTTAATGATTATTATTGGATCATTTACAAGCGCTAATTCCAAACGTCTAGCTGAATTGAGCTCAGAAAGGAATGAAAATACATTTCAGGTGACTTGTGCTGCAGAAATTGATTCATCTTGGTTTAAAGATGATGTAAATTCTGTAGGAATATCCGCCGGAGCTTCAACTCCAGACTGGATAATCGAATCAGTAATTAAAAAAGTCAAAGAAATAACAAATACACAAGAAAAGGAAATAATTCATGAGTAAAGAGTCTTTCAAAGTTAAAGTCGGTTTAGCAGAAATGCTAAAAGGTGGGGTAATTATGGACGTTACTAATTTAGAACAAGCTAAAATTGCAGAAGATGCAGGAGCAGTTTCTGTTATGGCTTTAGAGAGAATTCCATCTGATATTAGAAAAGATGGTGGTGTTGCAAGAATGAGCAACCCTCATATGATAAAAGAAATACAGGATAATGTTTCAATACCAGTGATGGCAAAATGTAGAATTGGTCATTTTGCAGAAGCACAAATTTTAGAAGCCTTAGAAGTTGATTTCATTGATGAAAGTGAAGTACTTACAACGGCTGATGAGCATGCACATGTAGATAAACATCCTTTTAAGGTTCCATTTGTATGTGGAGCAAGAGACTTAGGTGAAGCCCTAAGAAGAATAAATGAAGGTGCTGCGTTGATTAGAACTAAAGGTGAAGCTGGTAGTGGAAATATTGTTGAAGCTGTAAGGCATATGAAAATGATTACTTCACAAATTATTGAACTAAAAGATGCTGATTTATCAAAAAAAGCAGAAGAATTTAGAGTTCCATTAGATTTAGTAGAAGAGGTAGCTAAAAATCAAAAACTAACGGTTCCTAATTTTGCTGCTGGAGGAATTGCTACTCCTGCAGATGCTTCTTTAATGATGCAACTTGGTGCTGAAACAGTTTTTGTTGGTTCTGGTATTTTTAAAAGTCAAGATCCATCTGAAAGAGCTCATGCTATTGTTAAAGCTGTTACACATTTTAAGAGCGCAAAAGATGTTTTAACTGCTTCGTACGATTTAAAAGATGCCATGAAGGGAATTTTAATGTCTGACATTCCTGAAGATGAAAAATTTTCAAATAGAGGTGACTAATTGTGATTGGTGTCCTTGCACTTCAAGGAAATTTTGATTCTCATATTAAAATTCTTAAAAAAATTAACTTAAAACATAAGCTAGTTAAAACAAGCGATGATCTAAGTTCTGTTGATGGTCTTATAATTCCAGGAGGAGAATCTACAACAATAACTAATCTTTTGAGAAAGAATCAGAGTTTGATTGATGGTATTAATAAGCTTTCAAAAAATAAACCAATTTTGGGTTCATGTGCTGGACTTATTTTAATGTCTAAAGAATCAAACGATTCAAGAGTACACAACTTCGCTTTTTTAGATGTGATAACATGCAGAAATGCTTATGGAAGACAAGTACACTCTTTTGAAGCCAAAATTAATGTTAAGAATGGATTAATGAGTTCTGATATCGATGTATTATTTATTAGAGCTCCAAAAATAGATAAAATAAATAATGATGTTGAAGTCCTAGCAACCTCTCAAGAAGAAGTTGTTGCAGTTAGGCAGGGAATACATATAGGAATTTCTTGTCATCCTGAATTATTGAATGAAACTTTAATACATGAAATTTGTTTTAAAGGAAAAACATGAAATATCTTGATAAGATAAATTCTCCAAAAGATTTAAAAAGTATTCCAAAAGAGGAATTAGGTGAGGTATGCAAAGAACTCCGCACTTATATTACTGATACAATTAATGAAATTGGAGGACATTTAGCTCCAACGCTTGGCGCAGTTGAAATAACAACTGCTGTTCATTATGTTTTCAATGCCCCAAGAGACAAAATCGTATGGGATACCGGTCATCAGGCATATGCTCATAAAGTACTAACTGGTAGATATAGTCAATTCCCAACTATTAGAAGATATAAAGGGTTAAGCGGTTTTTTAAAGAGATCTGAAAGTGAATATGATGTCTTTGGTGCTGGTCATGCATCAACAGCAATTTCAGCTGGCTTAGGAATGGCTGTTAGTAGAAATTTAGAGAATGATGATTTTAAAGTAGTAAGTATTATTGGCGATGGAGCCTTATCTGGAGGACTTGCATTTGAAGCCCTCAATAATGCTGGAAATATAAGAAAGCAAATGCTTGTTATTGTTAATGATAATGATATGTCTATAAGTCCTAATGTTGGGGCATTTAGAAACTACCTTGTTAAAATAGCTACCAATAAGCAATATAATAGATTGAGAAGATGGATTTATAGAACAATAAAAAAACTTCCAAAAAGTTTAAAAATTATAGAATCTATTTTAAGAAAAGCTGAGTCAAGTGCCAAAAAATTCTTTTTACCTACAACGGTTTTTGAAGATCTAGGTTTTAGATATTTTGGGCCAGTTGATGGTCATAATATCGAAGAAATGATAGAAATTTTGGAAAATATAAAAGATTATGAT
>LULP01000553.1_pt1 | contig 12473 bp, 28 predicted proteins | sample 728111 | NCBI WGS metagenome assembly LULP01 (sample SAMN03860286, study PRJNA289734) | marine metagenome | biome: seawater column; feature: ocean; material: water; isolation source: Red Sea water column Station 149 - depth 25m | place: Saudi Arabia: Red Sea | collected 2011-10-15 | depth 25 m
GTACAAAATGGGGAGCTTGTGATATTGAAATTACCCAAGATGATGAAGATTTTCTTGAAATAACTTTTAATACGGCTTGGAGTCCTCCTGAACCAATCGTTCACGCTTTACGTTCCAAATACGAATGTAGAGATGAAGAATCTTATAGTAATGGTAAATATCTTTCTGTTTCGTGGCTATACGAATTGGAAGGAGAAGAAGCGGTGGGGTATCTATAATGTCCCACCCAGTAAATGATGAAATTCTTGAAAATCTTTACGAAGAAGCTCTTGAATATGTCACTAAAAAAAACAAGTATCAATTTGATTCTAACCAAAAAGAATTAGAAGATGCTGCTGCCTTTATAGCTAAACAATGGTTCGAGGAGAGATGTCAATGAACATAACAGAGTCTAGAGATGAAGCCTTTGAAGCGATAGCAGAGATGTTACGTTCCAATATCAAGAAGACGAAGATAGCTTCTAAACTTGCTGCTGATTATTGCGTAAGTGATAAGACAGTTTACAAGTGGATTACAAAAGTTGAAGAAATGTACGATATTGAGCCAATAGAGTCAATTCTTCAACAACAAAAATCTGAATTAAAATCTGAAATTTATCAGGATTTAATTCGTGATTATCATAAAGCTAAAACTGATAAAGATGATGAATTACGCAGGAAAATCGGAGCTATATTAAATAACACTTACCTTAAAAAAATTACTTTCAACTGAGAATTTCGCTAGCGAAAACTATGAAAACTTACTACATTACAGAATCAGCAATTATTAAAAGAGTTTATTCTGTCAAAGCTAATTCAGAAGAAGAAGCTAAAGAAATATTTCATCAGGGAGGTGGAGATTATCTCCCTCCAATAGGTGAATCAGAAGAAATTGATGGATCACATCAAATAGAAGAAGTTGAATTTATTAAGGAGGTAGAAGAATGATTGACAACCCATTACCAGATCAAGTTATGCAGGAGAAAGAAATGCTCCAAAATGCTCAAGACTTTGAGTTCTATTGTCACCATCATGCAATAGAAATTGCTGAACACTACAAAGTACATGAAGATTTACATGAATACTTTGCAGAGTGGTATCACGATTATATGCAACAGAATCCTGATCTATTCGATCATACTTGTATTTATCTTGATTCTGATTACATAGTCGATTGGTGGCAAGAGATGGAAGAATACTTTGATGAGTTTGATTCACCTTATATGGAGATTACAAAATGACTAAAGATCAATTTATTGAAGAAGTTTACGAAATTGCTTTTGGTGATAATGCCATAAATCGTGACTTTACACAAGAAGAAGTAATTGCTGAATTGAAAAAGTTTAGTGATGAAGCTCTCAAATGGGAGGATATTCCATACATAGATAAAGTAAGACTAGATCCTGATTTCGAACCAACCGATCAAGAAATGATGTCTAGCTTCGGTACAAAATGGCATGACGCATTATGAAAAATTTATTTGATTCTCAAATCTGTGTTGACTGTGGTCTACCCTGCCATTTTGGTTCGGGTAGATTTGTTAACAGATATTCCGTCTACAATGATGATGTAGAAGGTTGGAGGTGCGGAGACTGTGCAGCAGAAGTTGATGCAATGTTGGAGGAGATGAACAATGAGTAACGAACCACTAAGAGAAGAAGATGGTTTTGAAAGTAGATTAATCGAAGGATTACTTACTAATAAACCTTTTTTAGAACACTTTTTTGGTCAATACTTAAGTTGCTTAAGTTATGATGAACTTATGATGTTCTTTACTGAATATATAAATTCTTATGATGGTTCTTTAGATCGTAATAAAGACTTTTATAAACCAAAAGAGTTAATCAAACGTACCAATAACAAACTTATTCCTTTAAAGAAATGACTACTGAAAAAAGATACGAATTATCTATCGACCCAATAGAAATTCCAGAAGATCAAATTCATTTATTTAAAGATGATGATGGTAACTGGAAAACTAATAACTACAAAGCTATAGTCAAACTTGTTTAGTTATAGATGTTTATGGAGAAGAAGAATAATGCCTAAAGGTAAATACTACGAATATCAAATAAAACGTGCAGCACTAGATCAGGACTATCTTTCTGGTAATATTGATGACTTTCAATATGCCAGAGAGTCTCTTGACCTAGATTTAGAATACGAACCTTACATACTAGCTCAAACTATCAATAGCGAAATCGCTAAAAAACAACACAACATAGGAGATTCAAAATGACTTATCACATTGTAGTTGCCAGAGAAGAATACAAAGAAGAAGAAGTTTTATTTATTGAAGGAGATTATTCTCCTGAAGAATTAAAACAAATGGCAACTAAAGAAATTAGAAAAAATACAATTATGGAATATGAAGATATAGAAGATTGCTATGTTCATATAGATTTTATCTTTAAATCTGACACACCTATCAAATGGATTTATGACTAATAACAACTGGGGAATAAATTTTCCTGATAATCCTTATGAAGGTCAGATTTTTTATTATCCTCATACTCAAGACACTTTTACTTATGTCGTTCCTAAGAATCAATCAGGTTCAGGAGAGTGGGTTATGGTTACTTATCAGGACTTTACTTCAAACCGCAACTAACTCATCTCTTTTAACCATATCTTGAAACTCTGCTACCTTTTCCTTAAATAACGCACCACAACCTATCAACTCCATAGCTGTTACCCAACGAAGCTGTAACCCGTTCTTTCTTATTATACATATCAATCCCCTTTTTGCTCTAACTCCTGTTTTTTCATATAGCCCTTCATTGTACGCACCTATCTGTAATAAATGATCTTGTAAATATTTTTCTGGTTTATCTGTATCTTTTCCATAAGTTTTGAAATCTACTATTGTTAATTCTGAATGGCCGTCAGGGTTTTCTGTATCTATTAAAGCGTCACATTGACCTGCATAACCTGATGAATGGTTGATATTAAATTCACTAAGATGAATGGCTTTTATATCTTCTAAAAAGGGTTGTATATTTCGGGTGTACTCACTACACGCCCATTGTTCCTCGACTTTATTTTTACCATGAATGGCGTTTTGTAATGCCCATGTTGTGATTGCTTGGCTAGGTCTTGCCAAACCATCTTCATAAGTTTTCCAACCATTACGTTTATTAGCTGAATTTATTGCTAGTATAGACGCTCTTTTTAATATTTTCTCGCAATATGAATGGACTGCTGTACCGATACTACAAGCCATATCCCTCTGTTCTAAATTTCCTGGGCGTTTTGCCCATTTCATTAATGCTGCCTTTTGTTCAACAGGTGCAGTATGTTTAAGTATCGAAGTTACTGAATGATATTCTCTTTCTTCTTCATCTCTATAAACTCGATGCTTTCCTGAGTCATCACGCACCAATGATGAATGACGTAATCCTGCTAATAAGTTTTGCCTATCCGTTTCTATAGGTAAGGCAAGAGTCATTTGTTTATAAGGATTTTTCTTAACTTTATCCGTTTTTCTTCTGAAATGCAAGATTGTCATTATTCATCATAAAAATAATAGGGTCTAAATCTAATTGCAAGTATTACTAAAGCATCTATCCATAATCGACCATACTTAAAACTATGTTCTTCTGGAATCTCTCCAGTTACAAATTCCCAAAAGATTGAAGCTAAATTATCAAATGCTTTTAACTTATCTACTGGTAAATATGTTTCTACTCTTTTGAGTGCTTCTTGAGTAGAAGATCGAGGTAATATACTGTCCACATTTGGATAGAACAATATATGCTTCATTAGTGAAATCATAAACAAAGTATCAGTAAACAAAATATAGCAACCAAATACAACAAAAAAACCTTACTATGACTAGGTTCTTGGTTTTACTTGTTTAACACCTGAAGAATGTATCTAATTGTTTTTATATCTTTCAAGAAAGAGATACATTAGTACCCTATTTTTATTGTTACAAATTATGAATGGCCGAAACCAAGTTTCATTAATAGCTCCAGTAAATTCTCTTCTCCTACCTCATCAATTAAATCTAAATTACCTTCTGATAGATTTTCAAATATTTTAAAGACTTTACTATATTCAACATCTTCATCAGTTGGAGGAAAAAGTAATAATATTTCTGGAAGATGCCATTTATTACGACTATCTTTTTTCCAATGTTTACCTTCAATAAAACCTGATCTTTCTGGATTTCTTTTTGCTCTGTAAAGTTTAGATTTTATATTTTTTCTAGCATCTTCATTTCCTCCGTTACTTAAAATCCATGTAGCTCTTCTTGTATCGACCCATTCAAAATTTTCTTGAAGCAAAGTAACCATGTTGTGTAAGTATATTTTGTATTCATACTGAAACATAGTTATAAAATTGCTCCTCATATTTTCCGTTCCGTTTTTTCTCTTCTGTCTTGCAGCTAACTCTGCCCTTAACTTATTCTTTGAAACTGCAAGTGTCATAAGTCTTTCTCCGTTATATCGACCCAATGAAACATATCTAATGTCCATAGTGCCATTTCTGGAGGTTTTTCTTCATATCTAAAAGTCCTTTTCAGGTCAAAGTCATAATGAACTTGACCTATATAAGGAGCTTTGGGGAAATCTATCCCCATTGAAGATCTGAAATAGATACTCATAAAACATTCCTCCTGCCAAAACGCTCTTTGTTTCTGTGTGATTTTTGTTTTCTTTTTAGCTTGACGACTTTATCACTTGCAGGTTTTTGTGAAGTCAAATGCCAGCCATTACCTTTAGGACACTCATAAACGTATGAATGGCCTTTTCCTTTTGCTCGCATTTCTGCTGCAATGATTTTTGCTTCTTCTTCTGATCTATAGCTAACTTTATTACATTTATAACAATGGTCTAAAACTATAAATCCTTTATCTTGAATGTAGCTTTGAAGGTTAATAAAACTAAGACGTTGCATTGGCGGTTGGTACTTTTGGTTCTACGTCATCCCATAACTGCATTTCAGGAGCTTCGGGCATGACATCTTTATTAGCGAGAGCTTCTTTCTCCCACTTTTCATATTTAGCATCTTCTAATGCTTGTTCTCTTACTGGCTGAAACATATCATCAATAGCTCTGCGAATCATTGCAGATATTGAAGTCCCAGGACGGGCATAGTGTTTCAACATTTCATACTGTGATTTTGTTACCTGAATGGAAATTCTATGTAAAGAATTAGCGTCAGATAGTACATCAGAAAGTGGGGACATTGGGAATTACCTCGATGATAGGGTGGATCTTCTTTGCATCCACTATGGCATACATTTCTGTATTCGGATATGGAGCAATGAATTTAATGGTGGGGATTTTTTGAACGTGACTATTAAAACACTTGATAAAAGCATTTAATAGATATTGGGCTAGATGAGTACCCCTACGTTTGAGATACCCACTACCCAACTGATTTCTAAATGAAAGGCAAACATCTTCTGAGTCTAGATTCGCTCCAAAACATACCGCATCCATAAAATTTAAAATGGGAGTTTTTGACCAATGCTTATCTCTTGCCAACAAGGAAAAAGTTAATGCAACTGATTCAGTAAAACATCTAAAACTTTTTCTTCTCTGAGCGATTTGACCAACCATATCTTCTACATAGTCTTTATGTAATTCATATAATTTAGTCACTTCAGTATGAGAAGGAGTGTGATTACCTGACCACTTTATTTTTGGGTGCTGATAATAAAGCTGATAATTTTTTAAAGCTGCTGCAATAGTTTTACCTTTGCTGCTTCCTAAAATATCAAGTACATCTCCAGCAGTTCTTGTTGCACCTGTATCAACAACATTGAATATTTTAGGGTCAAGATTACGACCCAACATAATTTGAATGGGCTTTTCTGCTTTTACTACTGCTGCAAGTCTATGCTGACCATCAAGAATATTGTCTTCAGAATCTAAAGCAATACCTTGAGCAGTTATATACCAGTTACCACTTTGAATGGTATGGGTTAATCTTTCAAGATGTTTTCTCTTAAATTTTCTATTTTTTTGAGCCGATTGGCCTAGTAGTTGCGATGCCCATTGAGGGGTCATGGTAACTACTTCAAAAGTTGGAGTAGTCATAATAGGATAAGTTTTAGTATTTAACACTTATGACATCATGGTAACACATAAACTTGTATCTTTGCAACATAATCTTTACATAAAAAAAACTGCCAGCGATTAAACTGACAGTTGGTGCGAGACTTCCTCTTTTATTATCCCCCAAATGGGTCTTCATAAGTAAGGAGTTTCTTTAAATCGAAACCTTTTGACTTAACTTTCTCCCATGCTGCTTCCAACTCTGGTTGATCGTCTTCATCTTGTGGTTCTATTTGAACATCATAGTTCCAACGACCACCTTCTCTGTCTAATGAAAGAGATAAATCCCATGCCATTAGATTTTTATACTTTCTATTTAAAGATAGCTTTCTAATCTTGCTTAAGATTTGATATTGGTCTGCTTCTAAGATACGAACCATTTTGTTCTTGTAATCGTAGATGGGCCAAACGTATGTTTCTCTAGGATCTGCTGGATCTGTACTTTGGAATTTAGTACCTCTCTGATAAGAGCCACCCATTTCAGTAAGAATTTCTTCTTCTGTTGGTTTGCTGACAAATCTAAAGGACTTACCTTTATCTCCGTGTACAGATTCTCCGTAGATTTTCCAAAAGATTAGGGGATCTTCTTCCAATAATGCGAAAGAAACTGGTTCTTTTGGATCAACCTTTGATGGGTTTAAATATGAAGAAACAAGCGGGCGATCCCCCTGCTCTTCTGCTTTTTTGACTTTTTCTTCAAAAGTGGCTGAAAATTTCATAGGATTGAAATTGTTAAATAGCGTTTGTAATCAATGGGCAAAATATATTTGCACAATCTCATTCTAATAGCTTGACCGCTAATTGTAAATAGCCTAAAATGAAAAAACCTCCGAAGTCTGGCGAATTGCGAACCAGAAATCAGAGGCTTTCACTTATCCTAATAGAATGATACATGACAATTATTAGTTTCGTCAAGACTCTCCCTGAGAATCTAGTTTATGCACCTATATATAAAAAAGATGCACTAATGAAATCAGGCCGTAAGGCTACTGGTAAAAACCCATTAGAAGAATCATGGGAAAGAGATTTTGATAAGCATGATGTAGAACTTGCGATTGAAAAGAATCCTGACCTACAAGCTATCGGCCTTTATACAGGAATTAGAGGAAAGGGCATCGTAATCCTTGATATTGATAAAGACCATGCAGTATTGAAAAGAAAATGGTCTGAAACCCTCATAGGTGCTCCTAAGATCACTTCTACTAAGAAAGATGCAGCAAAATATATCTTTAGCGTTCCAGAAGCTCTATGGGGTGAGGTGAAGGGGCATGGCCTTCGTAAAGAAGAAGGTGGTAATTATGAAATACTTTGGGGAAGAAGACAAGGAGTTATCTTTGGTGCTTACCCAGGTGGACATAGTTCTGAAGAAGGGTTCTATACATTAACTGGTGATCTTTCAAAGATACCTGTAGCTCCTGCTTGGTTATTAGCTGAGATGAAAGCTCCTCCAAAACCAGTACAAAATAAAAAAGATTTAGACTTTAGCGATAGGACAGAAGACGAAATAGCTCAGATTATTCACGATTGCCTATCAGTTATTTCTCATCAGGGTTTAGGTAGCAGAGAACATTGGGTAAGAGTTGGAATGGCTATCCACTCTGCTTTACCTAATGATCTTGGCTTATCTTTATGGTCATTCTGGTCTGCTCAAGATCCTGACTTTGCTGCTGAATGGGAAGATGCAGGAGATTATGACACTCCCTGTACAACTGCTTGGTATTCATTTAAAAGTGGTGGTATTGGATTAGGCACTCTTATCTGGCTTGCTGATCGTGAAGATCCCGAAAGACATAGGTTCTCTCCTGAAAACAAAAAGATCGTTAAAGAAGCTGAAGAAAAGAAAGTTCAGGAAGTTAGAACATCAACTCTTGATTTTGGAGATGTAATTAAACGTGCCAAAAATATTCTTGAGTTAGATAACCCTGCTGAGATGAACTACAAGTTAAATACTTTGGCATTGAAAGCTGGTTACAGAGATCAATCATCTTTAGAAAAACTTATTGTCGATCAGATTCAATATGAAAGTCAGAAAGGTATTCTTGATATAGCTGATCTTTTTGCATTAGATATTCAGAGAGAATACTTGATACCTGACATTCTTCCCACTCCTTCAGTTGTTCTTATATATGGTGCTGGTGGAGATGGTAAATCCATGAGTGCTTGGACTATGGCAAAACATATTGCTACTGGAGATCCTTTCTTGGTTAGAGGTAGCAAGGTTCCTGTAGATCAGGGGAATGTTCTTTTATTGAATGGTGATCAGCCACTATCTCAGTTAAAAGAACAATTAGAAGAAGTTAACTTTCCTATTGAAAGTAACGTAAAAATTCAAACTGATTGGCAGCTACAGAGATATGCTCAGTTTATCAAGTTAATGCAAACTTATACACCAAAGCTAGTTGTTATTGACTCTCTTATTGGTTGTAGCGGTGGTAGAGCTTTTGATGAAAACAAATCAGACTTTGCTCAACCTTTGTATTGGCTTACCAGAAATAATGGCGTTCTCTTTCCAAGAACTACTATCCTTATAATTCATCACGCTAATAAGAATGGTGGATTCAGGGGAACATCAGCTATCAGAGATGCTGTTGATGAAACTTGGAAGTTATCTAAGCCGACCCAAGAACAAATTAACAAAGTAGGTCGTAATAGCAGGTTTATTACTATCGAAAAATCTAGGTCTGGAAGAATGGGTACTCAAATGATAATGAAGATGAAAGATGATCTTACCTTTGCTATCGCTGATTACACTCCTGAAGTTTCTGCTGATTCTGGATCTCCTACAACTGTTCAAGATAAAGTTCTTCAAAAGCTAAGAAAAATACACCCAGAAACTTACACCATAAATCAAATGATTCACGATCCAATGGTTGATGGTAAAGATGCTGCGATAAGGAAATCGTTCCAGAGACTAATTAAAAAAGGTCTTATTGAACTTATAGAAGATGATAATTCTAATAAGTCTTATAGAGCCGTCCTCGCACGGGGAGAGGGTGCATATCTTGTCCCATTGGAAGAATCGTAGTCGTACCAATAGATTTCAGTGGGACAACTGTGTGAGACAAAATAGATTGTCCCATTGTTTTTGGAACGTAGGACAACTTTACTTGTCCCATACCCTTGTCCCATACCAAATCAATGTTGTGGAGCGTGATTATAAAGAATGGGACAATTTTAGCCACTCTCCCCAGGAAAAATACTCTTTAACATTAATAAAGTATCAATGTATCGAATTTGTGATAACATTAGTTAAAAAGATATTTATGGCTGAAGCTGGCAAGAAACCTCACGGAAACAAGAAGTATTATCACGTTCTTATAGATATAAACAGAGGAGAATTATTTGATGAATATATTCGTACAAAATTGAAAATAAAACCTACTTCTTGGATAAGAGAAGTTGTTTATAAATTTTTACAAGACAAGATTGATAAAGAAGTGTATGATGAAGCATTGAAAAAAGATCAGGAAAACTGGAACAGAGCAATTCAAAACCGATTACAAGGTAGAGCACTTTCTAGGATTCTTAATTCAATTAAAAAGAAAAATGAGTGATTCAATAAAACTAAGACGTTTAAAAGAAATAAGACGTAAAGATTTAGAAAAAAATCTTTTAGATGTAGAACTAAAAGGGTACGACCATTATATTTTTATTAATGACCGCAACAAAGCTCAAGTTGTTTCAAAGCAGGGCGGTTGGGTTTCAGAACATATTCGCACGGCAATTTTAAAATTTAATTATGAGATTGATAAGACTGACTCTATGGTTAATAAAGAAGCCATAAAAATATCTTGGTCAAACTTTTTTCTAATAAGATGAGTGCAATATCTTTTTAAACCATCTAAATCATTAGTATTCATAATTTCTCTGCATTGCATTTCAACCTCTAATTGCATCTCCATAGGTGCTGGTTCTATATCAATATTGAGAAATTTAGTTATTTTCATTGAAGATTAGTAGTAGAACCTGGGAACATTCTGGCTTCAATAAATTCAACTGCTTGGTCGTCTATCGTGTTGTCTGTCTGTTTAGCTATTGCCTTAAGCAAATCAACAATCAATCTTTTCATCGCTTTGGATTTAATAAAGATTAGAAGGATAGGTTTTAGAATTTTTACCATCGTTTTTATGTGTTACTTCCCAAACATAGCTACTTTGCTAGTATTAGACAAGAATCTTTACTTTTATGGCTGAAGAGAAAGAAGAAGAAAAGGAAGGCATCGAATGGGGTGAACTCTTTGGTCACGCTATCCGATTTCTGATTTTGACTTGGAGTTTATCAATGATGACTTTGGGATACATGGGCAAGGTAAGAATTGATGGAGCGTTCACGGCTGGACTCGTCAGTGGGGTGCTAGGTTCGTACGGCATTTCCGTGGGAAATAAGAAAAGTGGCACAGGTAACAACAATGGTCCTAAAATAATAGATAATAGTAAAAACAAAGTAGGAATCAAATGAAAAAACTTTTTGCTTTACTTCTATTCTTACCTTCGGCTGCTTTTGCTGATATAAAACAAGAGTTTGTGACATCTGCCCAAATTACTGTAGATATGCCCTATGTTGTTACCAATAAGGTAGGAACTACATATAGTCTAAGCGGAAACAATATCACTCCATCTGTGACTGTAGGAGATACCACAACAGCAGGAAAGATTGGAGGTATCAATGTTGGCTCGTTAACTAATGGTGTTCCAGCGATGATTCAAACAGACACTACAGTAACAACATCGGGATCTGCTTTCAGCAAAACAGAATCAGTAATTATGGGTGACGCTACACCATCTACTGTCACCCCTTCTAGTGGTATAGCAGCATTACCAGTATTAAGTGGTCAGACTACTGTTGGATCAGGCGGTACTGCTGGATCGCTTGCATTAACTTCACTATCTAGCGGAGTTCATACCTGTACTGCTGGTGGATCGGGTACATCTTGTATAGGATCTACGAAAGTTACTATTACGATTGACTAGACTTTGGCTGCTAGTTTTATTAACATTACCTATAAGAACACTTGCTGTTCCTGTAGTTCCGCAATTTCGTACAGGAAGCTCTACAACATCTAGCACATCTGAATCAATAATTAATGAAACGATTACGAGCCATCAATATCGGACAGGATACTCCTACTCAGCGTCAGGACATAATATCAAATCTGAAACAGGATATATCAACCCTACTGCTACGACTACGAATGAACAAACAGTCGGGGGAGTAAATTTTAATTGGACTTCACCAAACTTAGAAGCTATACCTCGTTGGTCAATAAATACAGATGGAGCAGCCTTTTCGCTCCAAGAAACTTTAATCGCTCCAGGGTTAGATACAACAACAACCATAACCCGTCAAATAACAACAAGCACCACAACAGAAACTACAACTACATTTGGGCAATAGCTATAATCCTTTGCCCTGCAAGGGTTTTGGCGAATACAACTGTTGCTTCTCCAAGTTCAAATGCTCAAGGTGTTGTAAATAATAATGCAACGATGATAACTCCATCAGCTATGCCATCCTACAGAATGAGTCAGGGCATAGTCTGTGCTTCACCTAGCCTTACAATCACACCTTACTTAACAGATAGTTGGTCTTTTGCTCTACCTAAAGAAACTATTACTAGAACACCAATATATGATGAAGATACTGGAGAGATAAAATATTACTCAGAGATACCAAGATTTGAAAAAGATAATTTTAACCTAAATTATGGAATATCTGCTCAGTTTAATATTCCGTTAGGCAAATCTCCAGCACTTTGCCACGAAGCAACAGAGGTAAATATCCAAGCTCAAAGATTATTAATTAAAAAAACCAAAATGGAGATCAGTTTATATCGTTTGGAAATGTGTGCAAAGCAAGCAAAATTAGGTGTTACTTTTAAGCCTAATACTCCTAGTGCCATTACTTGTGAAGATATTGTTGTTAATATTCCTCCCAATCAAGTTATCCCACATACTCACAAATTACAGTAGATAAGTCACGGGTATTAAACTCATCTACGGATTACTATTTTACTTATCTTTTTTCTTTTTGGTCAACTTTGTCACGACTTGTTTAACTATTGGACGGACAAGCTGAAGTACCAATGGTGCAGAAGCACCAACCAAAGCAAGGCTAAAAACCCCAACAAACTGTGGAGCAGACGGAATGTATTGTTCTTTCCACTCAACTGCTTCATAAAGAGTTATACATTCACTCCCATCTTGCCCTCTTTCATGCCCAATAACACGTTCCAGCTTTTTATCGTTACGAAAATCGCCTACTCTTTGGTCATTTTTACCAGGACAGGGAGAAAAATCTGGTGGGGGTGGTTCAGGTAAATCAGGAATCTTTGGCTGCTCTGTTTCTGGTAAGGGCGGTGGTTCATTATTGACAGGTGCTTCTTCTGTAATGACAAGATTCTCAGGTGTATAGTCAAGAGGTACAAAAC
>LULP01000909.1_pt1 | contig 12464 bp, 14 predicted proteins | sample 728111 | NCBI WGS metagenome assembly LULP01 (sample SAMN03860286, study PRJNA289734) | marine metagenome | biome: seawater column; feature: ocean; material: water; isolation source: Red Sea water column Station 149 - depth 25m | place: Saudi Arabia: Red Sea | collected 2011-10-15 | depth 25 m
ATTCTATATGAAGCATTATTTAAGATTTATACCTAACTTAATTTCTTTAGTAAGAATATCTTTAGTCATTCCAATAGTTCTTAATCTTCTTGCTGGGAAATACATTTTGGCATTGATTTTATTTGCCGTCGCATCAATTTCAGATGCCATGGATGGTTTTCTAGCTAGATTTTTTAAATGGCAAACAGATTTAGGAAAAATCTTGGACCCAGTTGCTGACAAGCTTCTTATGATTGGCTCAATAACTGCGCTTTGGTTGAATCAAATTGTTCCACTATCAGTTTTTGTAATTTTTGTTCTCAGAGACCTGCTTATTCTTCTTGGAGCAGCATTCGAGATGTCAATCACAGAAAAAACTCCATCTCCAAATTTAATTGGAAAGATAACTACTGCCTCTCAAATAATTTATATTTTAGGCTTGATAATCTTTGAAATCTTTAATGTGAATATAAATGTTCAGATTTTCCATATTTTAATAGGTTCTATTTCATTATTTAGCCTTATCAGTTATTTTCGATGGTGGCTTAATAGTAATTTCATAAAACAAAATGTCTAATCCTCGCCAACTTGCTCTGCAAATCCAAATTAATGAAAGAGCATCTTTGAATAATTTCTTTGTTTCTAAGAATAATAATAAAACTATTCAAGTCCTTAAAAATATTCTATTTAGCTCAGATAGAGGGGCTCAGATATTTATAGACGATCTAGGCAGTAATGGAAAAAGTTACTTGCTTCAGGCTATATGCAATGATTTTTCTAATTCTAATAATTCATCAATTTATATCCCTATGAAAGAAGCTATAAACCTTGATACTTCTATACTTGAGGGGGTAAGTGAACTTAATTTAATTTGTATTGACGATGTAGATCTTATAAATAAAACAAGAGAATGGGAGATTGCACTTTTTAATCTCATTAATGAATGCTATGAAAAAGAGTGCCTTCTTTTATTATCAGGCAGCATTAATAAGCTTGAAGCAATTCCTGATCTTGTCTCTAGGATAAAAAAAATGGAAATATTAAGATTGGAGGCTATTGATGATGATGAGCTTTTAGAAGCCACCCAAGCAATCTCTAAAAATCTTAATATAGAAATTTCTGATAAAAATTTGAATTATCTTATGAATAATTCTAGAAGAGATATTAAAACTATATTCAGGACTCTATCTCAGCTTGAGAAAGAGTCCCTAGAAAGAAAAAAATCTATAGGTCTAAATCTTATAAAAGAAGTTATTCGAAGTTCTTAAAGCCACAATCAAAACAATAGGCCACTACATATCGATCTTCACCGGATAAAAGCATCCTATTAAGACCACTAATTTCATTCAATAAGTCCTGAATCTGAGAGGGGAGTTTATTTTGAATCAGTAAATTCAAATCGAACTCAAACTCAACTTCAGTGTTGTACGAAAAGACTTTATAGTCCTCTAGTTCAAGTTTTGTCACCATAGAGTCAATAGCATCATCAAGTGAGCCCAATTTATCGACTAAACCTAGTTCAAGAGCTGTATCGCCTCGCCATATTCTTCCACCAGCAAATTTGAGGACTTCTGAGAATTCCATCTTTCTATTTTCAGCAACCTTGGTAACAAACTCTTTATAGAAGTTCTCAGTATTTTCTCTGAATTGCTTATTAAGCTCTTCATTCATTCCTCTACTTAAATCATAAATATCACCTGCCTTTGTCATGCTCACGCCGTCATAGTTGATACCAGCCCAATTCTCAAGGGGACTGACATCAGGAACAATACTGTATACTCCAATTGAGCCAGTAAGCGTTGTGTCTTCAGCCCATATTTCTTCAGAAGTTGTTGTAACCCAAACACCGCCTGATGCAGCAATATCACCCATAGATGTAAATACAGGCCTTCCAGTAGATTGAAATTCTTCTAAAGCATTCGTAATCATCGAAGATGCATAAACATCCCCACCTGGACTATTAACTCTCAAGATAATTCCTTTTACATTTTTATCATCTCTGGCTTTATTAATATTTTTAACGATACCTCCAGAACCAGCGGTATTAAAGTCTATTCCACCTGTAACAATTGCTCCCTCAACATGGATAACAGCAATCTTATTTTTATCCTGAGCTCTTTGTTGTTTTTTACTAATTTTTTCATCTTCCAGAGTTGAAAGATACTCTCTACCAGTTATTCCCTCAGGCCACTCATAATCTTCCTCACTTCCAAACTTTTCAATCATATAGTTTCTAATCTCTTGTTTTGTCATTAATTTATCAACTAAGCCAACTGCAAGAGCAGTTTCATTATCATCGCCACCATTCTCAGTTGCTAGCAAGTGATAATTATCTCCAATATATTGAATAGTTCCTGAGTCAAAACCTCTAGACATATCATTTCTGGTAAAACCTTCAGGACCAGACTTAAAATCACCAGCAGCATATACATTCATATCAACTTTAATATTTTCAAAAAAATCTTTTTGATATTGCCTTACTCTGCTAAAACCAAAGGGCAAAACAGATCCGTATGCATCTTTTTCAAGAATTACTTCATTAGCTTGAGAGGCTATAAGATAGTTAGTTGTTCCCAATCCGCTGGTATAAGCAATTATTTCTTTTCCATTCTCTCTAGCTTTATATAAAGCATCTGCAATTTTTAATGCAGAAGTGTAATAAGCTCTTAAGCCATCAACATCAAGATAAATAGCTTTAAGATCATCATCAGTTCCAGCATTATTGATAACTTTCAAGATATTTTCTAACTCAATTTGGTTTGTAGAGCTTCCAAAAATTTCAAATTCCTCAAATGGATCATTTCTATTTATTGCCTTATCAACAATTACTCCATTAGGTTCTAAATAGAGGATTTGATCTTCAGTTTCTATTTCATCAGATTCAAACAAAGAACCTAAACTGCCAAAAATACCCAAAGTGATGAGCATTAAAAGAAGAACTGTAAAAATATTTAGAAACACTCTTCTAAATTTTCCAAGAAGATTGTCTACAAATGTGATTATACTTTTAGCTTTTTCCATAATTTATCCTATTTATTAAAGTTATTTGTTGAAAAAATTTGTTCAACAGGAGTGTTAAAAAATTTACCCAGCTTAAGTGCCAATGGCAAACTCGGGTCAAATTTACCATTTTCAATTGAATTAATTGTTTGTCTACTAACGTCTACAGAACTACCCAAATCTGCTTGACTTAAACCCATTTGCTCTCTTAATTGCTTAATTGAATTATCCATTAACCAATAAATTTATTATGGAATCTATATCCACCAACAATTGTCCCAAGGGCAAAGCCAAGAAAATACTCGTAAAAAGTTACTTGATAATCAATATATGGAGACAGGATAGAAATAAGAAAACCAACAAAAAGAAAGCCGATAGCTCCATTGCTAAGTACAAATTCATTATATCTGTTGAGAAATTCATCTTGTGTTGCAAAAAATTCTTTATATAGCCAAGCAGCTATTAGCATGAAAGTTAGTGATAAGACTCTAACGATAACTAAAACCGGAGATTTTGAAACTTCTTCACTTACTTCAAAGCCAAGTCCGCCAACAGCAGTTAGATGAACTCCAAAAAGAAGAGCTCCTGCAAAGAGAAAGATATTACATAATATGTATTTACTTTTTGCATCTTTGTCTAAAGATTTAAGCTCTATCCACATTCCTTTATGAGTAATTTTGGCCATATGAAAGAGTTAAATATTAAATTAAGCTAATTAGAAGCGGTAAAAACTTCAATGCAAGTGCAGAGAAACACCATATAGTTAGGGTTATTAAAATAATCATGTAGCTATGTTATGTCAAGTATGCTTGACATGTCAATTGCTATTTATATTTTTTGGTCCATATAAAGCATTAATAAAAGCTAAAACAACTAAAACAAGTTCAGCAATATCAAAAGGTAATGGATTTGGAACACCAAAAACTCGCAAGCTTGAGAACATGAAATAGAGCAAGAGTATAAATGCATAGGATTGATAGCTTCTAACTGACTTTTTGTAGAGAAAAAAAGAAAAACACAAAAGAGGAATTGCCCAAAAACTAAATATTAATATGGGCAGTTTATATAGGATTAAGATTACCAGCTTGTTAATAATTAAGAGAGAAATTATTAATAAGCTAGAAGAAGGGTATTGAAAAAAGCTAAACATGTCTCAAAATAGGTTTGATGCGAAATTTTATAAAAATATTACCACTTTTTATACTCTTTTATTCTTGCAGTTCAGGCGATATCCATTTTAATAAAGCAAATAGCCAATTCAAGAATGATCTTGATGAAAGCTGGATAGTTATTAATTATTGGGCCGACTGGTGTCCGCCATGTTTAAAGGAAATGCCTGAATTAGTAAATTTCGCACAATCAAATCCTGATATTGAAGTATTTGCATACAATTTTGATCGTCTTGAACCAGAATACTTAGATCCTTTAATATTAAGATTCGGTGTTGATATTCCATCTATAACTTCCCACCCAAGAGAGGTATGGGGCATAGAATCTCCAGCAATTTTACCTGCAACATATTTTATTAAACCAGGAGGCGAGGTTGTGCTAAGTCTTCTTACTCCTCAGACTGAGGCAAGTTTGCAGGAACATCTTGATAGTCTGCAAGGAGATTCATAGGGAAATCTTTGTTTAATACGATTTCTGGATTGATTCGATTTCCATTCATGTAAATTACCCAATGTAGGTGAGGACCGGTGACTCTTCCAGTAGAGCCAATTTCACCAATTAAGTCACCTTTTTTTACGAAATCTCCAACCGCTCTATGACTTTTACTCATATGGCTATAGGAAGTAAAAACATTACTTCCATGATCTAAAACGATGATGTTGCCACTATAAAAAAAGTTTTCGACAAGAACTACTTTTGCATCCAAGGGTGCAACAATAGGGTCTCCATCAAACCCATCCAAGTCTAAGGCTAAATGAGGAGCTCTTGGAAGATCATTTATGAATCTCTTTTTACCAAAACCGCTAGTTACGGCTCCTTCAACTGGCCTTAAAAACCTCAAATCACTCAAAATAAAATTACTTTTCTTTGTAAGAACTGACTGTAATAATTTTCTCTCTTTAGCTGCTCGCTCTTGATCTGATGAGGATGGATTTACAAGACTATCGTTCTCGATTGTGATTCGTGATTCTCCATAATTTACTGGCAAAACTTTTATTTTTTTATCATTTACTTTTATTACTTTTTCTTCTAAGACATAAGGCATGCCAGCAATTACATAATTTTTTCCATCTATTTCAAACAGAAGATAATCATTTGAAATATACTTTTCAGAAACAGGTAGTGCGAAAATACCTCCAGAATCTCCTTCGTATGCAGCAGCAAATATGGAGCTTGAGAATAAAAATAAGGCTAAAAATTTAAACATTCTTCTTTGCTACTTTAGCTTCAAAAGATCCCTTAGCTAACTTAGCAGTTATTTCTTCGCCTTCGTTAATTTGTGCAGAATCTTTAATTACATCTCCTTTTATATCAGTTATTAAAGAATATCCTCTATCAAGGACATTCTGAGGATCAATTGATTTTATAACTTTTTCATAAGTAATAAGTTTTGATTGAGACTTGCTTAGGAAGACTTGAATTAAAGTTTTCAAAGATTGATGATACTTTTGAAAAGCATTTTTTCTATCAAGAATTAAATATTTAGGGTTTTCTATCATTAAAGAGTTTGTATTTTCTTTAAAGGACAATTTAGAGTCTGAGATTTTTTGCTTAACAAGCATTTTTATTTTTTCATAAGTCGACATAAGAACTCTATATTGCTCTCTTATTGCATGGGCTGGATGTTTTAAATGAGAGCTTTGATAATCAAGGGTTTGATTTTTATCTCTTAAGATATTCTTGATACTAGACACCAAATCTTTTGATATTTCTGAAAGCTTTTCGATAAGATTAAAATTAAACTCACTTACAATTTCTGCAGCTGCAGTTGGAGTAGGGGCTCTGAGATCCGATACAAAATCAGCAATCGTAAAGTCTATTTCGTGTCCAACACCAGAAATGATAGGAATTTCAAAGCTAAATATTTCCCTAGCTAAATCTTCATTATTAAAACACCACAAATCTTCTATTGAACCTCCGCCTCTGCATAAAAGAACACAATCAACCTTATTTGAAGAGTTGTTATTATAATTTTGTATTCTTTTAAAGGCTTCAATGATTGTTTCGGATGCATTTTCACCTTGAACTGTTGCAGGACTTACTGAAATTTTCATACTTGGAGCTCTTCTTTCAATCGTTGATAATATATCTTGTAACGCAGCAGTCGAAGTAGAAGTAATAACAGCAACATGTTTTGGTGCTTCAGGAATAGGAAGTTTGTTTGTATCATCAAAGAGGCCTTCATCTTTTAGCTTGTTCTTAAGCTTTTCAAACTCTTGCATTAGATTTCCTTGGCCAGCAAGAATCATTTTCTTAGCAATAAGTTGATAATTACCTCTCTGAACAAATAGACTTATATTTCCTGAGACAATGCATTCGTCACCATCTTTAGGATTGAAATTAAGACCCATGTTACTCCCTTTAAACATCGCGCACTGAATTGAACCTTCATCATCTTTCAGAGAGAAATAAATATGACCAGATGCAGGCCTTGCTAAATTTGAGATTTCTCCAATAACTGAAACGGCAGGGAAGTTACTTTCTAGGAGGTATTTCGCAGATCTATTATCCCTAGGAGCAATGTTGATAGGATTCGCACCAATATTTGTAAAGTGGAGTGAGCTTTCTTCTTCAGCGATATTATTTTGGAGAATGTTTCTGGCATTACCAATGCTGGCCATTCTTAATTATTTTCTTAATAAGACTTTTATTTTTAAGGTCAAAAATAAAAATACTATTTTATATACCGCAATAGCTTCTCTTGCATTCACAACTGATCTAATTCTCTGGCACTACAGTATGAATATAACTTCAGTTTCAAATGCAACGATAATTGTGAACTCTGCTCCAATATTTGTAGCTCTTTTTGCCTATCTCATTTTCAAGGAAGTGCCCGCAAAAGGTTTTGGCGTTTCTTTTTTAATAACTTACCTGGGAATAACTGGACTAATTATTTTTTCTAGTAATTATGCAAATGGAAAAATAATTGGAGATTTGTTATGCATCATAGCCGCTATTGGCTATGGAATATATTTGTTAATAATTGCCAGGCTTGGAAAAGAAACATCCCTTAACTTAATATTTTATACAACTCTTTTCTGCTGTCTTTTTTCAATTATTCCAATGATGCTAGATTCAGGAGTTAATTTTCCTAAATCAAATTTTGAATGGATTAATTTATTCTTGCTTGCTTTAGTTTGTCAATTTGGCGGCCAGTTTTTAATAACGTTTGGTATCGGAAAGATCTCACCATCAAACGGTTCTATTGGATTGTTAATGCAGCCACTTACAGCAACAATTTTAGCTGCCTTCTTATTCTCAGAATGGCTCAATCTTGCACAAATAATTTTTGCTGCTGTTACCCTCGTTGGAATATATTTTGCAAGACTAAGCATTGCAAAATAGCTTATTCGAAAATACTAAGACATTTTAAATGGATACAAAAATTACAAAATTTCATTTGTATAGTCTAAATTAGCCAATATAATACAACTCCGTGGGTGATTAGCTCAGTTTGGTAGAGCATCTCGTTTACACCGAGAGGGTCGGCAGTTCGAGCCTGTCATCACCCACCATTCAAATATACTTGCAGAATTATTTTAAAAAGATATTATTCGCAAACATATATTTATGCGGACCGGTAGTTCAGTTTGGTTAGAATGCCGGCCTGTCACGCCGGAGGTCGCGGGTTCGAGTCCCGTCCGGTCCGCCAGTTATTATGGATACTATTGTTGTAATACTTTTATCAATTACCTATTCGTTAATTATAGGAATTATTTTTGCTCAAGCGTTACTTACAGCTCCTGTTGTATTTAAAGTTCTTGACAATGAGACTGCTTCAAAATTCTTAAGAAGAATATTTCCAAGATATTACTTAATAATTTTCTTATTTTGCCTTCTAGCGGTATTAATTTCTTATCTTTTTCTAGAAAGAAGTTTCTTGATAATGGCAGCAATAAACAGCAGCCTTGCATTCATAGGATACATAATTATTCCTATGACAAACTCTGCTAGAGACAGGTCATGGGATAGACTTTTCACTTTTCTTCACAGGCTAAGTGTTTACATCACAATCTCCATCTTTATTTTTTCAATTACGGAAATAGTTAGAATTTCGCTTGCCTAAAGCAATTACAAAACTTGAAATATCTTAATTTAGCATTAACTATTAGCAGGGGATAAACTTATGGGGAAAAGTAAAACAAAAAGTTTCCAGACTGAAACTAAGCAGTTGCTTCAGTTGATGATTCATTCTCTTTACTCAAATAAAGAGATTTTTCTAAGAGAATTAATTTCTAATGCATCTGATGCACTTGATAAGCTTAGATTTAAATCTATAAGCAGCTCTAAATTAGCAAGTCTATCTGATGACTTAAAAATTAGGGTAATTGTTGATGAAGAAAATAAGACTTTAACCATATCTGATAATGGTATCGGAATGTCTGAAGAGGAAATAATTGAAAATATTGGGACAATTGCTAGATCTGGTACCGCAGAATTTCTTGGAAAACTCACTGGTGATAAAAAGAAAGATTCAAATTTAATTGGACAGTTTGGAGTTGGTTTTTACTCTGTCTTTATGATTGCAGAGAAAGTACAAGTACTCTCTAAATCAGCACAAAAGAAATCATCACAACCTATTCTTTGGGAAAGCAGTGGTGAAGATAAATATAAGCTTACTGAAGTTGAAAAAAAATCACATGGAACTGACATAATAATTTATTTGAGTGAAGAAAATCATGATTTTGCTAACAAGCAAAGGATAATTTTTCTCGTTAACAAATATTCACAATATATTAATTTCCCAATCTATCTTTCAAATATTGATGAGGAAGAGGAGGTTATTAATGAAACTGATGCATTATGGCTCAAACCCAAAAGATCAATTAAAGAAGATGAATATAATGAATTTTATAAATTTATAAGTTTTGATCAGGATGATCCATTGCTAACAATTCATAATAAAGTTGAAGGCAAACAGGAGTATTCTAATCTTTTATATATCCCAAAAAAGCCGCCTTTTGATCTATGGAACAGAGAATCTCCAAGAGGAATAAAGCTTTATATACAAAGAGTTTTTATTATGGATGATGCCGTCCACTTTTTACCCCTTTATTTAAGGTTTATTAGAGGCGTTATTGATTCAAGCGACTTACCTTTAAATGTGTCTAGAGAAATCCTTCAAGATCATCCTCTGGTAGATTCAATAAAGAAAGCTTTAACTAAAAGAGTTATAGATGCTCTCAAAAAACTTAAAGACAATGATATCAATGCATACAAAGAATTTTGGAAGGAGTATGGTCTTGTTCTGAAGGAGGGACCTGCTGAAGATTTTGAACACAAGGAAGCAATTGCAGAACTTCTACTATTTGCTACATCAAATAAAGAAACACATGAAGTGGATCAAACTCTTGATGACTACATTTCTAGAATGCCTTCAGATCAAAAGGACATTTACTACTGCGTTGCTGATACATTTGAGGGTGCTTTAAACTCTCCACATCTTGAATCACTTAAATCTAAAAATACAGAGGTATTATTACTAACCGATAGAATAGATGAATGGTTGATGTCTACTCTTTTTGAATTCAAAGGCAAGAGTTTTATTAATGTGGCAAAAACTAGCAATGAAACCGAAGTAAAACCTAAAACAACAAAAGATCAAAATGAGCTTTTAACAAAAGTTGCTGATCATTTAGGAGAAAGAGTCTCTGAAGTATTGCCTAGCTCACGATTAAAAGATTCTGCCTGCTGTCTAGTTCTGCAGAGCAATGAACCAGGAATACAGCTTAGAAAGATTCTAGAGGCTGCAGGTCAAAAAATGGGTGATGCAGTTCCAATATTTGAGTTAAATATGAAGCACAAGCTCATTAAAAAGCTTTCAAAGATAGATGGTAAAGACTTTAAAGCGTTTGTAGATTTTCTCTATGACTATGCAGTAATTGCAGAAGGAGGATCTCCAAAAGATCCATCTAAATACCTAAGACAACTTGATAAATATCTTTCATAATATGAATAAAAATTACAAAATTTGCGTTCTCGGTGGAGGAAGCTTTGGGACTGTATTAGCAAACTTAGCTGCATCGAAAGGACATGATGTATCTCTGTGGGTTAAAGATTCTGATAAAGCTTTAAGAATAAATTCTGAAAGCAGAAATACTGAATATCATCCCGAACTCAAACTCTCTAATAATATTATTGCTTCTGAGAAGCTAGAAGAAATTATTCCAGAATCTGAAATAATATTTGTAGCTACTCCAAGTAAAATTATTAATGATGTCCTTGATAGAATCTCTGATTTCTCGATGGATAATAAGATGATAATTTCATGCACTAAGGGCATTAATGAAAAACCTTTCATGACAATGTCTGAAACAATTGAAAAACACTTTAATAATTCCAGCATTAAGGTGGGTGTTTTAAGCGGGCCAAATTTAGCAAGAGAAATTGCAGATGAAAAGGTTGCTGGAACTGTTATAGCAAGTAAGCATGCAGATCTTTGTAATCTAGGAAGGGAAATTCTGTCTTCAAGTACTTTTAAGATATACACAAGCACAGATACTCAAGGTATAGAACTTGCGGGAGCTTTAAAAAATATTTATGCAATTATATCGGGTTATTGTCATTCTCTTGATGTGGGTGAGAACGCTATCGGGCTTATACTGACAAGGAGTATGGCAGAAATGAGCAACTTTGCTGTTAGTAAGGGCGCAAATCCAATTACTTTTTTAGGCCTTGCAGGAATGGGTGACTTGGTTGCAACTTGCTTTTCAAAATTATCAAGAAATTATCAGTTTGGTTGGGCCATTGGAGAAGGTCTTGATATTGAGGCTGCAAAAAATAAAGTGGGTCAGGTAGCAGAGGGATTAAATACTATTAAAATAATTCACAGTGAGATTTCTTCATCTGAAATCAAGATGCCACTTGTATCTGGCATATATGAAATATTGTTTAATAACGGAAGCAAAGAATTACTCTTGGAGCAGATTATAAATAGTGAAATTTATGTTGATGTGAATTTTGATGTAGAATCATAGCTATGGAACAAATTAATAGAGAAGAAATTACAAAAACTAGTAAGTGGGCAAGACTCGTCTATATGCTTATTTATGCGTTTATTTTTAATTTTAGTATTCCTTTTCTTTTTGGCTTTGCTTTAATTCAGTTTGTTTTCTTCTTATTAACCGGGAATGTTAATGAACCTTTATCAAGAGTTTGCTCCTGGTTGTTAAAGTTTTATAACCAAATCATTGCTTATCTTCTATTTCAAACAGATCTACCCCCATTTCCTTTTACAGATATTGATGGTGAATCGAGTTCAGAAGTTATTGTAGATTCAGAAATCGAAGAAGATGTTCCTAAGGAAGAAAAGGAAGAAACTAGTTAAGAGTTTTCCTAGCAGCTTCCATAGTATTCAGAATTAAAGTATTAATTGTCATTGGGCCCACACCACCCGGTACAGGGGTATATGAGGAAGCTATTTCCTCGATTCCATCTAAATCAATATCGCCACATTTTTCAGGATGGTAACCAGCATCGATTACTACAGCACCTTTTTTGATCCATTCTTTTTTTATTAACTTAGGAACACCAACTGCACCAATAACTAAATCTGCATTACGTACATGATCCTCTAATTCCTTAGTTCGAGAATGACAAATGGTTACAGTTGCATTTTTGTTAAGAAGCATCATAGCCATCGGCTTTCCTAAAATAGGACTTCTTCCAACTACAACAGCATTCATTCCGGATATATTTACATCATAAAATTCAAGAATTCTCATAATCCCTGCAGGAGTGCATGATCCATATGCAGACAGACCCATAGACATTCTTCCAAAACCTAGGCATGTAACTCCATCAACATCTTTTTCTATAGAAATCCTCTCAAAACATTCTCTTTCATTGATTTGATTAGGCACTGGATGTTGCAACAAAATACCATGAATATTTTTATCATTATTTAGTTCATCAATTTTCAATAGGAGTTCCTCTGTAGATGTTTCATTAGGTAAATTAATAGCTAATGATTCCATGCCAACTCTTTTGCAAGTTTCTTGTTTCATTCTTACATATGTTTCAGATGCTGGATCGTCGCCTACAAGAATGGTTGCCAAGGTGGGAATTATTCCTTTTTCTTTTAAGACTGATACAGATTCCAAGATCTCTTTTTCAGACTCACTTGCGAGTTTCTTTCCATCAAGTATTTGTGCCACCATTACAATATTTTCTCATCTTAAAATAATTATTCCAATGAAGATTGATTATTTATCACTAAAACTTTAAGATTCATTTCACCGGGGTATAGCGCAGTCTGGTAGCGCACTCGCTTTGGGAGCGAGTGGTCGTAGGTTCAAATCCTACTACCCCGACCA
>LULP01000466.1_pt1 | contig 12462 bp, 9 predicted proteins | sample 728111 | NCBI WGS metagenome assembly LULP01 (sample SAMN03860286, study PRJNA289734) | marine metagenome | biome: seawater column; feature: ocean; material: water; isolation source: Red Sea water column Station 149 - depth 25m | place: Saudi Arabia: Red Sea | collected 2011-10-15 | depth 25 m
GATAAAGTGTATCGCTATTAGACAATCCTATTGCTGGATCTCTACCTTCCATGAACTCTTTTGCAGAAGAAAGGAAAAAATTTCTCTTTGGTGGGTTAGATTCATGAATACCAATCTGGATGACTGACTTATTCCTAATTTTCATTACTTCTTCAATCTTAAATTCCAAGCTAATTAACATATTTGATAGCTCTAAAACCCATTGATGCTCGTTTGCATCACTTGCTCTTGTCAGCTCAGAGAATAAATTTTCATTACCTCCTACTAAATCAGAAATCTTTTGAGATCTCTCGTCTATATTTAATGGATCTAAATCAGCTAAATCTCCACTAAACCATCCTAAATACCCATTAAAAATACTTCTAACTGAATATCTAACAGTTCCATAAAACTCAGCCAAGTAAGGCGATTCTTTCAAATTTTGAGGCAGCTCAAGCTCCTCAACAATCTCATCTGGCGTAAGTCCTTTATTCATTAATCTAACCGTTTGGTCATGAACATACTGCATGCCATCCCTATAAATAATTAGTGCATTTGATATTTCCTCACCAAGAACTGGCATTGTATGACTCGGGAAAAGGTATTGTGGATCTAGCGATCTCATTTTATCAATACTATTCACCCAGCCTATAACATCACGATGTGAGGTACCTCTGATGGTATAAAGATTGGGAAATGTTGTGTAAAAATTATCACCGGGCATAAGTGCAGACAATTCCGGAAACCATACAAACAATTGATCATCGGTTTCTCCTGGAGCGTGGTAAAGCTCAACCTTATGTCCTGCTATTTCAAGCTTAAGCTCTTTTTCAAAGGTCAATGTTGGAGCAATATATCCTGGCGAACTCCTTCCAGCACTCAAATATGGACCAAGACCTACATTAATAAGCTCATTATCATCAAGATTTGTTCCAAACATCTTTCCACTTCTGAGGGTAATAATTGGATTTATGATTCCAAGAATCTTTTCGACTTTCTCTGCTGTTGTTGAGTGGGCAATTACTAAGGGTTTTTCCTCTTGTGCATTATAAAATTCAGAGGCACCAAAAACATGATCTCCATGATTGTGTGTATATATAATTGCCTTAATTGGATTTTGATTAATCTTTTGGAATTCGCTTAAAACTTCTTTAGCTTGAGAAACATCATCAGTTGTATCAATGATAATATTGCCTCCCTCTCCTTCTACCATTATTGAGTTAGCAATACCAAAGCCAATCGCGACATGAATTCCGTTATCATAAGAATATATACCCTTTATAAATTGATTTGAATGCTCCTCTAGTTTTTCAAGCTTACTAATTTTAGGAATATCAAAATCTTCTGAATTTGAACAACTTACTAAAAAAATGAATAAAATAGGTATTATTAAGAAATTTCTCATTAAGAGCCTCAGCATAATTCTAACTTGAAAGTGAACGATCATCCATTAAAAGTAGAACACCACAACACAACCTCAGATGGAGGATCAATTGCTTCCAAAGATTATGAAGATAGGTATTTTCAAGATAATGGGTTTGACGAATCAAAAGAAGTCTACATTGATGGTAATAACCTCGAAGAGAGGTGGGAAAGTTTCTCAGGGAGTTGTTTTACTATTGGTGAGCTGGGTTTTGGTTTAGGCTTAAATTTCTTAACTACGATGCATTGTTGGTTGAAGAAAGAGAGGTCCTTTAATCTTGATTACATAGGAATTGATAAAAAAATACTAGAGAAAAGAAATCTGGTTCTGCTTGAGGAAGCATTCCCAAACTTAAAAAAAGAAATCAATATCTTTAAAGAATGTGATGTAGTTGGTCATAATGGTTTCGAGTGCATTTCGATACCTGATCTTAAAATTAGATTAATTTTAGTAACCGAAGATGTTCAAAAAGCAATAAATGATATTTGCATTTCAAATATAGATGCCTGGTTCTTAGACGGGTTTGATCCGAAGAAAAATCCTGAGATGTGGACAGAAGATGTTTTAAAAGCGGTCTTTGATCTAAGCTCTAGCGATTCATCTTTTAGCTCTTTTACTTCGGTAGGAAGGATAAGAAGAGCGCTTTTAGAAAATGGCTTCGAGGTGAACAAAGTACCAGGGTTTGGCACTAAGAGACATCGAATTGTTGGTAGAAAGTTTGAAGAAAATAAGAAATCTAATGAAATCAAGAAGATTGCAATTTTGGGTGCTGGTCTTTCTGGGAGTAACTTAGCTTTTAACCTTGCAAATTCTAATATTGAAGTTGATGTATATGATGCTCTAGATGACTTAAGCAAGGGTTCGTCAGGTGGTCCAATTGCTTCCATGTATCCAAAATTCTCTTTAGATAATAGCCCGAGATCCAAGTTTTTAATTGCTTCTTATTTCTTTTCATTAAATTTTTATATTAAAACTCTTGGTTTTGAGAATACGGGATTACTTTTTTATGGATCAGATGAAACAAAAGATAAGTGGATTTCTAAAATATTAACTCTTAAAAGAGATGATTTATTTGAACTCTTAAGCGATGGTGAATTAGAAGATTTGCTTGGAGTCAGTCAGATAAAAAAAGCTCTACATGTAAAAAAAGGACTATTCCTTCAACCATTAGAATTAAAAAAGAAATTACTAGAGCATCGCTTTATAAAAATCATACTTAATGAGAAGTTTGTCTCCTTTACTGAAGAAAAGAATAAAGTTGAAGTACATTTTAAATCTGGTCTAAGCAAATCTTATGATGCTCTTGCAGTTTGCACAGGAAAAGGCCTCAAAGATTTTAATGACAATCTTAAGGTTAGCTATGGGCAGATGGCAGGCATAACCAACAAGGATTTATTCAATATTAAAATGCCCCTCAATCATCAAGGATATATTATTCCAAAAGTAAATGGCACCAATTGGATCGGAAGTACATATGAACAGTCAACAGATTTTAAAAAAGAAAATATTGAAGAGAAAGTTAAATTAAATCATGCCATTTTTGGCAATAAAGATATGTCTTATGAGATACAAGATCTGTGGGAAGGTGAAAGAGTGAGTGCTAAAAATAATCTTCCTATAGCATCAAAAATACCTGGAGCAAAAAATATTTATTGTATCGGAGGGCTCGGTTCTAGGGGTTTGTCCTATGCCCCCTTCCTAGCAGAGATTGTTTCCTCAGCAATACAAGATAAGCAAATACCTCTTGGTAAAGAGATATTTACTTTACTTAATATTTAAATCTATAGTTCTTGTAAAAGGCTGTTTACAAGCGCTTGTATAGTTTCTGTATCACTTGAATCATTTAGCCTATTTTGATTCCAGCTTGTAAAACCAGTCCACAATGATTTGTCTTCAGCTTTGTCTTTGATGGTTAACCTTAAAACAAATCTTTCTTCGGTCTCAATATCATCATCTAGGTAAAAGTATCTTCTATCATAGTAATAGCTTCTGGGACCAAATCTGTTTGATTCAATCTCATCTTTGGCTGAAATTGAAAGCTCAAAAACTAGATTAGAGTCTTTTGAAGAGTCTAAGCCTCTTAATTCAAGTTCGCTAACTAATCTTGATTCAATTGCCTCAAGAACAATTGGATTAACTTCAGGAGATAAATTCTCGCTGTTAGTTTCTACATAAAAGTCTTCATAACTAAGAAGTGTAAAACCATTCACAGAATCAACTTTTAGATAAAAAGATTGATTAGAGACGCATCCGGTTAAGAAAATTACAGTTGCAATCGTAACGAAATTTTTAAAATTATTCATAACACTAATATGCAGTTCATATTTAGAAAATTCAAGTTATTGAAATAAAAAAAGATTAAAAAAATATAAATCTTTTTTTCTTAAGTTCTTTCGCGCAACCCCAATATTGCTGCTGATAAATCTGGGATTTTGCTTGGACTCTATCGGCAACCTTTATAAGCCATTGTTTTTTTCTATAAGTTTTATTTCTAAAACCGGTATATCCTTCATGATAAGCAAGATATAAAGAGAATAAATCCAAGAAGTTTATCTCTTTCTGGCTTTGCTTTTGCATTATAGCTAGACTCTTGAAAAACAAATGACATTAATACATAAGGTGGCAACTTCCATCTTTTTTCAGTTCTTATTGCTGCCTTATACCAGGAGTTTTTTTCCTTGAAGATGCTGCAAATATTATCAGGTTGTTGTGGCGGTGTTGCGGTGCAACCAACAATTAGCAGTGAAAGAAAAATAATTTTAAAGAAATTTTTTTGTATCATTTAAGAATTCCTCACACTGATCACTATTTATTATATCAATACCTAAAGACTCTGCCTTTTTAAGTTTGGAGCCAGCCTTCTCCCCAGCTATTAGAAGCGAAGTCTTTGATGAGACTGATGAAGTAACATTTGCTCCCATGCTTATGAGGATTTCCTTTAATTCATCTCGTGAATAATTCTCTAATTTACCAGTAAGCACTATTTGCTTCCCTCTCAGAGGCATGTCCTTGAAATCTTCTTTTGATAATTCTTGCAGAGCAATTTCTTCTAATAGCTTTGGCACCATTTCAACTATTAGAGGATTCTGAAAAAACTGAATGATATTTTCAGCAACCTTTGGTCCAATGTCTTTTACTTCAATGAGCTCATCATAGGTAGCTTCAAAAATTCCTTTAAATTTTTCAAAATGACTTTCAAGATTCCTAGCAGTTGATTCACCGACCTCAGGTATACCTAGGGAATAAATAAATCTGTGAAGAGATATATCCCGAGAAGCTTTAATTGATGTTATAAGGTTATCAAAAGACTTTTCACCAAAGCCTTCTAAACTAACAATTTCATCTTTTCTATTTTCAAGTTTAAATATGTCACTTGGGTCTTTTAATATGCCTTGTTTAAAGAATGTATTTATTATTTCAATACCCAAACCCTCAATATCAAAAGCTTTTCTTGATACGAAATGAACAATCTGACCTTTTCTTATTGCATCACATTTAAAACCTCCTGAGCACATAAGATCAGATGTATTAACTCTGATTACATCTGCTTTACCACAGGGACATATCTTTGGAATTTGAAGTGGCCTTGATTCAGGGTATTTCTCAACAACTTTAATAATCTTTGGTATTACATCGCCAGCTCTTCTAAGAATAACCCTATCACCAACATCAATTCCTAATCTTCTGATTTCATCAATATTATGCAAAGTGGCATTCTTGACAGTTACGCCTCCAACAATGACTGGTTGTAATCTAGCCACAGGAGTTAGAATCCCAGTTCTTCCAACTTGGAATTCAATATCTTCTAAAATTGTTGTTGCCTCCTCTGCAGGAAACTTATGAGCTATAGCCCATCGAGGCGCTCTTGATATAAAACCAAGTCTTTTTTGAAGATCATAGTCATTAACTTTAAAAACGACGCCGTCAATCTCATAGGGAATAGATTCTCTTTCTTTAAGAATTTTGTCATGAAATTTTAAGCAATCATCTTTAGTTTCAACCTTCTTACATAAATCACTTGTAGGAATTTTCCATGCTTTTAAATGATCATAAAATTCAGATATTGAAGAAAATTGGATTCCTTCGCACTCACCTAGTCCATGTGCAATAAAAGACAAGGGCCTGCTTGAGGTTATCTTTGAATCAAGTTGTCGAAGAGATCCTGAAGCAGCATTTCTAGGATTGGCAAATACCTTTTCATTATTTTCCTTAGCTTTTTCATTCATTTTTTCGAAGGCATCTTTTGAAATAAATATCTCTCCCCTTATTACCAATAAAGAGGGAATGTTAGCTTCAGAAGATGATAGTTTTTGAGGTATTGACCTAATCGTCTTAACATTTTGGGAGATATCTTCACCAACCCTGCCATCTCCTCTTGTTAAAGCCCTTTCTAGTATCCCATTTTTGTAAATTAGTGATACTGCGGCTCCATCCATCTTGGGCTCACAGAAGTACTCAAAATCATCAATATTTACAAGACGTTTTAAAATACGGTCATGAAAATCTGAAAACTCTTTTTCACTAAATACATTAGCCAAAGAGAGCATTGGCACAGAATGCTCAAAAGTTTCAAATTCATCTATTGGAGAAAATCCTACCCGTTGCGTAGGAGAATCTGGAGTCACAAGTTGAGGATTTTCTTCTTCTAAATCAAGCAAACTTCGAAAAAGCTTATCATACTCACTATCTGATATTTTTGGGTCATCTAGGGCATGATAATTGTAATTATGAAGCTGAATTTCCTCTTTAAGTTGTTCGTATTTTTTTAATAAGTCTTTCATTTAACTGGACTCTTCATCATTTAAAAGATAACGAGATGTTCGCATTTTTAGATCTTTTATACTTTCTGCTGAAAGTGGTTGTCTGTCTGAATCGCAAATATTTGCATATATCTTTTCACAGAATTTAGTAGCAAACCTTAAAAGATCCTCAACACTGTCAGTTGCGTTTTCCTGTGCAGCCAGATCAGTCGCTAAAAGTAATGCTTGAGTTTGAGTATCTTCATTAAGCGTGCCTGGTTTTAAGGCATTTGCCACTCTAAATTTCTCAATATCATTGTCATAAATAGAAAAGAAGTCATCATTCTTTTGAAATCCATAATTAATTAAAAAATCATTTAATTGACTCATATCAAAGAAGTTACCATCAATACTAAATAAATATAGAATCACTAAATCTTGCTTTGCGAAAGCTTCACTTTTATAGCTAAAGTCCTTTAAATTTGCCTGCTTTGCTTTCAAAAGCATTTTGTTCGAATTAGATACTTTTCTAAAATAAAGAAATGCCCCAAGTATGGCTAAGAAAAAACCTAAACCTATTAAGTAAATCTCAGTATTTGAAAGCATTTATTGGACTGCAAACTCAACTGCTTGATTAACATCAACAGAGACGACTCTGGAAACACCAGCTTCTTGCATTGTAACTCCCATTAGGTGGTCACTTTTTTCCATTGATACCTTGTTATGGGTTATAAAGATAAACTGAATTTTCTTTGACATTTCTTCAACCATATTGATAAATCTTGAAGTATTTAGATCATCAAGCGGCGCATCAACTTCATCGAGTAGGCAAAAAGGTGCAGGATTTAATTCAAACAAAGCAAAGACTAAAGCTAACGCGGTCATAGCCTTTTCTCCACCAGATAACTGCGAAAGAGTCGAATTCTTTTTACCTGGTGGGCGAGCCATAAGCTTAACACCAGCATTTAGGTAGCTATTATCAGTAAGAGATAACTCTGCATTACCTCCTCCAAACATTATTGGGAAGATAGATTTCAATCTTTTATTTACTGCATCAAAACTCTCAATAAATTTTTCTTTAGTCTCTTTATCAATTTGTGAAATGGCCTTGTTTAACTTCTCCAGTGCTTCTTCTAAGTCTTCATTTTGCTTATCCAACTCATCTTTTCTTTTTCTCTCCTCAGCAATTTCATCTGGAGCCGCTAAGTTGATGGCACCCAATCTGATAATTTTAGATCTAATGGTCTCAAGTTCCGATCGAAGTTCTTCTATCGATAAATCTTGATAGTTAGCTCTGTCAATATCATTAATATCAATTCCCGATTCAGATATTCTTTTCGATGAATTTTCAAGATGAACACTATGAGAACTTATTTCAATTTTTGTATTGGTTATTTTTTCCTGAATTGCTTTAAGATCCAATAGGGAAACACTTTTTTCATTTTCCAATCTTCTTATTTCTGCATCTACTTCTTGTTGATCTTTTCTAATAGAATTTAACTCAGCTTCTGCTGAGGCGCTTGTCTCTATAAGCTCTTGAAGTTTTGTAGAAATTTCTTTTGAGCTTTGCGTTGTTTTCTTAAGTTCTGTCTCTAGGTTTTCTTGCTGGTTTAGATACTCATCGCTAATTTCTTTAGACTGTTTAAGAACAATATTGAATATGCTGAGCAATATATCTTTAAGTTGTTCTGCTTTGCTTTTGATTTCAGGAATAGAGATTTTAGAAATAATTTCATCTATTAAGTGAAGAGCCTTCTCTTTAGGAGACAAGTTTTCAAAATCTGAAGCTTTTTCAAGAGCATCTTCATAAGCTGCTTTTACTCTCTCAAGTTCTCTCGTCGTATTATCTTTGGTTGTTCTAATATTTTGAAGATTCTGTTCAAACCTCGCTATTTCTGACCCAACCTCATAAAACTTTTTCTGCGCATCTTCATATTTAGAAAGAACTGATTCATGCTCTGTTTTGTATTGATCAAGCTTAGCTTGCTTTACTGAAACTTCTGATTCTTTAACAGACTCATCCTTTTGAAGCGCTGCGAGATTATTATTCAAAAGATCTCTTTTGTCTCTGGCATCAAGAGAAAACAGGATAGCAACATTCAATTCTTTTTCTTTTTCTTGATTTTTATAATCTTTGTATCTATCAGCAGCTTTAGCCTGGCTTTCTAATCTTCTTATCAATCTTCCAATCTCATCCCTGATGTCATTGACTCTAGATAAGTTTTCCTTTGTCTTTTTTATTCTGCTTTCTGTTTCCTTTCTTCTTTCTCTATATTTTGAAACCCCTGCAGCCTCTTCGATATGTGTTCTTAACTCCTCAGGCTTTGCACTTACCAAAGAGGAAACCATTCCTTGCTCGATAATTGCATAACTGCTTGGGCCAAGCCCTGTTCCAAGAAAAATATCCTGAACATCTTTCCTTCTACACTTAGTGTTATTGATGTAATAACTTGATTGACTATCTCTAGTCATGACTCTTTTTACGGATATCTCATTGAAAGCTGCATACTCGCCTCCTACTTTTCCACTTGAGTTATCAAATAAAAGTTCAATACTACACTGCCCAGATGGCTTTCTTTGCTCAGATCCATTAAAAATAACATCTGACATTGAATCGCCTCTAAGATTTTTTGCTGAGAGTTCACCAAGCACCCATCTGACAGCATCAATAATATTAGATTTTCCACATCCATTGGGACCTACAACGGCTACCATATTTGTTGGGAAAGATATCCTCGTGGGATCCACGAAACTTTTGAAACCAGCCAATTTAATGTGCTTAAGCTGCATCAAAAAATATCAATAAATTAAATGCTTATTTTACCTTATTTAAGGGCTATTAACCATTGATTTGAAGGGATTTTATAGGTCACATTCACATCATTTTTGGACAATTTAAACAGTCTTTTTGCCTCAAAAATATCATCATTCTCACAAATTACTTTTGAGATAATTCGAAGGGTAGATTCATTCATAAATGCAGAAGATATATCAAATCCAGGTATTGGAGAATTAGCATTTGTAATCTTGTGAACAACTTCACTGGAGTTATTTTGTGAGATTGCTAAAGGAATAAGAGGTCCATCATTGATAAAAATCTTAAAGACAGAGTTTTCAATAGCGCATTTGGGTAGATCAGAAATATCTAATGTGATTGACGCAGAAGCAAATTGAGGAAATTTTTTATCTCTTAAAAGTGAAAAAAGAAAATAATAGGAGGTTTCATTACCAGATTGCATAAAATCTTCTTCAGCATATCTAAGAGTAAGTTCTGCAGCATCTAAATTATTTTCTTGAATGGACTTTCTTATAATCTCTTCAAACCATAAAACTAGCTCATCCTCAGGAGCATAGTTTCTTATTTTTTTTAAATCTGATGTTTTTAAAGCCTCGCCCGAAATTATCTTAGAATTCACTTCGCTAACAAGAATTATCTCCTTTGATGAGCCAATTACAGAGTATTTACTCAAAAAAAGGAAAGAGGGAATGAAAATAATTAATAAGCCAAAGAAAAGGACAAGCGATCTCGCCCTATTCCCAATATTAAAAATATATAAAAAGAATGGCGCAGCAATTAAAAAAGAAATTATTAAACTTAATATCATCTTCTTCTTATCAGTAGGACACTAAAAGCTATAAGGATCATAAAGATAGCAGGACTTAACCATAAAAATAAATTCTCTGAGAAGTCCGGCTCATACAATGAATCTTTTCCATATCGTTGAACAACATAATCTTTAATTTCTTGATTAGAGCGGCCCTCTTGAATGAGCTCATAAATCTTTCTCTTAAGGTCTTCAGATATTGGTGCATTGCTGCTTGATAATGAGCCACTCGTACATTTTGGGCATCTAATCTCATTTATAATTTGGTAGTATCTAGCCTCATCTTCATCAGAATTAAAAATGAACAGAGATTCCCCAGCTGTATATACTGAAAAAATCATGGAGATAGCAATGAGCCTAATCATTATTAATTTGATTTATTTTTGATAAAAATTTAGAGCTCCAGACCTTCTGATTAACTTCACCGACATGATGTGAAATTATTCTACCTTTGTGAACTAAAAATGTTTCTGGAGCTCCTGTTACGCCTAAATCAAGTGCAAGCTCTCCATAATAATCATATAGAGAAAAAATATATGGATCTCCAAGCTTATTTAACCAGTCAGTAGCATTGTTCTTTTCATCCTTATAATTTAGTCCAATGATAGGAATTGTTTTTGATATCTCTTCTAAGAATGGATGCTCAACTCTGCAAGTTATGCACCAACTTGCCCAAACATTAAGCACAAAAAGATCTTCTAAATCCTCATTTGAAATCTTTTTTTCTAAATGAAGAGTCCTAAGAGTAAATTCAGGTAATGGAGTGTTGAGATCTGCTTGGGACTGGCTGTTGTTATCATTTCTTATTAAAGATGTAAAAAGAATAACGGCTGATAAAAATATAATTACTATTAAGGTTCTTAAAGTTGACTCAAACATAAATTCTTCTTCTAATTACTAAAACTGCGCCTAAGCTCATTATTATTGCAGAAATCCAAATCAATCTAACAAAATAGTTTTCTTGCACGTTAACTATCCATTTACCATTAGATTGCTGCTCACCAATTGTTATATATATATCTTTTATGGGCTTTATGGATATATCTGATTCAGTTGTAATTTCACCTCTTACAAAATATTTTCTTTTTTCTGGATAAAGCTCAAAAGTGTAATCTCCATTTGAAAAAATAAAGTCCGCAGAAAGGGATTCAAAGTTAGAACTTTTTTGTAATGAAATCTTATCAAACTGAATTGTATTCTCATTAAATCTAACTTCATCTCCGACACTCATGCTAAATGTTCTTTCACTACTGAGAGCAGCATTTAATGAAATAGAAATGATCAATAGTGCAAAACCTACATGTGCTATTGCACTTCCTTGATTAAAGTATTTTTTAGAAATAACGGAATCAATAATCAATACTATGTATCTTATAAGAATTAAGTTACCAAAAAAAATACCTCCTATTAGCCACCACTCATAACTATTCAGAAAATATATGATCGCAATCGAAGATAATATCGTTAAAGCAAAAATTACTGTTGAAGATTTTAGGATTCCTATTAAAGGTATATCACGAGACCATATTGAATAAGTTGAAAAAACCAAGAATAAAGAGGTTATAAAAGTAAGTGGTGCAAATACTTTATTGTAAAAAGGACTTCCTACTGAAACTCTAGAATCTGAAAACGCTTCTAATATTAATGGATAGGATATGCCTAAGAAAATAATAAATACTGCGGTAATGAAAAAGATATTGTTTGCACCAATAAAAAATTCTTTGGAAAAGTCTTTTACCTTATTAACAGACAAGATTTTTGATAAGTTTTTAACAAAAAGCATTATCGGGCCAGTAATTAAGAATGCAGACATTCCAAGCAAGTACAAACCTCTTGTTGGGTCATTTGCAAATGAATGAACACTATCAATTATCCCAGATCTAACAATGAAAGCTCCAAATAAACTCAGCGTAAATGCAAGAATTGATAAAAATATTGTCCATGCTATTAGATTCTTTGATCTAGAAGAAACGTAAACTGTATGGAGAAGCGCTGTCCCTGCCAACCAAGGCATCAGAGCAACATTTTCTACTGGATCCCAAAACCAATAACCACCCCAACCTAATTCGTAGTAAGCCCACCAACTTCCAAGGGCTATTCCAATAGTAAGAAATATCCACGATGACAATATAAAACTCTTGATTTCAGCAATTGGAAACTTTTCAAATCTTCCACTTATTAGAAAAGCTGTAACAAATGCGAAAGGAATAACATAACCAATGTAACCAAAATAAAGCATTGGTGGGTGAATTGCTAAAGCTGGATCTTGCAAGATGGGATTTATATCAGCTCCATCTGGGACTCCAAAAGGCAATATTCTTTCAAATGGACTTGAAATGAACAATAAAAAAAGAAGGAAGCATGCTACCACTAATGAAATTATCCCTATTGTTTGAGGATAAAAAGTTGTTGTCGAATGGTTTCTAAATATTAAGAAAAATAAACCCCATAAAGCAATTATTAAAACCCAAAGAAATAGTGAACCTTCGTGCGCGCTCCATATTGAAGATACTTTATAAAAGATTGGAAGATTTGAGTTTGAGTGACTCGCTATGTAAGCCATAGAGAAATCATCAATTATTGCTAAGTAAACAAAGAGTAAAAATGAAGTAATTAGTGTTAATGATCCCAATACAAAAACCTTTGGAACAAAAATACTAACGCTGTTTGTATTTGAGGAATAGGACAAAAAAGCTAGAACAAAGCAGGCCAAAAA
>LULP01000889.1_pt1 | contig 12412 bp, 9 predicted proteins | sample 728111 | NCBI WGS metagenome assembly LULP01 (sample SAMN03860286, study PRJNA289734) | marine metagenome | biome: seawater column; feature: ocean; material: water; isolation source: Red Sea water column Station 149 - depth 25m | place: Saudi Arabia: Red Sea | collected 2011-10-15 | depth 25 m
CGGTCACCCAGGCGCTCGGACGCCACGATCCCGTGTGAGAATGGGCGGCGGCATCACCTGCCGCGCTCCCGTGTCCGCGGGCCCGCCGTGCACCTACCGGTCGCGGGCCGCGTCGACGCCGTCCTGCTCCGGGTCCGCCCCGTGAGCCCCCGCCCTCAGCGAGAGAGAAGCTGCCGCCCCATGGTCGCCACCGACTCCACCACCTCGACGTTCGACGCGTTCGACCCCACCGACCCCGTGTTCGCGCTGCACCGCGGCGGGAAGATGCAGGTCGCCGCGACGGTACCGCTGCGTGACGCCGACGACCTGTCGATGTCGTACACGCCGGGCGTCGCGCGGGTGTGCGAGGCGATCGCCGCCGACCCGGACCTGTCGCACGACTACACCTGGGTGTCCAACACGGTGGCGGTCATCACCGACGGCACCGCGGTGCTCGGTCTCGGCGACATCGGCCCGGCCGCCTCGATGCCGGTGATGGAGGGCAAGGCCGTCCTGTTCAAGCAGTTCGGCGGCGTCGACGCCATCCCGGTGGCGCTGGCGACGACCGACGTCGACGAGATCGTCGAGACGATCGTGCGCATGGCCCCGACGTTCGGCGGCGTGAACCTCGAGGACATCTCGAGCCCGCGGTGCTTCGAGATCGAGGAGCGGCTCATCGAGCGGCTCGACATCCCGGTCTTCCACGACGACCAGCACGGCACGGCCGTCGTCACGCTGGCCGCGCTCATCAACGCCGTCCGGCTGACCGACCGCGACATGCAGGACCTCAAGGTCGTCATCTCCGGCGCCGGCGCTGCCGGTGTGGCGATTGCGAAGATCCTGCAGTCGGCGGGGGTGCACCGCATCAGCGTCGTCGACCGCCAGGGTGTCATCCACCCCGGGCGCGACGACCTCAACAGCGTCAAGCAGTGGCTCGCCGACCAGACCGCCGACTGGGCGCGTCCCGGGACCGTGGGCGACGCGCTGGAGAAGGCCGACGTGTTCATCGGCGTCTCCGGTGGCACCATCCCCGAGGAGGACGTCGCGCGCATGGCGCCCGACGCGATCATCTTCGCGATGGCGAACCCGAACCCGGAGGTGCACCCCGACGTCGCGCACCGCTACGCGCGGGTCGTGGCCACGGGGCGCTCGGACTTCCCGAACCAGATCAACAACGTGCTCGTGTTCCCCGGCATCTTCCGCGGCGCGCTCGCGGTGCGTGCGACGGCGATCTCCGAGGGCATGAAGCTGGCGGCCGCTCACGCGATCGCCGAGCTCGTCGGCGACGACCTGAGCGAGTCCTACGTCTTCCCGTCGCCGTTCGACCCGCGGGTGGCCGACGTCGTCAGCCGGGCCGTCACGGAGACCGCCCGCCGTGAGGGCCTCGCGCGCCGTCCCTACTGATCCGCTCGATACTGGACGCGGTACCTCATCCGGGGCCGGGCTCCGCCTGGCCGTCGCCTGCTCGAAGGAGTCGCATGTTCGCCGTCTACGCCGGTCAGATCAACCCCGAGAACCCGCTCGAGGGGCTGGTGGTCGGGGACCGTCCCGACCCCGAGGTGCCGGACGGCTGGACCACGGTGACGGTCAAGGCGGCATCGATCAACCACCACGACGTGTGGAGCCTGCGCGGCGTCGGCCTGCGCGAGGAGTCGTTGCCGATGATCCTCGGCTGCGACGCGGCGGGCTACGACGAGGACGGCAACGAGGTGCTCGTGCACGCCGTCGTCAGCGACCCGTCGTGGCGCGGTGACGAGACGCTCGACCCCAAGCGCTCGCTGCTGTCGGAGCGCCACCAGGGCACGTTCGCCGAGAAGGTGGCGGTGCCGACGCGCAACGTCGTGCCGAAGCCGGCAGGTCTGTCGTTCAGCGAGGCGGCCTGCCTGCCCACGGCCTGGCTGACCGCCTACCGGATGCTGTTCACGCAGTCGGGGCTCAAGCAGGGCGACACCGTGCTCGTGCAGGGCGCCGGCGGTGGGGTGGCCACCGCCCTCATCACGCTGGCCCGCGCAGCCGGGTTCCGGGTGCTGGCCACGAGCCGCGACGAGGACAAGCGCGCCAAGGCGCTCGAGATCGGCGCGCACGAGGTGTTCGAGTCCGGGGCGCGACTGCCCGTGAAGGTCGACGCCGTCATGGAGACGGTCGGCGCCGCCACGTGGTCGCACTCGGTCAAGTCGATGCGTCCGGGCGGCACGATCGTCATCTCCGGCGCGACGTCGGGTGACGCGCCGAAGGCGGCCGAGCTGACCCGCATCTTCTTCCAGCAGATGCGCGTGCACGGCTCCACCATGGGTACGCGCGACGAGCTCCACGCGCTCGCGCAGTTCATGGACGTCACCGGGACGCGTCCGCTCATCGACAGCGAGATCCCCATGGCCGACGCGGCCCAGGGTCTGCAGCGCGTCGTCGACGGCGACGTCTTCGGCAAGATCGTCCTGACGCTCTGACCTGCGGCCCGGCCGCCGACGTCAGAGGACGCCGGCGGCCAGCAGGGCGCTCGTGGCGCCCAGCAGCACCACCAGGAACAGCACGTTCACCACGGTGAACAGGCCGAGGAACGCGCGGGTGCCGCCGGGTCGCAGCAGCTGGTAGCGGCGCAGGGTGATCAGGCTCGCGAGCGACGCCACCACGGTGCCGACCCCGCCGACGTTGACGCCCAGCAGGAGCGCGCGCCAGTCGTCGGTGAAGGGCGCGTAGATCAGCGCGGTCGGCACGTTGGAGATCAGCTGGCTCCCGGCCACGCTCCAGAGCAGGACGTGCTCCTGCAGCAGGTCCTGCAGGAACCCGCTGGCCTGCGGCACGCGCTCCAGGTTGCCGGCGAAGACGAAGAACAGCATGAACGTCGCGAGCAGCCCGTAGTCGACCGACCGCAGGGCCCGCCGGTCGACGACCGCCACCACCGCGACGACCACGAGGCCCGCCCAGACCGGGAGCGCACGCACGACGAGCGCGACGGCGACGCCGAACAGGACCAGGTGGACGGCCGCCGGTCGCCAGCGCACGGACGTCCGGGAGGTGACCGGTCGGATGGGGCCGCCCGGGACGCGCAGGCACGCGAGCACGAGCAGCGCGATCGACAGCACGAACGGGATCGCCATGACGGCGACGAGCTGACCGACCGACAGGTGGAAGTACTGGTAGAGGAAGAGGTTCTGCGGGCTGCCGAACGGCGTGATCATGCCGCCAAGGTTCGCCGCGACGGTCTGCAGCACGAAGACGTAGGCCAGGTGCTCCTCGTCGCCCGTCGCACGCAGGGCGAGCGCCGACAGCGGGAGGAAGGTCAGCAGTCCGCCGCGGCGGTGACGAGGTGCGTCCGGTCGAGCGCGCTGATGACCGTCAGGAAGCACCACAGCCCCACGAGCGTGCGGTACTCGGGATAGTGCAGGTACTCAGCGCTCGGCGGCACGAGCAGGCAGGTCAAGGCGGCCGCGACGGCCGTCGCGGTGAGGAAGGGGTTGGCGGTCAGCAGGTGCCGGACCCGCGCCGCGACCCCGCGGTCAGCCATCGTCGTCCCGGTCGTCGGCGAGCACGTGCCGCAGGTAGCGCCCCGGTGCCTCGAGGTAGGCGCGCCAGTGGGCGACGAGGTCGAGCGACTCCCAGCTCGTCTCCCGCAGCCCCCACGGACCGACCTCCAGGATCCGTGCCCCCGGCAGCGACGCGACGACGGGGGAGTGGGTCGCGCACAGCACCTGACCCCCCGTCGCGGCGATGTCGTGGAGGGTGCGCAGCAGCGCCAGGCTCGAGGAGAACGACAGCGCGGCCTCGGGCTCGTCGAGGCAGTAGAAGCCGGGGGAGTCGAAGCGTCGGCGCAGCACCTCCAGGAAGGACTCCCCGTGGCTCATCGCGTGCAGGTCGGGGCCGCCGACACCCTCCTGGTACGTGTACCAGCCGTGCATCGTCTCCGCGCGCAGGAAGAAGCCCCACCGCCCCGACCCCACACCTCGCTGCAGGGTCAGGGCCGTGTGCAGGGCCGACTCGCTCGGTCGCGAGCGGTGCTGCCCGTGCGGGCTGCCGCCCTCCGGCGACAACCCGTAGGCGATCGCCACCGCCTCGACGATCGTCGACTTCCCGGCCCCGTTCTCGCCGACGAGGAACGTGACCCCGGGCGCGAGGTCGAGACCCTCGCGCAGCACCTGCTGGACGGCGGGGACGTCGTCGAGCCAGGGGTCGAGATCACCTGCGCCCTCCGGGATCACCCGGACCACGGGCGGCTGGTCGAACCTCACCGGGACAGTGTGGCAGTGGGGGAGGACAGGAGCGTGCTCAGCCGCGTCCGCGGCTGGTCGAGTAGACGAGCACCGCGAGGGACGAGCGTGTGCGGGCTGTGGAGCCATCGCAGCAGGGGCGTAGCCGCGATGGAGCGAGACCACTCGGCAGCGGCTCAGCGGTTTCTACTCAGGGGTGATGAGGTCTGGACGCTCGCCAGGTCTCGATACAGGCCGACGCCTTCGGCGTGTACTACTCGACCTGCCGATCTCGTTCGCTCGCAAAGCTCGCTCAGAGATCGTCATCATCATCGTCGAGGCGGGCGAGCCAGGTGGCCAGCCGCTCGACCGGCACCTCGAAGTCGGGGTGCAGGTCGACGACCTCGACGAGCCGGTCGGCCAGCCACGCGAAGGAGATCTCCTCCTCGCCGCGGCGGGCCGCCAGCTCCTCGATGCCTCGATCGGTGAAGTACACGGCTCAGGCGAACGCCGCGTCCATCAGCTCACGCTGCTCGGCGTCGTGCCGCGACTTCGAGCCCACGGCCGTCGTCGACGACGCCGGGCGCGACACGAGCGTCAGCGCACCGGACGCCACGGCGTCGGGGTAGTGCAGCGCGGCGTCGGGCCACGGACCCTGGTTCGCGGGCTCGTCCTGCACCCAGCGGACGTTCTTCACGCCGCTGAAGCGAGCGAGCTCGGTCTTGATCTGCTCGACCGGGCGCGGGTACAGCTGCTCGAGGCGGACGATCGCCGTCGTCGGGTCGTCGCCCTCACGCTTAGCGCGCTCGTCGAACAGGTCGTGCGCGATCCGGCCCGAGCACAGCAGCACCGTGTCGACCTTCTCGGCGTCGACGGAGTCGTCGCCGATGACCGGACGCCACTGGCCCGACGTGAACTCGTCCGGCTGCGACGCCGCGCTCTTGCGACGCAGCAGCTGCTTGGGCGTGAACACGATGAGCGGACGGTGCTGGCCCTCCAGCGTGTGCCGACGCAGCAGGTGGAAGTACGACGCCGACGTCGACGGCTGGGCGATCGTCATCTCGTCGTTGGCGGCGAGCTGCAGGAACCGCTCGATGCGCGCCGACGAGTGGTCCGGCCCCTGGCCCTCGTAGCCGTGGGGCAGGAGCAGCACGACGCCGGACTTCTGGCCCCACTTCGTCTCACCGGAGGAGATGTACTCGTCGATGACCGACTGGGCGCCGTTGACGAAGTCGCCGAACTGCGCCTCCCACAGGGTGAGGGCCTCCGGACGCGCCACGGAGTAGCCGTACTCGAAGCCGAGCGCGGCGTACTCGCTCAGCAGCGAGTCGTAGATGTAGAACGTCGCCTGCTCGTCGCCGACGTGCGACAGCGGGGTCCACTCGCTGCCGTTGTTGCGGTCGATGATCGTCGCGAAGCGCGAGGAGAACGTGCCGCGCCGCGAGTCCTGGCCGGCGAGGCGCACAGGGCGACCCTCGAGCAGCAGCGACCCGAACGCGATGATCTCGCCCGTGCCCCAGTCGATCGGGCCCGTCTCGATGGACTGGGCGCGACGCTGCAGCTGGGGGAGCACCTTCGGGTGGACCGTGAAGCCGTCGGGCACGGACGTGTAGGCCGACGACACGGCCTTCATGACCTCGGGGGACACGGCCGTCTCGAGCGCGCCCTCCTGCTCGGGCTTCTCGGGGTAGTCGGGGGTGCGCGTGTAGTCGGCGTCGGAGGAGGTGGCCTCCTTGACGTCGGCGAAGTTGCGCTCGAGCTGGGACTGGTAGTCCGCGAGGGCGGCCTCGGCCTCCTCGATGGTGATGTCGCCACGACCCACGAGCGCCTCGGTGTAGAGCTTGCGCACCGACTTCTTCGCGTTGATCGTGTCGTACATCAGCGGCTGCGTGAACGACGGGTCGTCGCCCTCGTTGTGGCCGCGGCGGCGATAGCAGACCAGGTCGATCACGACGTCCTTGTTGAACGTCTTGCGGTACTCGTAGGCGAGGTCGGCGACGCGGATGCACGCCTCCGGGTCGTCGCCGTTCACGTGCAGGATCGGCGCCTGGACCATGCGGGCGACGTCGGTGCAGTAGGTCGAGGAGCGCGACGACGACGGGCTCGTCGTGAAGCCGACCTGGTTGTTGACGATCACGTGGATCGTGCCGCCCGTGCGGTAGCCGCGCAGCTGCGAGAGGTTCAGCGTCTCCGCGACGACACCCTGGCCGGCGAACGCGGCGTCGCCGTGCACGAGGACCGGCAGCACCGGGAACTCGGCACCGCGGTTGAGACGGTCCTGCTTCGCGCGGGTGATGCCCTCGAGCACCGGGTCGACGACCTCGAGGTGCGACGGGTTGGCGGCCACCGACACCTTGATCGTGTCGCCGTGCTCGGAGCGGAACTCGCCCTCGACGCCCAGGTGGTACTTGACGTCGCCGGAGCCCTGCACCGTGCGGGGGTCGATGTTGCCCTCGAACTCGCGGAACACCGTGCCGGCGCTCTTGCCGGCGATGTTGACGAGGACGTTGAGACGGCCGCGGTGGGCCATGCCGATGCAGACCTCCTCGAGGCCGTCGGCGGCAGCCTCCTCGCAGATCTCGTCGAGCAGCGGGATGGTGGTCTCCCCGCCCTCGAGGCTGAACCGCTTCTGGCCGACGAACTTCGTCTGCAGGAAGGTCTCGAACGCTTCGGCCTGGTTGAGCTTCAGCAGGATGCGCAGCTGCTCCTCGCGCGGGGGCTTCGTGTGGCCCACCTCGATGCGGTCCTGCAGCCACTGACGCTCGCCCGGGTCCTGGATGTGCATGTACTCCAGGCCGATGGAGCGGCAGTAGGAGTCGCGCAGGACGCCGAGGATCTCGCGCAGCTTCATGAAGCGCTTGCCCGTGCCGCTCGCGAACGAGCCGGTGGCGAACTCGCGGTCGAGGTCCCACAGGGTCAGGCCGTGCGACGCGGTGTCGAGGTCGGGGTGGCTGCGCTGGCGGTACTCGAGCGGGTTCGTGTCGGCCATGAGGTGACCGCGCACGCGGAAGGCGTGGATCAGCTCGAGCACGCGCGCCTGGCGGTGCACCTCGTCGTCGTGGCTGACGGCGATGTCCTGGGCCCAGCGGATCGGCTCGTAGGGGATCCGCAGCGCCTGGAAGATCTCGTCGTAGAAGCCCTCCTCGCCGAGGAGCAGCTGGTGGATCCGACGCAGGAACTCGCCCGACTGCGCACCCTGGATGACGCGGTGGTCGTAGGTCGAGGTCAGCGTCATCATCTTGCTGACAGCGAGGTGGGCGATGGTGTGCTCGGACGCGCCCTGGAACTCCGGCGGGTACTCCATGGAGCCGACGCCGACGATGACGCCCTGACCCTTCATGAGCCGCGGGACGGAGTGGTTGGTGCCGATGCCTCCGGGGTTGGTGAGGCTGGCGGTGGTGCCCTGGAAGTCGGAGACCTCGAGCTTGCCGTCGCGGGCCTTCTTGACCATCGCCTCGTACGCCTGCCAGAACTGCGCGAAGTTCATGGTCTCGGCGGCCTTGATGGACGGCACGAGGAGCTGGCGCTCGCCCTTGGCGTTCTTCGTGTCGATCGCGAGGCCGAAGTTGACGTGCTCAGGCTTCAGCTGGACCGGCTTGCCCTTCTCGTCGATGTCGTAGCCGGTGTTCATCTCCGGCATGGCCGTGAGGGCCTTGACGACGGCGTAGCCGATGAGGTGGGTGAACGACACCTTGCCGCCGCGGGCGCGGGCGAGGTGGTTGTTGATGACGATGCGGTTGTCGAAGAGCAGCTTGACCGGCACCGAGCGCACGCTCGTGGCGGTGGGGACCTCGAGGCTGGCGTCCATGTTGGCCGCGGTGCGCGCGGGCGCGCCCTTGAGCGGCACGCGCTCGACCTCGCCCGGACCCGAGGGCTGGGGCGCGGCCGACGTCGACTTCGGGTCGGTGGAGCGGCCTGCGGGACGTGCAGCCTGCGGCTTCTTCGCCGGCGCCTTGCTCTCCGCAGGCTTCGCGGCGGCGGGCTCGGCCTTCTTCGGCGCGGGTGCCGCAGCGGCAGGCTCGGGCTTCTTCTCCGGGGTCTTCGCGGGGGCGGGCTCGGGCTTCTTCTCGGCGACCGTGGCGGCTGCCGGCCCAGAGCCGTTCGCGGACGTGCCGTTCGCCGAGGTGCCGTTGCGCGCGGCCCCGTTCGAGGAGGGGGCGGTGCCGTTGTCCCGCAGGAGCGCCGCGCCGTCACCCTCCTCGAAGAACGTCACCCAGGTCGGGTCGAGGGAGGCGGGGTCCGCCTTGTACTGGTCGTACATCTCCTCGACGAGCCACTGGTTCGTCCCGAAGTCGGGGGTTGACGGGTCATGTGAGGACTCGGCCACGGCCTCGATCGCCTCTTCCGGTTGGTTCCCTGCGCACTTGGACACGGTGCGACTCAAGACTAGCGCGCTGGCCCGGACGCTCGACGTCCGGTTCGCCCTGCCTGGAGCCGTGTCTCCCACCGTCCCACGGGGTGATCCTCGTCGCACCGCGATCGCGTCGATCGGGGCGGCGGAACAGGGTCGGTGCGCGGGGGTGCGGCTGCCTCAGGCCACGCTGACGACGACGTCGGACAAGCCGTGGAACGTGGCGAGCGCCGCAGCCTCGTGGTGGAGCGAGGACCGGTGAGCGCGCGAGAGGGTGGCGCCGGTGTGCACGACGACCGTGAGCGTGCCGGCGCGCACCGAGCGGTTCCAGTGGCCCGCGAGTCGACCGTCGAGCACGAGGAGCCCCGCGCCGGACATCGTCGCGATGTACCCCGCGCCGACCTCCGTGCGCAGGTCGGCGTCGCGCACGTAGGAGACGAGCTCGTCGAACTGGGAGAGCAGCAGCGCCGCGGGCACGTCGGCCCGGTGGTCGTCCAGCTCGTCCTGCGGGTGCGGCGACCAGAGCCGCCGGCCCTCGAGCTCGACCTCGTGCAGCCCGGCGTCGGCGACCGCCCGTCGCGCCTGGGTGAGGGTGAGGCTCGACCACCACGCGAGGTCGGCCGGGGTGAAGGGGCCGTGCCCGAGGTCGCCACCGAACGGCGTCCCCGCGTCGTCCAGGCGAGCGGCGACGTCGTCGCGGGTGCACCCCGGGGCATCGCGGACCGCGTCCACGACCACCTCGCTGGCCGCGGCCAGGGCCGACTCCTCGAGGCCCTGGCGCCGGACGTGGGGCAGCAGCTGGCCCATGACGCGGTCGCTGGTCGCGGCGACCACGCGAGGGAGGTCGTCGACGTGCACGTGGTGCCAGGTGGTGCGCAGGACGTGCGTCCGGACGACCCCGCCGGCGTCGAGCTGGTCGAGGACGTCGGCGAGCGGAGGGGTGCCGCAGCGGCGGGCGATGCTCCAGGGCGCCGTGGTGTGCTCCTGCGACTGCACCGCCCCGAGGTGGCGCACCACCGCGGTGGCGTCGGCGAGTGGAGTGCCTGCGAGACGCTGGGACCACAGCCGGTACGGCGCGAGTGACTGGTGCACCCGATGATGCTCCCACCCGGCACGGACAGGACGGCTCCTCCGCGCGGGTGCCTCGCCGGCGACCGCCGTCTCAGGAACCGAGCGCGTCCTGCAGCGCCTGCCCGACCTTGCCCGCGGCCTTGACGTTCTTGCGGCCGTCGAGGAGGGCCTTGGGCTTGTAGTCGAAGCCTCCCGCGACGCGAGCTCCGTGAGGGCGGCGAACGTCCGCTCGGCGTCGTGGGTGGTCGTGACGGTGGTGCTGCGCGGTGCGTGCACGGGATCCCCTCCTGGTCGGTGACGGGGCCGCCCCCCGCCCGCCACCGACGCTAGGGCGAGCCACCCGTCCGACGCCAGCGACCCGCCCGCTGCGTGACAGCATCGACGCATGCGCACCCCGATCCCGGACTACCTCGCCCAGGTGCTCGACGAGTGCGGTGGCGACGACGGCGAGGTCGCCGACTACATCGCCGAGCTCGCGCAGGCCGACCCCGACCGGCTGGCGATCGCCGTGGCCACGCTCGACGGCGTGGTGGCCACGGCCGGCGACGCCGACGTCGCGTTCTCCATCCAGTCGATCTCCAAGCCGTTCACGTACGCGCTGGCCATCGCCGACCAGGGTCTGGACGCCGTCGTCGAGAAGATCGACGTCGAGCCGTCGGGCGACGCGTTCAACGAGATCTCCCTCGAGCGTGGCTCGGGGCGTCCCCGCAACCCGATGATCAACGCGGGGGCGATCGCGGCCCACGCCTTGGTCGCAGGACCCGGCTCCGACGAACGCTTCGAGCGGGTGCGCTCCTTCTACTCCCGGCTCGCCGGGCGCGAGCTCGACGTCGACGAGGCGGTCTTCGAGTCCGAGCTGGGCACCGCCGACCGCAACATGGCGATCGCCTACATGCTGCGCACCGTCGGCATCCTCGAGGGAGACCCGCCGGACGTCGTGCGCGGCTACACGCGCCAGTGCGCCGTGTCGGTCACCGTCCGCGACCTCGCACGCATGGCCGCGGTGCTCGCGGGGCAGGGCCGCGCGCCCGACGGGGAGCAGCTGCTTGAGCCGCAGGTAGCACGGCAGGTGCTGAGCGTCATGGCCACCTGCGGCATGTACGACGCCGCGGGCGACTGGCTCACGACGGTCGGCATCCCGGCCAAGAGCGGCGTGGCGGGCGGCCTGATCGGTGTCCTGCCAGGCCAGGTGGGCATCGCCGTGTTCTCGCCACGGCTCGATCGGCACGGCAACAGCGCGCGGGGCGTGCGCGTGTTCGAGCGGCTGTCGCGCGACATGGGCCTGCACCTCATGGAGGTCTCCGACGTGGCGCGCTCGGTGGTGCGGCGGGTCGAGCGCGGTGGCTCGCGCGTGGCGGTGCACGAGGTCGCCGGCGACCTGCGCTTCGTCGAGGCCGAGCGCGTGCTGCGCAGCCTGGAGGAGGAGCCGGAGGGCGAGGCGCCCGTCGTGCTCGACCTCGAGCGGGTGCACCGGGTCAACGACGTCGCGCGTCGGATGCTGCTGGAGGGGGTGCGCCGGCTGCACCTCGACGGGCACGACGTGCGGCTCGTCGACCCGTCCGCGGTGCTCGGCGGCGGGGACGGGCAGGGGCCCGACGCGGGCGACGGCTACGTCCCCGAGGTGTTCGAGGACGCAGCCGCCGCCGTGGGGGAGTGAGCCGGCTCAGCTCTCCAGGGTCGCGTCGAGGGTGATCTGGTCGACCGAGGCGAGCGCCTTGCTGAGCGGGCAGCCGGTCTTCGCCTCCTCCGCGTCTCGAGGACGGCGGTCAGCTGCATCGTGTAGCAGGCGGAGTGCGCCGCGCCCAGCAGCTCCTCGGGGTTGGTGACGCCACCGCCGTCCTCGGACGAGCGCTTGGGGAACGACATCTCGAACGTGCCGAGGCCGGAGCTGGTGAGCTCGACCTGACCGGATCCGTCCTCGAAGCCGCCGTCCCAGGCGGTGCGAGCAGTGCGAGTAGGCATGGTGTCTCCTGCCGGTGGGTGGGATGTGTACCACCGACGCTACGAGCGTGAGGAGGTCCCGCAACCTGACTCGTGCGGCGGGGCGACGTCAGTCGAGCGTGAGGTCCTTGAACCAGGAGTCGGTCACGTAGTCGGTCTCCCAGCCCATCGACAGGTAGAGCTGGTCGGCCGACGTGGGGGAGTCGGCGTCGACCTCCAGGCCGACGCGGTTGCGGCCGCGTCGGGCGGCGTCGCTGATGACCGCGGCGAGCAGCGACTTCGCGACACCGCGTCCGCGGGCGTGCCCCGCCGTGCTTGCCGGGCAGCACGGAGCACACGACGGTGCCGGCCGGCACCTGCTCGCCGTCCTCGTCCGTGACGTAGGCCAGCCACCACTGGTCCCACCGGTGCCCAGGCTCCTCGCGCATGCGCTGCACGAACTCGGGGAAGGACTCGCGGTAGTTGTTGAAGTGGTCCTCGAAGGACGTCTCGAGCATGTGGTGCACCGTCTGCAGGTCCGACGCGACGGGGAACCCGTTCTCGTGCTTCTCGACGGTGCGCACGAGCACGCCCTCGCGGGGCTCGAGGTCGGCGTCGCCGTCGCGCACGGGCCGCTCCATGTGCAGCCACGTGCGCCGCTTGGCGTAGCCGGCCTGCTCGAGCCAGCCGGCCTGGCGGGTGTCGTCGGCGAACGGGCTCTCGTCGAGGCGGGTGGCGTCGATGCCGCGGATGCGCGCCATGAGGATCGCCACCTCCTCCGCCCACGCGTAGAGCACACCGGCGATCTCGTCGACCTCCAGGCCGACGCGGTTGCGGCCGCGTCGGGCGGCGTCGCTGATGACCGCGGCGAGCAGCGACTTCGCGACACCGCGTCCGCGGGCGTGCC
>LULP01000484.1_pt1 | contig 12375 bp, 9 predicted proteins | sample 728111 | NCBI WGS metagenome assembly LULP01 (sample SAMN03860286, study PRJNA289734) | marine metagenome | biome: seawater column; feature: ocean; material: water; isolation source: Red Sea water column Station 149 - depth 25m | place: Saudi Arabia: Red Sea | collected 2011-10-15 | depth 25 m
GCCTGTTCGATAGTACCATCACCAGTATTGATTGTAATCATTGGTTCGCTTCCAATATATTCACACCATTTCATAAATTCATCTGTACCTACATCGTTATACTCCCATTGATACCAAGCATGATCGTAGTAGGGAAGGCGATAATCTTTTTTTCCAACTCCATTCTGCCAATTATAACCTGAAAGAAAATTCCCTCCAGGCCAACGAATATAACTTGGCTTCCATTCTTTAATCATTTCTGTGATATCTTTTCTAAATCCAAAAATTGTATTTTTTGGCATTAATGAACAGTTTGCAATAAAAATTGTTCCAGACTTAATAGAGATAGATAGGGTTTTTAGGCTATTACTTTTTTTAAAAGTAAATGTTTTTTTAATTTTTTTCCAATTTTTATTTGCATTAAATGTAAAATTTATTTCTCCAATATTTATAAATACTTTCTGATTTTCACCTTTGAAATAAATACTGAATTCGTATTCATCTTTTGAGTCAATAATATTAATCTTTTGCTTAATACCTCTTTGTATTTTTGATTTTTCTCGAATAGTAATTTGTTGAGATTGTTTGCCACTCCCGTATCTACTAATAATCTCTTCACCTTTTACAATATATTCTGAGTTAGAATGTGCGTACATAACGTGTTTTGCAGAAGCGTTATAACCTTTCCAAGGCTGTACAATGCCAAAATCTAAATGATCATTTTCTAAACCATTGTTCCAAACTAATTTATCAGGACCACAAAATTTTCTATTTTCTACTACTTCTGCCCAAATTCCATTTCTATAAATTGCATCTCCAATATGTTCCAGATTAGTTCCAAACATATGTTTTGAAAGTTTTGATAGTATATTATTTTTTGAAAAAGAAATTGTTGCAATATTTTTATTCATTCATCGCCCATATTTTATCACTGGGTAAATGAACATAAATTGTATCATCTGTTTTTATGTCTTGTAATCCTACAGATTGTAATGAGCATTCTAATTCTAAATCGTTTACTATAATTTTGTATCTAGTATGAGTTCCTGAAAATATAACTGATTTAATTAAGCCTTTGAATGAATTATCATTGAAATCATTATTTTTACTTAACTTTATATTTTCGGGTCTAATAGTTATTATATTATCTTCATTTAAATCTTTATAATTTTCACCTTCGTAATGAACTGTTCCAATATTAGTAGATAGATTATCATTATGTTTCTTTGCATTAATAAAATTAACCCTACCAAAAAATTTTGCAGCTTTTGTATTTTTTGGTTTTTCGTAATAATTTTTTCTGCTAGAAGAACCGCCTCTTCTTGATCATGTGTTACAAATATTGTTGTTACTTTTAATTTTTGTTGAATAGTCACAATTAAATCTCGCATTTCATCTCTTAAATGCGCGTCAAGATTACTTAACGGTTCATCTAGAAGCAATATTCTAGGATTAGATATCAATGCTCTGGCTAGCGCAACTCTTTGTTGTTGACCTCCAGAAAGCTGTTTTGGCTTTCTTAATCCAATATCTGGTAATTTTACCAGTTCTAACATTTCTTTTACTTTTTGATCTATTATATTTTTATCTACACCTTTCATTTTTAATGCAAATCCAACATTTTCATTTACATTCATATAAGGGAACAAAAGATAATTTTGGAAAACCATAACTACCCCTCTTTTTTCAGTTGGAATTTTTAATAGTGATTGCTCATCAAGAATAATATCTCCACTATCAGGTTGAAACAATCCTGTGATCATTTTCAAAATAGTTGTTTTACCGCAACCTGAAGGTCCGAGAAATGCAACAAGTTCTCCACTTTCAATATCTAAATTTACATTATTTACTGCTGGTCTATCCATGCTAGGAAAACTTTTGATTAAATTTTTAATATTTAGTTTACTCATTGTTATATGTTGAAAAAACAAGGAGTGGTAGTGTCATAACTTTTCCCGCACCAATTAAAAATGTTAAAAGATACTGACTCCATGAAACTAAAAATGCAAATAATGCCGCAACAACCATACCTGGAGCTATAGCAGGTAAAGTAATTAATAAAAATGTTCTAGTTTTATTTGCCCCTAAAGTTCTTGCTTGATGTTCAAAGTCAGGGTTATAGTTTGCAAATATTCCAGTCATAGTAAGAACTACGTATGGCATAATAGGTACTAAATGCACTAAACATACTCCAAAATAATTACCTGAAAAACCCCATGATATAAAATTGATATTCAGTCCTAAAACAAAAGCTATTGGAGGAAGTATAGTGGGTGAGACCATTATAAAAATAATTAATTTTTTAAATCTAAAATTTAATAAACCCAGAACTCTTGCAGCAGGTAATGCAATTATTATTGAAACAATTGTCACTAAGAAACCAATACTTAAACTATTTAATAATGCTTTGATAACTGCAGGATTAGAAGCCCAAAGTTCTATAAAGCCTTCGAAGGTTCTTTGACCAGGTTTAGGTATTAATTTTAATCTTACCCAAGCTTGTAGACTTAACTCTTTTGGAATAACTTGAGGATAAAACCATCTAAAAGAAAATGCATTAATAAAGAAAGCTATAAGAGGTAATATTAAAATAATTGCACCTAAATAAATTGCATATATATTTATTTTTTTTAAATTATTATTCATTAATCCTTCCTAATTTTTGCCTGAGTTAACCAAAAATAAAATACAACTAAAATCATTACTATTATTGCAATAATAATGCTTAATGCCATCCCTTCACTTCTTGCATTAAGATCAGGGTTCAAGAAAAATTCAAATGCCATAACCGGTAACATTTGAGGATAAATTACACCTAGCAAGGCTGGAACTTCATATGCACCAAAACTAAAAGCAAATACTATTATTGATGCAGAAAATAGATTTGGCATAACTAAGGGTAAAATAACATATCGAAATCTTTGCCATCTATTTGCTCCTAAGCTTTGAGCAAGTTCTTCAAAATTTTCTCCTAAAGATTGTAATACTGACATTAAAATTATAAAAAAGAATGCTGCTTCTTTCCAAATATAAGCAAGAATAATACCTAAACCATATTTATCTTTAACTAATACGGGAAAATCTCCTGGACTCCCAATTAATCCAATTTGAGATGCGAAACGAGCTAATAAACCACTTTGAGAAAATACGAATATAATGCCAACTGCTACAACTAAATGAGGCATTGGAAGATTTAATGAATATATAAAATTACAAATTGTTTTTGCAAAAAATGTTTTTCTTATTGCTAGAGCACCAAACAAAGCAAAAACTGCTGCTAAAAAAGTACTAGCAAAACTTACCCATAAATTTAATCCTAAGCCAGTCCAAAATAATTTTGCATATCTTTCGGAAAACATAACATTGTAATACGCTGAAAAATTTATTTCATATTTTCCAATTGCTGGTTGGTACCCTAAGCTTTGTAAAAATCCATAAAAAATTCCTCCAAAAAAAAGAGTAAAAATAATTAAAAGGGGCGGAGATAAAGATAAGATAATTTTTAATCTTTCTCCGCCCATTTTCTTAATAAAATATTATTTTATTTTAAAAGTACGTTTGCTTCCCAATCAGCTTCAATTAAATCTTGATATTCTGCAGCAATGTCAGAAACAAGAGCCTTCGCAAGGATGTCTTGATCCTCAGCGGCATCTCCAAGATTATTTTGAGCTTCAGCTATTGCAGCTTTTCCAGCAGCATCTGTAACTTTAGCCGTGCTAATACCCCAACCACAGCAGAAACCATTTGCTGGTTGTACTTGAGCAGCTTGTAGTTCAGGTTCTAATACTAGGTTTGCATATACTAGTGCAGCAGCTTTGTTAGGAGCGTTATAAGGAATAGCCCAATAATTGAAATCTCCGATCATATTTTCATAAAAAGCAAATGCTCTTGATGTTGGAGGTGTTGTTCCGGCAGTATTTGTAGGTCCAGCACCTCTTGGAGATTGTGTAAAGTCTAAATCAACTTCACCATTAGCAAATAGACTATGCATTTCTGCATTATCTTTTGGATAAGTTTCTCCACCTCTCCAAAGATCTTTTTCCCAAGAATTTAATAATTTCCAAACTTCTGGAGCCCACTTATCATATAATTCTTGATTGAATGGACCTACCCACTGCGCATGTCCACCACTTAGCTCAAAGAAAATTTGTTTTACAAATCTAGTACCAACAAATCCACCTTTACCAGGTCTTATGTAAGTAAATCTTCCAGGGTTTTCTGCTATCCAATTACTTAATTCAGCATAACTACGAGGCATATCATCATAATTATTTCTAGCTGAGTCATACATAAAGTGGAACTGAGCACTAGACCATGGACTTTCCATACCTTCAACAGGTCTTCCAAAGTCTAAGTTTACTGCTGGATTGTCCCAAGCAACAAATTCACTGTTAGGTAAACCAGCAGCAAATGGTCCATAAAGAAGATTAGCTTGTTTTAATGTCCAGAAATTTTCTCCATTAATCCAAATCAAATCAATATTTCCATTATCGCCAGTTACTCCAGCTTCTTTCTCACTTAGTACTTGGTTCACAGCGTCAACTGTTCCTTTTAAAGGAACTCTGTTCAAAGTTATGTTATATTTTTCTTTTAATGGAACTCCATAAAAGTCATCAACAAAACCATTGATAGCGTCTGATCCACCCCACATGTACACATTTACCTGTCCGCCATCAGCTGCTTTAACAACATCATCCCATGAATTAAATCCAGGTGCAGTTTCAGCAAATACTAATTTTGAAAAAAATAAACTTATAAATGTTAAGGTAAGAAATTTAAGTTTAATTTTCATCTTTCCTCCTAATATATAGAATCAAAATAATAATTTAATTTGATCCATTATCCTTTGGTGAAATATAATCTACTAAAGGAATCTCGTCTACAAGCTTTAAATCATTCCAAGCTGCAAATTCTAATAATTCTTTACTATAATCTCCTTGACCGACAGCATAATGATGTTCATGTCCAATAATATTTAGAGTATTTATAAGGTTTTCTGCCGAAATATGAGATCTGTTTAATTTTGTTTCTTTAAACCATCCTCTTGTTCCATCAAAACCTTTATTATTATGTTCAAAAATTTCTGAATTTATAATTAATATTCTTTCAGCATTATTTCCTAAGTATGTTGTTGTAGATTTTTGAGCTTTAAATACTTGATCTCCAGCAACGCCATATTTTTTATCTGTTTTTCTTCCTAACGTACTATGATCAACCCATTTTATTCCATCTTCATTCGCAAAATGTCTTGGCGACACTCCGCAGTGCCACATTAATACGGCATCAGCTTTAGTATCAAATGTTGCAAGATCTAAAAGTGTAGATGATTTATCACTACTTGATATGTAATTTAATAATAGCATGCTTAATGAACCTTGAACATCTCCTTCACAAGATACCGCAATACCATCTTCGCTACCCATCCAACCATAAGCCATGCAAGGAGCAATTCCATATAATTCTTGAAATTGAGACCAACATTGGACTGCCATAGAGTCCCAGTCATTTTCATGCCTCATTTTTTTTAATGCAAAATATACTCTTGTTACTTTATTAAATGATTCTTCATCTGATACTGAGATTGAAGATGCAGCATTTTTTATTTTTTTTATTTCTTCATCAATTAATGATTGATCAAAACTTTTTGCTAGTGAAATTAATTCTTTAATTGTTGTTTCTTCAATTGTTGAACCAATATTTTGTTTTATTTTTTTATTATCGACAATCATATTGTCAAACCCTGGAGATATACCACCAACTAATCCTATTTTTGATTGTTTAATTTTTTTATCTGCTACCAATGATCTTAAAGTAATCAAAAACTTGTTTTTAAATTCATCAGTATCACCATAATTATAAAACCATTTAGTTTTAATTTTTTTTTCATGAAGTATTTTTTTAATTATTCCTAAATAATGACTTACTGAAACTAAAGAGTGTAATTTTACATCACCTTCATTTTCAAGATCTGGAACTGCCCATAAACCCATTTTATTTGTAATATTACAAAGAGGGTATAATTGCTCTCCTGAACTGCATGAACTTGTTTGTAATATTAAAAAATCAATTTTGTTTTTAAAAAATTTTTCTGCCTCTACTGAGTCCTCTTTAGAAAATATAGTTTTATGGAAACAAATTAATTTAGCGTCATATTCTGCAATGATTTTTTTTAGATGATTTTCGGATTTTATTCTTACCTGTTGTTCCTCTGAAAAGTAAGGACTAATTGCTGTAGCTACAAAACCAATTGTCAATACTTCCTTCATATCCGAATTATACTAAATGATATAATGTATCTATTGTCAATTATTTAATCTTAAGTTAAATCTTATTTCTATATTTTAATATTAAACGTTAGTATTTTCATAAAAAATGATTGAGAAAGAAAAAATTAATTGGATCTATAAAAAAATCTTTACGATTAGATTTTTTGAAGAAAGAATAAAAAAAATTGCTAAAGAGAAAACAGTACCAGGCTATCTTCACACTTGTATAGGTTCTGAGGCTATTTGTGTAGGAGTAATGGCAGCATTAAATCAAGATGATTGGATATCAAGTACGTATAGAAACCATGGTCATGCTATAGCTAAAGGTTGTGAATTAAACGAAATTACTTCTGAAATTTATGGAAGAAAAACTGGAATTTGCAAGGGGCGAGGCGGTAGTATGCATATAAGTGATTTTAGCAAAGGTATGCTTGGTTCATTTGGAATTGTTGCAGCTGGTCCAGCAGTAGTTTTAGGAGCAGCTTTACAAGAAAAAATAAATAAGAGTAATAAAACATGTGTATCTTTTTTTGGTGATGGTGCAATTCATAACGGAGCTTTTCATGAGGCTGCAGGTTTAGCAAAGCTATGGGATATACCAATGATTTTTGTTTGTGAAAATAATGGTTATGCGGAAGCTACTGCAACTGATTGGCATTTAAATACAAAAGAGTTATCAGATATCACTAAAGCTTATGACATGCTCTCATACATTGGTGATGGCAATAATGTATTTGAAGTTTACGACATTACCAAAAAAGCTATTAATGAAGCTAAACAAAAAAATACTCCCATATTTTTAGAATTTAAAAACTACAGATTTTCTGGACAGTACGAAGGCGATACTCAACTTTATCAACCACAAGAAGAAATTGATAAAGCAAAACAAAATGATCCAATAAAGTTAGCAAAAGAAAATTCATCAAAATATGGTTTGAACAAAAATGATTTAGAAAAAATTATTAATGAAGCTAAAGAAGAGGTTGATAAAGCATTTGATTTTGCTGATACTCAACCTTGGCCTCAACCAGAGGATGCACTTGAAGAAGTATATGTAAACTATCCAGTGGAAATTAATAGATGACAATAAAAACAGTTAAAGATGCAATTAATGATGCCTTAGTTCAATCATTTGAAGAAGATAAAAATGTTATTTTGATGGGTGAAGATATTGCAGGAGGTAAAGGTCGAGAACAATATCAAGGTACACAAGATGCATGGGGAGGACCTTTTGGTGTTACTCAGGGACTTTATACTAAATTTGGTGGCGAAAGAGTTCGAGATACTACTATTGCAGAAGCAGGTTTTTTCGGTGCCGCTATTGGAGCTGCAATGACAGGCTTACGACCTATTGTTGAATTAATGTATGTTGACTTTGCTGGTGTATGTTTTGATCAAATGATGAATCAAGCAGCTAAAGTGAGATACATGTTTGGTGGCAAACAAAAAGTACCGATGGTTGTAAGAACTGTAGTCGGTGCAGGATTTCGTGCAGGTAGTGAACATTCACAAACTCTTTATAGTCTTTATACTCATATACCAGGGCTAAAGGTTGTTGCGCCATATGATGCATATGATGCCAAAGGTCTTTTACTATCCTCAATTAAAGATGATGATCCAGTAATTTTTATGGAGCATAAAAGATTATACATGACAAGCTGTGAAGTGCCTGATGATTTAAAACCTATTCCGCTTGGTAAAGGTAGAATAAGAAGAGAAGGAAGTGATGTTACTATTATTGCTATTCAAAGAATGAACTTATTTGCTGAAGAAGCAGCTAATGAATTAGAAAAAATTAATATTAGCTGTGAAATAGTTGATCCAAGAACTTATTCTCCACTTGATGAGGAATTAATTTTTCAATCAGTCAAAAAAACTGGTAAAGTTATAGTTGTTGATGAATCAAACCCTAAATGTTCTTTGGCTTCAGAAATATCTTCTTTAATTTCAGAAAAATGTTTTTCAGATTTAAAAGCTGCAGTAATTAAAATAACTGCTCCTCATACCCCTGTACCATTTAGTCCACCAATGGAAGATTTTTATATTCCTTCAACAAAAAAAATAATTGATGCTGTTAAAAAATTAAAAGATGTATAAATTTAAAAAATTAAAGTAAATATTTTATTCATGCAAGTCCCTAAAAAAATTTTAGATAAATTCCCAAAATTATCAAAAGAAATTTTGCTTAACAATTTATCCTTACCAAGTGGAAAAAATAAAATGATACTTGATACAGATACAGCTAATGAAATAGATGATCAATTTGCATTAGCATGGACATTATTATCAAAAGATAAAATTGACCTATTAGGAGTTACTGCTGAACCTTATTCTTTCCGACATCATAAAGACGAATTAATAGAAGCATTCGATATAATATCTAACAATAAAACTATTGATAATACTAAAGAAAATTTAGTTTCTGATTATAGATCTTGGGTTAATGGACTCATAGATGCAAATATTCATCCAAATGATATTTATTTTGATACACCAGAAGAAGGAGTTGAAAAAAGCTATCAAGAAATAATTACTATATTTAAAAAACTGAATATTAAACATGAAGGAATGGTGTTTAGAGGTTCACCTAAATATTTAGAAAATTATAACGAACCAATAGTAACTGAATCTAGTAAATTCATAGTAGATATGTGTAAAAAATATTCAAATGAAAAGATTTATGTTTGTGCAATAGGTTGTCTTACAAATATCGCTTCGGCTCTTTTAACAAACCCAGAAATTATTAAAAATTTAGTAGTTGTTTGGACATCTGGTTTTCCTACATACAGTTTTAATAATAATAAAAACTCATTGAATTTAGTTCAAGATGTTTTAGCATCTCAATTACTTTTTGAATGTGGTGTTGCTCATGTTTATTTACCAGGTTTCAATGTGGGGGCACAGTTAACTCTTTCATTACCCGATATGAAAGAATTTGTAAAAGGAAGAGGGGAAATAGGTGATTACTTATATTTTCTATACACAAATAACCCTTTGCATAAACAAAGAGGTGTTTTAGATCAAAGTTGGAGAACATGGGTCATATGGGATGTTATTAATATTGCTTGGCTAATAAATCCAAATTGGGTACCAACAAAAATTATCAATTCCTCATCTCTTGATAATGAATTGTACTGGATTAAAAATGATAGCAATAATCTTATTAGAGAAGCCTTTGGTGTTAATAGAGATGAAATTTTTAATGATTTTTTTAAAAAATTAAATAATCTTAAATGAAATTAGGAGTTCATTCAGCAACATTTGTTAAAAATTGGTCAGAGGATATTACTCCTTATATTAAACTTTGTAGAGATGCTGGTTACTCTTCAGTTGAAGTATCATTACTAGGTCAAAACGAAAAGTCAGCCATAGAAATAGGTAAATTAAGTAAAGATCTAGATATTAATATTACATGTACAACAGGTTTGTCTAAGGATGAAGATATAACAAGTAATAATCAAAATATTAGAAAAAGAGGTAAGGATAAACTCATAGAGGCTATTAATTTGACTTCTCTTATGGGGTCTAAAATTTTATCTGGGGTTATACACACTGCATGGGGAATAAGTGATAATTATGGAAAAGATAAATCTCTAAAATATAAAAATTCATCAAATACTCTAATCGGATTAACAGACATTTTAGAAGATAAAGATATTAAATTAGGAATAGAGCCTCTAAATAGATATGAAACTGATTTTATTAACACTGTTGATGAAGGTTTAGAATTATGCTCGATGATCAACCATTCTCACATTGGTTTATTGTTAGATGTTTATCATATGAATATAGAAGAGAAAGATATGTGCGCGTCAATTCTCAAAGCAAATCATAATATTTTTCATTTTCATGTAGCAGAAAATGATAGAGGTATACCTGGTTCAGGGGAATTAAATTTTAATAGAATTTTTGAAACTTTAAATACAATAAATTATTCTGGTAATGTTACTTTAGAAATGTTTATTCAATCAAACCAAGAGACAAGTAAAGATTTATTTACATGGAGAAATATTGAAAATAATCCTTTTGATGCAATTCAAAAGTCTTATGAACTGTCTCTTATACAAAATTATCAAAAAATTAATATGCTTGATCAAGAGATTGGTGATGGAGATCACGGTACAACAATATTAAGAGGATTAGAGAAAGCTGTATCTCATTTCAGTACAAATAATGAATTTAATAATTCAATATCATTTATGAATGAAATTTCGAAATTGATGAGGATTTCTATGGGTGGCGCTTCTGGTATTTTGATGACAATCTTCTTTAAAGAATTAGGTAATTTAAATTTTAATGATCTTTATAATACAATCTTAACTACTTTTTCAAATACTATAAATAAAATAGAAACAAGAGGTAAAGTAAATTTTGGTGATAAAAGTTTTTTAGATATTTATGTACCTATTCATCAAGAATTAATTGAAAATAATCTTATTGATCTTGATAAAATAATTAAAAAAATTGATGAGTCTCTTGAATACACAAAATCTTTGGAAGCTCGTGTTGGCAGAGCAAAGTTTTTAGATTCAAAAGGTGTTGGTGTGATAGATCCAGGCGCATATTCAACGTCTATAATATTAAAAGAATTCTTTAAGGAAATTAATAATGAAAAAAATAATTAATAATAATATAAATATTGTGGATGATATGTTGAGTGGTTATGTTAAATCACATTCAGACAGAGTTAAATTTTCTGAAATAAATAAAAGAATTATTTGTCGAAAAAATAAAAAACAATTTAATAAAGTTCCCATCTTGATTGGAAATGGATCTGGGCATGAGCCTATTGCCGTAGGTTGGGTTGGTGAGGGTATGCTTGATGCTAATATTGTTGGAGATATTTTTTCTGCTCCTTCAGGAGATTTAATATTTGAAGGAATTAAAATTTTTAAGGATCATTCTTCTATTTTATTATTAATTTCTAATCATTCTGGTGATGTAATGAATGGAGAAATGGCAATAGAAATGGCTGAAGATGAAAATATAAATGCTAAATGTTTAATTATGTATGATGACATAGCTTCTGCACCAAAAGGAAATGAAGGTCAAAGAAGAGGAGGGGCAGGTACAACATTTGTTTATAAAATACTTGGAGCCTTATCTGAAAAAGGTGCTGATATTAAACAATTACTAAATCTAGGAAAACAAATTGTTGATAATACAAGAACATTATCAGTTGCAATAAGCCCTGGCACATCTCCAATTACTGGAGAAAAAATTTTCTCAATTAAAGAAGATGAAATTTTTATAGGAATGGGTGTTCATGGAGAGTCTGGATATGGTAGGCAAAAAATTCAACCATCTAAAAAAATTATTTCATTTATGTTAGATAAAATATTTGATGATTTTAATTACAAATCGGGTGATATAGTTATACCATTTGTTAATGGATCAGGGTCTACAACTTTAATGGAATTATTAATAATATTTAATGATTTAGAAGAATATTTATCAAAATATAATATTCAAATATTTAAACCTTTAATTAATGAATACATCACAACTCAAGATAGTGGAGGATTTTCTATATCTTTACTAAATTCTAGTGAAGAAATGAGAAAATTATGGCTGGAGCCTTCATCAGTTCCTTATTTTCACTTGTGATGCATCAAAAAGAATTAATTAATGATGTCTTAATTAATAAAAAGTTTTTTGCATTAGCAATAGACCAGGGAACGAGTCTAAAAGAAATTATAAATCAAAAAAAAAATAATTTTAAAGATGAGGATTATTTTTTTTTCAAAAAAAATATAATAGAAATATTAGGATCAAATCTTTCAGCTGTTTTATTTGATTTTGATACATATGAAAAACATGAAAAGTTTAAAAATTTAAATATACCAAAAATTATTGCATATGAAGATGATGCTTATAACATTGATAATGTTGAAAGAATTACTAAACTACCAACTAATAAATCAATAGATAAAACAATAGATGATTTTAAGGCAATTAAATTTTTTATGTATTATAATCCAGACTCTCCTCAAGAAATAAACAATAAAAAAAATATTTTAATAAAAAAAATAGGAAAAATGTGTTTAAATTTAAATAAACCATTTTTATTTGAGCCCTTATTGTACAATGATCCTTTAACCAAAAACTCTAATGAAAAATATAATAAGAA
>LULP01000260.1_pt1 | contig 12357 bp, 12 predicted proteins | sample 728111 | NCBI WGS metagenome assembly LULP01 (sample SAMN03860286, study PRJNA289734) | marine metagenome | biome: seawater column; feature: ocean; material: water; isolation source: Red Sea water column Station 149 - depth 25m | place: Saudi Arabia: Red Sea | collected 2011-10-15 | depth 25 m
GATATATGGAAAAACAACAAGCAAATAAAAAGGCTGTAAAAAAGTCAGAAAAAGGTTAATATATTTATAAATCTTTCTTTTATTTGTTATGGCAAAGGTTAAAGGTGATGTTGGTCAAGTCAAATTTGATGATGGTGGCTCTTCAGTTAACCCTGTATTAGGAACTACAAGCTGGTCAATGTCTATCACAAAAGACATTCAAGAAATTACTGCCCAAGGTGATACTTTTAAAGCATTTACTGGCGGTTTAATTGAAGGGGAAGGCACAGCAGAACTTCTTTATGATGATTCAGCATCTGGTGAGACAGCAACTTTTGTTGATGGTGTTTTAACAACTGGTGATGCTGGAACAGCATCTTTTGAACTTTTCCCCGACAGTTCAAGTGCCACAAAGAAAATATCATTCAATGGCATCATCACCAGCTTTGATCAAAGTTCCACTCTTGGTGAGGCAAACACAATCAGCATCACATTCAAGCCAACTGGAACTATAACTTCAGCAATCTAACTAATCCATTAATCAACCCCAACTTATGGCAAATCAAAGAACAGCAGACCTCCTCATCGGTGCATATAAAGATGAGATGACCGTAAGACGTAAATATGAATTGAAAGACGCATCTGGTAAACTTTTGACCACAATATATTTTCCACCGATAACAAGATTTGACAGACAGAAGGCGCAACAGTTGGCAGGCACTGATGAAGCACTTACAGTTTCAACTCAGTTACTTTGCAAGATGGCACAGAAAGAAGATGGCACTCCAGCTTTTGATATGTCAGATGCTCCGATATTACAAAGATCACTTCCTGAAAAAGTATTAAATGATCTTGAATTGTTTTTGTTTGATATTCAACTTGATATTGATACAGCAAAAAACGAATAAGGCGAGATAATTGGCTTAACTTCGAGTTTTTTCTCGCAACAGAACTAGGTAAAACAATAAATGAACTGAGAACTTCTTTATCAGAAGAGGAGTTAATATATTGGGCCGCATATTATGAAAACAAACGTGAAGAAGAAAAGAGAGCATTGCAACGACAAAAACGCAATTCAAGGTAATATATAATAAAGGCTTTTTTTATTTGTGGCAGAGTCAGTTGTTACCCTAAGAGTTGATGCCAGTGGTGCAACAAGAGCCTTGCAGGGTGTACAAAATAGAACCAATGCGCTACAAAGATCTTTTGGTGGATTGAAGGCAGCGATTGGTGGTGTTGGGATTTCATTATTAGCAAGACAGGCAGTAAGAACATCAATTAATTTTGATAAGTTAAATTTACGTTTAGGACTACTTACAAAAGCAACAGGAGATTTTTCTGCTGCCCAGAAGATTGCAACTGACGGTCAAAAATTATTTGGTCTTAGCGCAACAGAAGCTCTTGAGGGAGTTACAAATATCACAGCAAGACTAAAACCATTAGGGGTAAGCCTAGAAGATATTAGAACAACTTTTATCGGATTTAACACTGCTGCAAAATTAGGTGGTGCAAATGCACAGGAAGCCTCTAATGCCTTCAGGCAGTTGGCACAGGCTCTTGGTTCTGGTAGGTTAGCTGGAGATGAATTTAGAAGCGTATCAGAGCAGATACCATTGATTCTTAAACCATTGGCAGATGAGCTGGATGTAGATGTAGGCAAACTGAAAGAACTTGCTGCCCAGGGTAAGTTGACAAGTGATGTGGTGATCAGGGCATTGAGAAAATTAGGCACACAGGGCGGCGAGGATTTGAAAGCGATCCTGGACAATGACCCGACACAGGTATTTAAAAATCTAAGTAATGAAGCTGAAAACTTATCAAGAGCAGTGGGAGAACAACTTACTCCAGCCATTTTGCCTGTGATAAAAGCATTGACGGAACTCACAAAATCAGCAGTTGAGTTTGTCAATTCACCGATTGCAAAAACTGCTGCGATATTTGCAGCGATAGCATTTGCAGCAAAGGGTGTGTCTGTGCTTCTGCCAATTTTAACAGCAGGGCTGATCAAAGTTGCGGCGGCAGGGGGTGTTCTTACCATAGCTCTGAACGCAATACCATTTGTTGCAGTAGCAACAGCAATCGGTGGTGTTGTAACTGCATTAATAAAAGTTACTTCTGAACAGAAAAAATTTACAAAAGCATTACAAGATGGAGATAAGGCAGCATTAAAAAGTGAACTAAATAGATTATTTATTACAAGACAAAAACTTTTACAAAGACTAGGTACAGCACAAGAAAACAATAATAAAAGAGCAGAGGCATCATTAAAAAGACAGCTTGCAGAACTAAATAAAAACTATGATCAAGTTCAAAAAAGATTGCTTACAGAAATAGATAAAACAAATGAGATAGATAAACAGAATAAAAAATTACAGGAACAAGAAGAGCTTCAAAAGAAAAATCAAGAGGCAGCAGCAAAGCTAAAAGAAAAAATGACGGCAGTGGGTGAAGAGATTGAAACAAGTATCAAGGGTAATTTAAGAGATGCGATTACAGGCGCACAATCTTTTGGACAGGCGATGACCAATGTATTGAACAGAATTAGAGATAAAATTATTGATGCACAGATTGACAAGGTACTTGGTGGTTTTGGTGAGAACTTTGGAAAGTCAGCTTCTGGAGGAAAAGGAAAAGGTCTTGGTGGTTTCTTGGGTGGTATTTTAGGTGGATTATTTGCAGATGGTGGTAGGCCACCAGTAGGCAAAGCATCTATTGTTGGTGAACGTGGGCCAGAGTTATTTGTGCCAAAAGTTGCTGGTACTATAATTCCAAATAATGCAATCGGTGGAGGTGATAATACAACCAACATGGTTACAGTGAATGTAGATGCTTCAGGTTCTTCTGTGGCTGGTAACAGCACAGATGCACAGGCTCTAGGCGCAGCGATAGCGGCTGCTGTACAGGCACAACTTGTAAAAGAAAAAAGACCTGGAGGTTTATTAACTAGATAAATGGCAACCTTTCCTTCTATTCAGCCCACTTATGGGATGAGAAAAACAAGCGCACCAAGAATCAGGTCAACAAGACTTGGTGATGGTTATGAGTTCAGGGCATTATTTGGCCTTCCACTGACTCAAGATCCAAAAGTATATGATCTTACTTTCAATGTCTCAGAAACGCAATCTGATGTCATAGAAGGCTTTTTGCGTAGTCGTGTGAATGATCAGGCAAGTTTTACCTTCACTCCTCCTGGAGAAGGCTTTACAAAAACAGGTACATATAGCCAAAGCGGAACTACTGTGACCATAACCATTACAAATCATGGTCTTGCAATCGGTGATGTAGTCACTATTGATTACACATCTGGTTCTGCAACCGATGGTGATTTTGCAATCGTCACAACTGCTGATGACAATACATTCACGGTAACAGCAGCTTCTTCTGCAACAAACAGTGGTAATGTATCGGTTACATTATCAGGGGCTGGTAAATTTGTCTGCCAATCATGGACAAAAACCATACCATATAACAACAGAGCAATACTAAACTGCACTTTCAGGGAGGTATTTGAACCGTAAATGGGATTACCTACAGCAGAACTACAGGCATTAACAAACAAATCTGTTATTGAACTCTATACATTGACGTTGGTATCTGCATTACATGGATCAACTGATGTGACAAGGTTTCATTCTGGTGTTGGTATGAACAGCAATGCCTCAATAATATGGCAGGGTAATACTTATGATAAATTTCCAATACAAGCTGAAGGGTTTGAATATTCAGGCCGTGGGTCGCTTCCAAGACCGACAATAACAGTTTCTAATATATTGGGAACAATTACAGCATTGATGGCAACAGTAAATGCCACAACACCATTTAATGATCTACAGGGAGCAAAATTTGTACGCATACGCACTCTCAGCCAGTTCTTGGATGCTGCAAACTTTCCATCAAATCAAAATCCTTTCGGTACACCAGACAGCACGGCAGAACTTCCACAGGAAATATATTTCATAAATAGAAAAATTGTAGAAAATAGAGAGATTGTACAGTTTGAACTCGTATCAGCACTTGATCTACAGGGAGTCCGTGCGCCAAAACGACAGGTGACAAGAAAAGATTTCCCAGGTGTAGGTACTTTTGTAAACGCATGACTTGGAAAACTGATGCTGCAAAACACGCTGAAGAATGTATGCCAAAAGAATCTTGTGGTTTGCTTGCACTTATAAAAGGAAAAGAGACATATTGGCCTTGTAAAAATATTGCAGAATCTGGGTTTGAATATTTTATTATTGATCCTGATGATTGGGCAGAATGTGAAGATACAGGCGAAATAATTGGTATTGTTCATTCTCATCCTTATGATCCACCACAACCTTCTGATAATGATAAAGCGAGTTGTGAGTATTTAGATTTACCTTCACATATCTACAGCGTAAGGATGAAGGAATGGTGTTCTTTTGAACCAAGTGGATGGAAAACACCGTCACTTATTGGCAGAAGTTTTATCTGGGGTGTACATGATTGCTGGTCAATAATACATGATTGGTATAAAGAAACAAAAAATATTGATTTAAAAATATGGGATAGACCAAAAAGGATAAAAGATTTTATTGAGAATCCATTATTTGAAAAAGGGTTGCCGATTACAGGATTTAAAAAACAACCGACAGATGATGATATACAAGTTGGTGATGTTTTATTATTTCAATCAACTACAGGTAACTTAGATCATGTCGCTGTTTATATTGGTGATAATATGATTTTGAATCATAATATAAGAAGATTAAGTTGCCGAGAGCCTTTTGATTTAGGTTATCAGCAAGCACTTAGAGGGGTTTATAGGTATGCAGCTTAAGAAAATAAAAGTATATGGAAGATTAAGGAAATTTCTTGGTTCATCATATTTTGAGGCTGCCGTATCAAGTCCAGCAGAGGCAATACGTTTTTTGATGTGTAATTTTCCAGAAGTAGAGGCACATATGAGTCAGCAGTATTACAAGGTAAAAATGAACAATATGGATGTGTCTTTGGATTTTTTATCTATGAGTGGAAAAGGTGATATTCAGATCATACCTATAGCAACAGGATCAATCCCTGCTGTGGCTGCGGTTGTCGGTGGTATCGGTTCTGCTGCCACTGCTGCGGTTGGTGCTGTTTCGGCGGTGGCTGGTGCTGCAATCACAACTGCTGCTACGGTTGGTAGTGCAATTGGTGGTGCGGTTGCCGCAGTATCAGCTATTCCAGTGGTTGGCAGTATCGCAACGGCTGTTGTCACGGATTTAGCAATAGGTGGGATCACTTCGTTATTAGCTCCAACCCCTGCACCTTTTGAATCTCCTGGTAATGTTGGTGCTTCAGAAGCAGATGGTGCATTAGATCCTCAAATGGCAAACTCATATTCATTTTCAGGCATTCAGAACGTGAGTGTCAGTGGTGTTAGCGTAGCCATCATATATGGAGAAGTCTTTACAGGTTCAGTTGTGATCAGTTCTGGTGTTGATACCGTACAGGTGGAGGGAACTACATAATGACAATCCCAGCTTTTGATGAAAATACAAGACTTACTGATCCGGCGGTTACAGATGATGTCCTTGCCTCAAAACAGTTTCAGACATTGGTTGAATTGCTTGGAGAAGGTGAGATCGAGGGTTTTCCAAGTGCTGCTGGTCTTACTCAAGGAACAACTGCTTATAACAACGCAGCTTTGAAAGATGTATTTCTTAACGGCACTCAAGTTTTACAATCAACCGCAAGTAATACAAGTCCAACAGATACTGATTTCAACTTTCCGAATGTTTCATTTGAACCAAGATTTGGTACTTCTAGTCAAACTGCAATACAGGGTATTTCTGAAATAGAAACAGAAAATGCTGTCGGTGTTGCTGTTACAAAAGCAAGTCCTGTATCAAGATCTATAACAAATACTTCTGTTAATGCGGTAAGAGTAACTCTCGGCTTTCCTTCCCTGCAAAAGTTTGAAGATGATGGTGATATAAATGGTGCGGAAGTTGCCATAAATATTGAAACTATTGAAAACGATGGAACTACAACAACTGTCATAACAGATACTGTAAAAGGAAGAACTGCAAGCACTTATTTCAGGGATTACAAAATTAATTTTGCATCTGGTACTTCTTTTCCTGTAACGATCAGAGTGAACAGAACAACTGATGACAGCACAGAGACAACCTTGCAAAACTCATCAATTTGGTCATCTTTTACAGAGATAATCAATGAACAAAGGGCATATGCAAACTCGGCTCATGTTGCGATTAGGTTTGATGCTCAGACCTTTCCATCCATCCCCAAGCGGATGTACAAAGTTCGTGGAACAAAAATTAAAATTCCACATAATGGAACTGTCCAATCTGATGGCTCAATCTCATATTCAGGCACTTTCAACGGTACGTTCAAAACAGATAAGGAGTGGACAAATGATCCAGCATGGATTCTTTACGATTTATTAACAACATCAAAAGGTTTTGGTGATCAGATAGATACAACACAATTAGATGTGTTTAGTTTTTATTCAGCTTCTGTTTACTCCGCAGAACAGGTAGATGATGGATCAGGCACTGGCAGCACAGAACCACGATTTTCTTGTAATGTTGTTATTCAAAATCAAAAGCAAGCATACAATCTCATTAATGATTTATGTTCTGTGATGCGTGTCATGCCATTTTATTCGGCTGGCACAATATCAATCACACAGGATAGACCAACAGATCCAAGTTATTTATTCAACTTATCAAATATTACAGAACAGGGGTTTTCTTATAGTAATTCATCAAAAAATTCAAAAGTAACTGTTGTTAATGTTGCATATTTTGACAATGAAACCCAACAGATTGAATATGAAACTGTAGAAGATACCGCATTACAGGCAAAGTATGGGGTTGTTATAAAAAATTTAAGAGGTTTTGCCACAACTTCAAGAGGAATGGCTTCTCGTCTTGGGAAATGGTTTCTTTACACACAATCCAATGAGGCTGAAATTGTAAACTTTACCACCACTCTTGAATCAGGCACTTTGGTAAGACCTGGGGCTGTGATAAATGTTGCTGATCCATTGAGGGCAGGGGTTAGAAGAGGTGGTCGTATAAAAACAGGAGTATCTACAACACAGATAGTAGTGGATGATGAAAATAATACAGATTTGGCAACAACAGGTTCTGCAACATTATCAGTAATACTTGCAGATGGCACTCTTGAAACAAAAACAATAGATACAATATCAGGAACAACTATAACTGTATCTTCTGCTTTTTCATCAACACCACCAACAAACAGCGTCTGGGTAATAGAAAATACAACAGTTCAACTGCAAACCTTTAGAGTGATTGGTGTTACAGAAGTTGATCAGCTTGCATATCAGATTACTGCCGTTGCTCATAATTCATCTAAATATGAAAACGTGGAAGATGGCACGGCATTAGCCACAAGAACAATCACAACTCTTACAGAACTGAAACCATCTCCAAGTAACTTACAGGGGTCAGAGCAGATTGTTGTACTGAATAATCGTGCTGTATCAAAACTTTTCATCCAATGGCAACCTGTAGCTGGTGTAACGGAATACATGGTGCAATATAGATTTCAGAATGAAAACTTCATATCAGAAAGAATTACAAGGCCAGACTTTACAATTTTTGAAACAAAAAACGGTACTTATGAAATAAGAGTGTTCAGTTACAACGCACTAGGAAAACCAAGCACCACACCATCGACAACGACTTTTACAACTGTAGGTAAAACAGCTTTACCAGAAGATCCTAGTGGTTTGACCCTAGAACCTGTCTCAGATCAATTTGTAAGACTTAGATTTAATCCAGCAACAGATGTTGACGTTTTACATGGTGGCACAGTATCCGTTAGGCATACTCCTAGCGTTGACCCAGCAGTTGCAACATTTCAAAATTCTACAGAAATTATCCCTAAACTTGCTGGAAATATCACAGAAACACTTGTTCCAGCATTAACTGGAACTTACAGTATCAAATTTATTGATGATACTGGAAACAGGTCAAACAACGCAGCAAGAATAATAGTTACAGCACCAGACCCACAACCTAATCAAATAATACTTACAGAAAGAGAGGACACTGACTCACCACCATTTCAAGGTGAGAAAGTAAATACTTTTTATGATGCAACTTTTGATGGCTTGCTTTTAGATGGCACTTTGCTCTGGGATTCAATCACACAAAATATTGATGATTTATCTAATATTGACTTTGCTGGCCCAATAAACTCAAGCGGTTCCTATGAGTTTCAAAATAAGGTTGATATGGGAGCAATATTTAACTTAATTTTAAAAAGAAGGTTTGTCACTTCTGGTCTTTTGGTAAATGACTTGATTGATTCAAGAACTGCAAATATTGATACATGGACTGAGTTTGACGGGACACAGGCAGATGATGTCAACGCAAAGCTCCTTGTGGCAACAACAGACATAGACCCAGCAACCTCAGTTTCAGCCACCTATGAACAAAGCGGGACTACAATTACTATCACAAAAACCGATCATGGGTATTCTGTAGGAGATTTTGTTGTTATAGATTTTACTGCTGGATCTGCAACAGATGGGAATTATGAGATCCAAACAGTGCCAAATGCAAACACATTTACAGTGACAGCAAGTGCTAGTGCAACCATATCAAGCGGAACTTCATGCACTTACGGAGCAAACTTTACTCAATTTAATACTTTTGCAAATGGTGAATACACTGCTAGAGGATTTAAATTTAAATGTGAACTAGAGTCAAATGACCCAGCACAAAATATCAATATTACTGAACTTGGATTTGAAGCAAGCGTAAAACGCAGAACAGAAACTGTAAATAGTTCTATTGCCTCTGGAACATCTGCAAAAACTGTAACTTTTGCTTCACCATTTTTTACTGGCACTGGATCTCTTGGAGGATCAACAACAGCATTTTTACCAACAGTAGGAATTACTCTTGAAGGTGCTGTTACTGGAGATTATTTTAAGATAACATCTATCACAGGCACACAGTTTGTTATAGAGGTAAGAGATTCCAGCAACAACTTTAAAAATCTTAATTTTAGATATACTGCAATTGGGTTTGGTAAAGGTACATAAATATGTTTATATTTAAGTTATCAACTATCATATACTTATACAAAAAGGATTAAGTAATGGCAACACATGATTATGATATAGCCAACCAATCAGGGGCCAGCTTTAGAACAGACTTAAATAATGCCCTTGCTGCAATACAATCAAATAACTCAAACTCTTCAAGTCCAGCAACAACTGTTGCTTATCAATGGTGGGCAGATACTACATCAGGAACTCTAAAAATAAGAAACTCAGCAAATAACGCATGGGTAGAACTTTTACAACTTGATGGTACGTTAACTCTTGAAGATGGGTCTGCAAGTACTCCAGCTTTAGCTTTTAGAGATGATTTAAACACAGGAATTTTTAGTTCTGCTGCTGATACTTTTAACGTGGCAACTGCAGGTGTTGAAAGAATGGAACTTGGAACTACAACAATATTTAATGAAGATGGAGCAGATGTAAATTTTAGAATTGAAGGCGATACAGATGCTAATTTATTTTTTGTAGATGCTGGAGAAAATCATATTGGTATAGGTACAGCAAGTCCAGACCAGAAACTCGTTGTGTCAGATACAAGTTCAGTTTCCTTAATTCGTGTTATCGCAAACAACGCTCAAGAGGCAGGCATAGATTTTGGTGATACAGATGATAATGATATAGGAAGAATTAGATATAGTAACAGTGATAATTTAATGAAATTTTTTGTAAACGCAGCAGAACGTATGCGTATAGATTCGTCTGGAAACGTAGGTATAGGTACAACTACGGCTGATAACAGACTACATATAGAAAGTTCTTCTAATACATATTTACAAATAGAAAAAACTGGTACTTCCAGTAAGGTTTATGTTGGTAACGCTAGTGGTGGAGCCATAGTTGAATCTACTGGTGGTACTGTCAGTTTAAAACCTAATAGTGCAGCTAATAAATTTACCTTAGATACGTCTGGAAGAATGCTTTTAGGTATTTCTACAGCAAGAGAAAACCTTGGAAATAATACCAGTGGAGTTGCACAACAAATACAACTTGAGGGTACAAGTGCAATCACCTCCTCAATGTCTTTGATAAGAAATTCAAATGATGGTGCTGATGGTGGTATTATTTTGGGTAAAACAAGAGGAACATCTGTTGGTTCAAATACAGTAGTTCAAGCTGGTGATGATCTTGGTGCTTTAAACTTTGTGGGTGCAGATGGTACATCATTGCAGTTTGGTGCAGCTATAACTGCAAGTGTTGAGAGTGGTGTTGGTAATGATGATATGCCAGCATGTTTAAAATTCTTTACAAATGGTGGGTCTACATCAATGTCAGAACGCATGCGTATAGATTCGTCTGGGAATTTACTAAAAAATACAACATCTACAATTGCAACTGGTTCAAACAGCGACACAGGAATCCAATTAGGTGCAAATAATCAAGCAACATTTATGGCAACTGGTGGCCCTGCTGTTTTGATAGCTAGAAATGGCAGCACAGGAGAAGCAGTAAGATTTGGCAATCAAGGAAATGGTGACGTTGGTTCTATTGATGTCACTACTTCTTCCACTTCTTACAACACATCATCTGATTACAGATTAAAAGAAAATGCAACTGCTATCTCTGATGGAATTACAAGATTAAAAACACTTAAACCATATAGATTTAATTTTATTATCGACCCAGATAAAACAGTTGATGGATTTTTAGCACATGAGGTAACAGCAGTTCCCGAAGCTATAACAGGAACTAAAGATGAAGTTGATTCCGACAATAATCCTATCTATCAGGGAATAGATCAAAGTAAACTTGTACCTTTACTTACTGCTGCATTACAGGAAGCTGTTGCTAAAATAGAGGTGTTGGAAACCAAAGTTGCAGTTTTAGAAGCAGCCTAGTAATATTGGATAACTTAAATTAATTTTATGGCAACACCTCAAGAACTTTATGACGAAACAAAAACTCGTCTAGATTTAAATATTGCAAAAGTGCAGATGCTTCAAAAAGATATACAAAAAAAGCAAGCAGAGGCACAACAGTTAATGCAACCAATAATGGAAGATCAAGGTGCTATAAAACAACTTGAAAAGTTAAATGAAATAGAGACTGCCCAAACGGTAGAATCAAAGTAAAATAAAACTAAACACTTATTATCATGGCTGTTACTTGGAATGTTGCTGCTTTAGATGCAACAACAACTGTAGGAAGTTTATCTGATGTCGTAACAACTGTTCACTGGACTGCTAGTGATTCTGAAACCGTAGGCAGTGGCGATTCTGCTGTAGTACATAGCGGTTCTGCTTATGGCTCTGTAGGGCTTGCTGAAGCTGATTCTGGATCGTTTACTGCATATGCAGATATTACAAAAGATAATGCTATTGCATGGGCTAAAGCTGCACTAGGTTCTGATGAAGTTACAGCTATTGAAACTGCTATTGCTGCACAGATAACAGAATCAAAAACTCCAACTAAGACTTCTGGTGTACCTTGGTAGATAGGACAGAAAGTCCCACATAAAGTGGTGCTAATGCACAGATTCCGCAGAAAGTTATAATAGTCACAGGTACTAATGCCTTTAAAAATGCCTCTCTAATCATGTTTGCTCGTATTTGTCAGATAGCTTCATTGTTGTCTCTATTTCTTACCTTGTCAATGTTGGGCGGTTCATACTATGCTTACCGCTTTGTTACCAGTGAACAATTCAAAGCAAGAGTCATGAATGAAGTTTTAAATAATGTACAGGGAATGATGCCAAAAGTATTGGATAATACATTACCAGATATGACAGGGCCAACAGTTCCAGAGTATATAAAGCCTAAGAGTTGATGGAGATACCAGAAATCGGTATCAAACAAATTAATGTTCCAGAGGTCTATATTCCTGAGATATACAAGCCAGATCCTGTATTGCCTGTAATAACAAATTTGGAAATAGATGTTGTAGGTTGTACTTATCAGCATAGAGATATAAAAAATACTGGAAATACACAACTTTTGCTTGATGACCCAAATGGCGTGTTTCTGACCTGTGGAGAATCTCTGTTTCCTAGCTTTTACCCTATCGACTACAGACCAGATCAGTTGGTGATTACTGAGGATTTACCGATTACAAATGATGCCCCACCTATGCCAGAGACAGATATTCCAAAGACTGAAACACCAAAAGAAAAAGAAGAAATAAAAGTAGAACCATGTCCACCAAAAGATGCACCATTTATGGCTGGTGATTACAGAAATGATAAAAAAATCCAAAGATTAGTAAAATATGAAAAAACCATAGGAGGCTCCTGTGATCCGATCTGGGAAGATGTACCATTCCGAGAAAGTTTTATTGGTACTCCTGAAGTTCTCGTATCTACTGCTGTTATCGGT
>LULP01001274.1_pt1 | contig 12335 bp, 9 predicted proteins | sample 728111 | NCBI WGS metagenome assembly LULP01 (sample SAMN03860286, study PRJNA289734) | marine metagenome | biome: seawater column; feature: ocean; material: water; isolation source: Red Sea water column Station 149 - depth 25m | place: Saudi Arabia: Red Sea | collected 2011-10-15 | depth 25 m
GCCGCTAAACCCTCTCCATGCAATAATTAAAAAATTAACATCCATGTCTTTAAAATGATTTAACTTATGGATTCTGTTTTCAAGTGTCCCTGCATTTCCATGAAAATAAACTATTGTTTTATAACTTTTTAAATTTTTATTATGAAACCAGCCTAAAAGATTAATATTATCTGTTGTTTTAATATTTACTTTTTCAATGTTAACTTCTAAATTATCTCCAGAATAGTTATTCTCATCAGGATGATACATTAAATTTCTTTGATAAAAGAAAAGAAAAACACAAATTAAAGTATATATTACAAATATAAATAAAAATATATTGGTTAATGTCATTTTTGTATTAATTTTCATTTTTATTTAAATAAATAAAGAAAGTATAACTTAATACACATAGAATTAAAAAAAGTGAAAATGAAATTCTATAACTACTTAAAATATCAAATCCTTTATTATTACATAAATCAATAATTAATCCTATACCCCACTGAACAAAAAAAGTTCCAGAAAAAAGAAATACATTGAATGAAGTAAGAGATTTGCCAGCTAGATTTTTTGAAAAATTTAGCGCAATTGCTGGCTGAGTTAAAGAAATAACAATTGATGTCATGATATATATGGTAAATAAGAATGCTCCTGCATTATTACCAAAATAAATTATCAAAAATAATGAAAAGTAACTGATTGGTAAACCTAGCTTAATTAATTTAATACTATTTATGCCATAATCTGAAATTTTTGGTAAAATATACCCCCAAATAAAATATGAAATTAACATAGTGATATTTATCCAAAATAAACCAGTAGCACTTTGAAGGGGTGTGTAACCTGAAATATTTAACATCCATGGACCAGCCCATAAAGTTTGAATTGCTTGAATACCTCCATAATTAATAAATGCCAGAGGAATCATGCTTATAAAAAATTTATTTTTCCAAATTTGACTTAATGACTCTTTCTCAGATTTTATTGAGGTATTTTCTTTTTGGTCCCAATTAGGAATAAACAAAAAAATTAATATTATGCTTAATAAAATGAGTATAGCTATTAAAATAAAGATCCATCTCCATCCAATATATGGAAGTAGTATTTGAACGGGTAAAGTTGATGATACAAATCCAATATTTGCTACCATCAACATCCAAGAATTTGCTCTCTGTTGGTATTTTTCTGCAAACCATACTCTATATCCAGTAAGGGGTCCCATCATGCAAGCACTAACCCCTACACCAATAAATATTCTGGATATAAATAATCCAGAAAAACTTTTTGCGAGTGCAAATGATATTGTTCCAATGAATGCTATCATTAAAAAACAACCGATTACCTTTTTTGGACCAATTTTATCCAATAAAAGCCCTACAGGAATTTGCATTATCGAAAAACCAATAAAATAGCCCCCTGCCAATAATCCCAGATTTCCTGCAGTTAGATCAAACTCAGAGGTTAGAACGGGAGTTAAAGTTGCAGTTATAGATCTAACCAGATTGGATAGTAAAAATCCAAAAGCGAAAACACAAAATATGATAATGCTTTTATTTACTTTAGTAATCATTTATAAATTTTTGAGAATTAATCTGTACTATGAATAATCAGTCAACAAAAGATAAAGATGCACGCTCTTCAAATGCAATGGCTGCAACTTCACATCCTTTAGCTACAGAGGAAGCATTAAAAATACTCAAAATAGGTGGAAATGCAGTAGATGCTTCAATTGCTGCCTCGATTGTTTTATCTGTAGTAGAGCCTAATGCAACGAGTATTGGTGGCGACTGTTTTGCAATAGTTAAAATGGATAACAAGGATCCTGTATCTTTTAATGGATCAGGTTTAGCGCCTGAAAAATTGAATTATGATTTTTTTAAGGATAAGCATATTGATAAAATTGGATTAACTAGTCCACATTCAGTCACAATTCCTGGTGCACTTAATGCTTGGGAAAAAATTCATAAGGAATTTGGTAAGCTAGATTTTGAACGATTATTTTTAGGTGCAATTGATATAGCAAAGAATGGCCATAGAGTTACAAAAGTCGTATCAAATGCTTGGAAAAATAGTTTGAATAAAATCAATGGTAATGAAAATTCAAAAAAAATTTTTTTGAAAAATGGTCGTACTTATCAAGAAAATGAATTAATGAAAAATATTGCTTTAGGAGAAACACTTGAAGCAATTAGCAAAAAAGGGAGTAAAGAATTTTATGAAGGAGAAATTGCAAAAGATATAATTGAAACTTTAAATGAATTAGGTGGTGTACATACTTTTGAGGATTTTTCAAAACAGAGTACAATAAGATCAGATACAATCAAATCTAACTATAAGGGTGATTTTATTCATCAATGCCCTCCCAATGGTCCTGGTGTTACAGTATTGATTATGATGAAATTATTAGAAAAACTAAATATTCAAAATTATAAATTTAATAGCACAGAAAGATTCCATCTTGAGGCAGAAGTTACAAAACAAGCTTATAAAGTTAAAGAAACTATTTTAGGCGATCCAAATTTTGTTAACTTTAATTTAGAAGAAATTTTAAGTGATGAAAATATTGAGCAAATTTTTAATAAAGTTAACTTAAATTCATGCAGTGACGTTGGTGACTTAAATATTCCAGCTCATCCAGAAACAATATATTTAACAGTAGTAGATAAGGATTTAAATAGTGTATCAATAATCAATTCTGTTTGTTATGTATTCGGATCAGGTATTACTACAAATAAAAGTGGAATACTTTTACATAATAGGGGTACAAATTTCAGAGTAGAAAATGGACATCCAAACTGTATAGCAGGCTTAAAAAGACCGTTACATACTATTATTCCTGGTATGCTTATTGATAAAAACAACAAAGCAACATTAAGTTATGGCGTTATGGGAGGCCAATATCAACCCGTGGGACAAGTTCATGTTTTAAATAATATGATTGATTTTGGAATGGGACCACAAGAAGCTTTGAGTTTTCCAAGAGCTTTTCATTTTAATAATATTTACAAACTAGAAAAAACTGTTGATAAAGAAATTTTACATGGACTCAAAGAAATAGGTCATAATGTAGAATATTTTGATGGTACACATGGTGGGGGCCAAGCAATAAAAATAAATAGAAGTGAAGGTGATCTCTTGGGTGGATCAGATCCTAGAAAAGATGGGTATGCAAAAGGATATTAATACTCATCGAAGAATGATGTAAAACTAATTCCAAAGAATTAAAAGTTTAAAGATATATCTCTATGAACTGAATTACACCTTGCAACAAATTTAGCCTGTTCTTTAGTTAATCTGTTTTGAAGTCTTAGACCAATAGTTTCTGAACTTACTTCAGTTAATTTTTGCTCATCTACCTCATCATTATCTATAACAGATATTAGGTCATCTAATTTATTTGCAAATTCTTCAGTTCCAGAAATTTCTCCTAGTTTTTCAAAAAGATTATCAATTACTGATATTGAGTTTTCGTAATTTTTATTATCAATATTATATTTTAATTCTTTTATTTCTGATGAAAGTTCTTTTAATTTTTCATTATCATTTATAAACATTACTATTTGATCCAAAGTTTCATAAGCTTCATCAACATTTTTTCTATACCTTTTTGTTCTTGTGTTTTTTGCTTTGTGCAGTATTTCAAACTCTCCATTTTTAGCTTTCCAACTTTCAGGAACTTTATCTTGAAGTTCTTTAATTTCTAGCTCGTAATTCTCGATCTTTAATTCTAATTTATTTTTATTTGATAAGTTATCATCATCTAAATTTCTAATTTCAGCTTTTATTTTTTTAATTTTCTGGTCTATTTTTCTAATTTTTTTCTCAATTTTTCTTACATTGAAATGCAAGTCCCTATAATCTTTTGTGAATAATTCATATTCTTCCTCTGTTTTTTGAAGTTTTTTAACAATAGCAAAAGTCCCAAGCGCATTATCAAAATGCTCTTCAAAAATATCTAATTTATCCATTGGAAGATTAGCGGGAGTTAATTTCTGCATGTCTTTTATTGCATTAGTAATTCTTTGTTCTTCAGTGTTGTAAATCGCAAATTTGTACTCTTGTAAGCAATATTGTAACTTTGGATTCATCGGTGGTGGAGCAACGTTTGACGTTAAATATGTTCTTGCTGGTAGATAGTTTACTAATGATGGATAGAAACCAACAATTCCAAGACCTATTAATTGTAAAATAATAAATGGAACAACACCTCTCCAGATATTTAAAGTAGTAACAAGTTTTGAAGCTACACCTTTTAAGTAAAATAATGCAAAACCAAATGGTGGTGTTAAAAATGAAGTTTGTAAATTTACCCCAATCATTACACCAAGCCAAATTGCACTTACATTAGCTCCTGGTTCAGCTAATAATATCGGAGCAATGATAGGAACAACAACAACGGCTATTTCTATAAAATCAAGAAAGAAACCTAGTAAAAAAATCACTGCCATTACAACAATAAACTGTGTCCAAAATCCCCCTGGCAAATCTTGAAGAAAATCTCTTACTAGCTCTTCACCTCCAAACGCTCTAAATCCAGAGGTTAACATTGCAGCTCCTAATAAAATTATAAATACCATTGAAGTAGTTACACATGTTTCTGTAACAACTTCTCTTAATACATTTTCAATTTTATATGCTCTCCAAAAACTCCAAATAATTCCAATTAAAAAAGTAATAGTAAAAAATCCTGTGATAAAAATTGCTGTAAGATCTCTAGTTTCTACAGCCTTAATATTTAAATTATAATTTTTAGATAATATATAAATTGGAACGACAGATAAAATTGCAATTATAATTGGATAGTAAGCATCTTTTTTTCCTTTATGTAAACGATAACCAGCCATCATGGTTGCACCTATTGCTCCAATTGATCCAGCTTGATTAACGGTTGCAATACCCAAAAGTATAGATCCTAAAACCGCGAAAATTAAAGCAAGGGGAGGAATAATTACTATTAATACCTTAATCCAAAATTTTGAGTCAAAATTTCCTTTAAATGGAACAGGAGGAGCTGCCTTAGGATTTAATCTTGCATAAATAAATACATAAAGCATGTATAAGCCAACTAGAACTAAACCAGGCAATAGTGCTCCCAAAAACATATCTCCTGCAGAAGTAGAACCAACTCTAAATTCTCCTGGCATATTAAATTCACCAGTTAAAATTTTATAATCAGTCTGACGCATAGTATTTGCAACATCAGCTGCACTTGCCAATTGATCGGCAATAATAATTAATACAATTGAAGGAGGTATAATTTGTCCAAGAGTTCCTGAAGAACAAACGATTCCACTTGCTAGACTTTTATCATATTTATTATTAAGCATTGTGGGTAGTGATATTAGTCCCATTGCTATAACTGTTGCACCAACAATACCTGTGGTAGCTGCAAGTAATGCTCCAACAAAAATTACTGATATTCCTAGACCTCCAGGGATGGGTCCAAATAACTGCCCCATTGTAACTAAAAGATCTTCCGCAATTTTTGATTTTTGCAACATGATCCCCATGAAAATAAATAAAGGAATTGCAATTAAAGTATCAGTTTCTACATCCCAGTAGTTACTCCTAAAATTTGTAATACCAGCGGTTAACCATTCTTTAGGGCCATCAACAGCAAAATAAGCACTGCTGTCCCCTGCAAACAAATAACCAAAAAAAGCTGCAAGCCCAATTGAAATTATTGCAGATCCAGGTAGAGCAAAAGCTACAGGAAAACCAGAAGCTAAAGCACCAATCATTATAATTACAAGTAAAGCTAAAAATAAGTGTTCCATTTTTTAGTTCTTTAAAAGTTTGTGACTACTACTCATAAAGTAGCTAGTAAATTGAGTTAACATGCTTACAGCAAATACTGCTAAATAAACTGCCATCAAGTAAAGCAAATATAATCCATTTGAACCTTGTTGAGTGATTTCAAATGAAATTACAGGGCCATTAATGATACTAGCTTTACCACCCATACCTAAAAATATTACAATCAAACATAAAGGAATTCCCAGAATTAATGAACCAATTGCATTAGTCCATGCTTTTTTACGTTCACTAAAACCAGTATAAAGAACATCAACTCTAACATGGCCCTCGTGAATTAACGCATATGCGCTTGCAAACAAATAAAGGGCAGCATACCAAAAACGAACAAGATCACCCTGAAATGCTTGTTCATACTGAAATATGAATCTTGAGAGAACTATCAAAAATTCACTTCCAACAACTAAAACTGCTAACCAAATAAACCCTACGGATCTAGTGAAATAACCAATTACAAAAGAGGCTAATATTAAAGGAAAGTGAATATATGTAATTCTGAAAGCAGGTTTAACTAAATTAATTTTAACTTGCTCTCCAAAAATTGGCTCAACTAATTTTTCTACAACCATGAATGAGATTAAAAAATCTGCTACTCCAACAATTAATACTGCCCAGAAAGAGGATCTTACAACGTAGGCTGTAATTTTTGTTAAGATCTCAGAATCTGTTTGTAATGTTTGTTTTATAGACTTCAGAACAAAAAATATTACTCCTATAAAAGAAGCAAAATAAAATAGTAATTGAGTATATGATAAGTTTATTGCAAGCCCCTCTAAAGGCTTATTTAATTTTTTAAATCCAAATAATTCATAATGAGCAAAAAGCTTTTTAACTCCTGGCCATTCAAACCAAACTGTTAAAACATTATTTATTAAAAAAACTAGAGTTAAAGCTAAGATAGAATAACTAAATATTCTTATTAAAATAGATAAGTTATTTTTCTCAACCATATTTAAAATCTTTTAGTGATATATAAAAAGAGGGCCCATTTAAGGGCCCTCTAATATTAATTAGAATTAAATTATACTCCTAATGCTCTATTTCTTTGAGCAACATATGGCCCGTCAGACAAGTTAGTCCAAGCACCAATTTCCTTACGACCTTTAACAAAGGCAGCATGTACTTTTTTAGCAAGAGCACTATGTTGTTGAACTTCATCGAAAACTTCAGCAGCACCTTTAGCGAAAGCATCGTAAACTTTATCATTAAACTTCTCTAGTTTAACTCCACTTTCGTTAACTAATCGTGCTAAGGCAGCTCCGTTTTTAGCATTGTATTCGGCCATTGTAGTTGTGTCAGCCCAATCACATGCAGTTTTAATAATTAACTGATCTGATTTTGACAAACTAGTAAACCAAGATTTGTTCACTCCACAAGCTAGTGTAGATCCTGGTTCATGCATTCCTGGATAGTAATAATACTTAGCAGCTTCCTGGAACTTCATAGCTTCATCATTCCAAGGTCCTACCCATTCAGTTGCATCAATTGCTCCAGACACAAGGTTTTCATAAATTTGTCCACCAGGAAGTGAAATTGGAGAACCACCAAGTTTTCCAAGAACTTGTCCACCTAAACCAGGCATACGCATTTTTAAACCTTTAAAGTCATTAGCTGATCTAATTTTTTTGTTAAACCAACCACCCATTTGCACTCCAGTGTTACCAGCAGCAAAACTTTGTGTTCCGAAATCATCTGTTAATTCGTCCCACAACTCTTGTCCACCAGCAAATTTTAACCATGCATTCATTTCAGCATATGTGAAGCCAAATGGAACGGCAGTAAAATATCCAAATGCAGGGTGTTTTTTTACCCAGTAGTAATCAGCACCGTGATACATTTGAGAGTTACCTGAAGCAACTTCGTCAAATGAGTCAAATGCTTTTACCCTTTCGTTAGCAGCATAATAAGTAACTTGAATTCTACCGTCACTCATATCGCTTAATCTTTGAGCAAGTCTTTGTGCACCAGTTCCTAGGCCTGGAAAACGTCTTGAAGGTGATTTAGAAACCTTCAATGATTTTTTTTCTTTAATCATTAGTCTCTCCTCATATAAGTTAATTAACTTTAGCAAGTTAATTACAAATAGATGTTTAAGTCTATAACAAAAATAGCTAAACCTAATGGTATTACAATCTGAGGTAGTAAATTAGAGTTTAATTAAAATTATTTTTTGTCAAAGAATGCTTCGTAGACCATCATGAAAATTGCAATTGCCATCAAAATATAAACTGGCAAGACATCAAAGAAACCAATCATGGTTGATCTTGTTAAAGTGGTAGCCAAGCCAACCAGAAATGCAGTTGCAAGTAAAGTTCCTAAAAATACTGTAAATTTTTGCATTTAATTATTACATTCCTTTTCTAGCCAATTAGCAACACCTAAAAATCTATGATCATCAAATTTTGCACCAATTAATTGAACACCTAATGGCATTTTGCCTTCTCCTTGTAATAGAGGCAGAGAAATACATGGAGTTCCTAAATAAGACCATACTTTATTAAATTCTGCAGAGCCAGTACTCTTCAAGCTTTTTGGAGCAACACCTGGACTAGAAGGTGATAATACCCCATGATAATCTTCAAATACTTCTTCATAAGACTCATAACTTCTTTTCATAAAATCTATGGCTTCTGCATACTCTTTTGCTGAATGTTTATTGCCTTTGACAATGGCATCTTGCATGAATTTAGATAATTTTTTTTTATACTTTTTATAATATAATCCAAAATTGTTCGCTAAATCTGTTTCATGAATTATCTGATGATATTTATGAATGTCTTTAAAGTAAGATGGTGTATCGAAAATTTCGATATTTTTTTTAAAAGATTTAATAAAATATTCAAAAGCTTCTCTAGATTTTTTTTCAATATTTTTCCAATGATCTGTTTTATAAAAAATAAATTTTGGTTCAAATAATGGTCCCTTTTTTGTTTCTTCAAGTATACCATCAGCTGAATAATAAACAGTTGCAGTATCAAATTTATCTTTTTTAATTAAAACTTTTGCAAGTAGTGCTACATCCTCAACTGTTTTACCAAATAAACCAATATGATCTAATTTTTCGGAAGTTTTAAGCACTCCATTTCTTGATATAAGTCCATAAGTTGGTTTGTACCCAACAACACCACAGTAAGATGCTGGTCTTATAACTGAACCACCTGTTTGAGATCCTATTGATAGAGGTGCCATAAATGATGCAACAGCAGCAGCAGAACCACTTGATGAACCACCTGGAGTTCTAGTATGATCATGTGGATTAGTTGTTTTTGGTGGACCAAGATAAGCTAATTCAGCTGTAGCAGTTTTTCCCATTACAATTGCACCAGCTGCTAAAAGCAAATCGATAATTTCTGCATTTTGTGAATAAGATTTTCCTTTCCTAATAACTGTTCCACATTCTGTTGGCATATCAACTGTTCCAACAATATCTTTTACAGCTACAGGAATACCATGCAAAGGTCCTGTAGGTTTTCCCGATCTTCTGTATTCATCAGCCTCTGCAGCTTTTTCTAGTAAAAGTTTTTTATCAAAATGTGCCCAAGCTTTTACATCTTTTTCAAATTTTTCTACTCTCTCAATATATCTTTCACAAAGCTCAACAGATGTAAGTTGTGAATCTTTAATTTTTGAAACAAGCTCTTCAGCCTTCAAAGAAAATATATTGGTCATTTAATTTTTACTGTGCAAATAATAATTCTGGTAGCCATAGTGCTATTCCTGGAAACATATACATCAAAAACATTGCAAAAATAACAATTGCTAAAAATGGCATGATGCCTCTAAATATATCTAAAAGTTCCACAGCTGTTTTTTGAACGCCTTTTAAATAATATGCTGACATTGCCATCGGTGGAGTTAAAAAGGATGTTTGAAGATTTAATGCAATTAACATGGCAAAGAAGTATGGATTAACTCCAAATACTTCTAGCAGGGGTAAAAATATAGGCACAAAAATAATTAAAATTTCTGTCCATTCAAGAGGCCAGCCTAAAAGAAAAATTATAATTTGGGTGATCACTAAAAATTGCCATGTTGAAATATTTATTGACGTGAAAAAATGTTCAAATACTTCATGTCCACCTAGATAAGAAAATACAGATGAAAAAGTCCAAGAACCTATAAACAACCACATAATCATTGCAGTTGTTTTAGCCGTTAAAAATACTGACTCTTTGAAATTTTGCCATTTTAAGGTTTTATAAAACCAGGATAAAATTAAAGCCCCAAATGCTCCTGCTGCTGCAGCTTCAGCTGGTGTTGCTATTCCAGCTAAAATTGTGCCAAGAACCAACATTATTAATCCAAATAAAGGAACAAAAGATACTAGTACCTCTTTTAAAATTTCACCTGTTGGCGGGATGTCTTCTTTTGGTGGTCTTGGTGCTATTGAAGGATTTAACCAAGCCCTTGTAACTGCATAAGCAATATAAAGACCAGCTAATAATAATCCTGGAAATATTGCAGCCGCAAAAAGTCTTAATGGTGATAATTGTGCAATCACCGAATAAACAATTAACATAATACTTGGAGGGATTAAAATACCCAAGCATCCACCAGAGCAAATAATTCCTGAAGCAAATTTTTTATCATATCCAGCTTTCACCATTGCTGGCCACGCCAGTAGTCCCATTAGAGTAACAACTGCTCCGATAATTCCTGTTGCTGTAGAAAATAAAGTACAAGTAATCAAAGCAGCTACAGCCATCGATGCAGGAAGTCTATGAGCAGCTAATCTTATTGCAAAGAATAGCTTTGCAACTATTCCTGCTCTTTCAACTAAATAACCCATAAATAAAAATAATGGTACAGCTGTAAGAACATTGTTATCCATAACTGTGTATGTGTTTTGAACAAATAATTGGAAAATTCTGTTATCAAAAATATGCTCCATCATTGTTGCATCAAAATAAGCGTAATAACCAAAGCCAATCCCCATCGCCATTAATGTAAATGCAATTGGAAAGCCTAAAAGAACTGCAAACAAAAATAGTCCCATCATTAAAATAGCTACCTCTGGATTAGTAAGACTAAATAACATTTTCTTTGTCCTCCTCTTGAGAAGTTCTCATCAACATTTGCTCTGTTTCCTCTGCAACAACCATTCTTGCTGGCCACATTCCTGTTTTAATACAAATTATAGATCTAAACACCTCAGCAATACCCTGAATTACTAATAAAGTGCCAGCTGCAGGTATCATAGTTTTAACCATATAGATTTGGATTTGTGCTGGACTACTCCAACTAGTCTCTTTTATTTTCCAAGCTAAGGCTGCATATTCGTATCCATAAAATGCTAAAGCAACGACACCTGGAAAAAAGAATATAAAATATAAAACTAAATCAATCCAAGCTTGGGTTTTCTGTTTAAATAATCTGTAAATTACGTCTCCTCTTACATGAGCCTCTGTTGCTAAACAGTATGCACCTGACATCATTAAAATTGCTCCGTACATCTGCATACTAAAATCAAAATTCCATAAAGTCGGCTTATTAAATACATACGCCATTACAACTTCATAAACTGTTCCCCCCATTAAAATTACAATGCACCAGGAAAATGCTTTACCCATTGAAGTACTAAGCGTGTCTGCAAATTTAATGAAGTTTTCCATCACCAACAATTATATTAAATTAGTCTAAAAAAAAAGGGGGTTTTTAAACCCCCTTTTTATAATTTTTTTTAAAGTTAATTAGATTTTAACTTTCTCAATTGGTCCAAACTCATTTTCATAAGCTAATTTGTAGTTCGGTTGATTCATCAACAGATACTTCATTGTTCTCTTAGCGTATGCTTTTTGTGAGTCTACTACTTTTTTGAAGAAAGCATCTTTACCAGAAAACTCACCAACAACTTTATCCCAACCTTTTAATTGTTCAGCCAAGATAGCGTCTGATGTTTGGTAAACATTAACCTTATGCTCATTCATTAACTTAGCTAAGTCAGCTGAATATCTAACCAATGCTTTAAAGTAGTTATCTGAGTTTGCAGCGTAAGCAGCATTTTTCAAGATAGCTTGATGAGCAGGTGAAAGGCTGTCATATCTCTTCTTATTTATCGGCACTTCAAACATTTCCTGAGACTGGTGGAAACTTCCTAAGTGGTAATGTTTAGAGACATCTTGCATTCCAAACTGTGAGTCTGATGTAGGGTTGTTAAACTCAGCAGCATCAATCAAACCAGTTTTCATAGCTGGTTGAATTTCACCACCTGGTAATTGTCTTACAACCATTCCCATAGCAGTTAAAACGTTAGTCGCAAGACCAACTGTTCTATACTTCATTCCTTTAACATCAGAAACTTTTGTTACATTCTTTTTAAACCAACCAAATGGCTGAGCAGGCATTGGCATATGGAAGAAACCGTAGTAGTTAAAACCTACACTCTTAACAGCTTCGTCATATAGCGCTCTTCCTCCACCATACTCCATCCATCCCATAACTTCTTGAGATGACATTCCGTAAGATGGTCCAGTTCCAAAAAGTGAAGCAGCAGGATTTTTTCCATACCAATATGCTGTCACCCAGTGACCCATATCAAC
>LULP01000578.1_pt1 | contig 12277 bp, 14 predicted proteins | sample 728111 | NCBI WGS metagenome assembly LULP01 (sample SAMN03860286, study PRJNA289734) | marine metagenome | biome: seawater column; feature: ocean; material: water; isolation source: Red Sea water column Station 149 - depth 25m | place: Saudi Arabia: Red Sea | collected 2011-10-15 | depth 25 m
CGGATCTAATAATCCTGAAAGGAATGTAAAAAAAATAGAAATTAATAAATTAGGAAATATCATCGAAATCAAAATAACTGCAAATGCATTTTTACAAAATATGGTTAGAATAATTGTTGGGACTTTATTAGAAATTGGTAAATACCAAATTAAAATACCATTAAAAGAAATACTTGGAAGCAAGGATAGGAATAACGCTGGAACAACTGTAAATCCTAGAGGATTAATTTTTCTTGGCCCTAATTATGAAAATATTACAAAGTTTAAACCGGAAAAGAGCCCTTTAATTTGAATATGAAAATAAAAATTTGTGGAATAACAGAAATAGAAACATTAAATTTTCTTATTGAAAATGGAGTTGATTATGTTGGTTTTATTTTTCATGAAAATAGTCCTAGAAATGTTACTCATGCATTTATAAATGAGATAAAAAATATAGATTTTCAGAAAACTAGGCCTGTTTGCGTATTTGTTAATCCTGAAAAATCATTTGTTAACTCTTCATTAAGTTACTTTGAAAATCCAATCATTCAATTTCACGGCGATGAGTCAGAAGATTTTTGTAAATTATTTGATTGCGAATTTTGGAAAGTATTAAGGATAAAAGATTCGAAGTCTCTCAAAGACATGAAACACTTCAAAAATGCACAAGCAATTTTGTGTGACACCTTCAAAGAAGATATTTATGGAGGAACTGGAAGCAGCTTTGATTGGGAAATACTCAATACAGATTTATTCCTTGATAAAAAGATAATTCTTTCAGGAGGGTTATCTATTGAAAATTTAGAAAATGCCTTAAAGATAAATCCATGGTGTCTAGATTTTAATTCTGGGGTAGAATCAGCTCCTGGCTTTAAAGACCACTCGAAAATTATGGAAATACTAAGCTTAATAGAGAAATGAAAGATAACTTACCAGATAAAGATGGATTCTTCGGTGAATATGGTGGCAAGTTTGTTCCAGAAACTCTTATGTATGCCCTCAATGAACTAGAGCAAACTTATAAAACTCTAAAAGATAACAATGATTTTAATGCGGAGTTTCACAAAGATCTTGCAGAATTTGTAGGCAGACCATCTCCATTGTACTTTGCAAAAAGGCTTACAGAGCATTACAGCACCGCTTCTATTTGGTTAAAAAGGGAAGATCTAAATCATACAGGTGCTCACAAAATAAATAATACAGTTGGACAAATCCTTTTAGCTAAATATATGGGGAAAAAAAGAATTATTGCGGAAACTGGCGCAGGTCAACATGGAGTTGCAACTGCTACAGTTGCGGCAAGGCTTGGATTAGATTGTCATATATACATGGGATCTGAGGATGTGCGGAGACAATCACTTAATGTATATAGAATGAAGCTTTTAGGTGCTGAAGTCCATGAAGTAAATTCTGGTTCAGCAACTCTTAAGGATGCCCTCAATGAGGCTTTAAGAGACTGGGTTACTAATATTGAAGATACATACTACATCATAGGCAGTGTTACAGGACCTCATCCATATCCGATGATTGTAAGAGATTTCAATGCAGTCGTAGGATATGAGTTAATTGAACAATCACAAGAATTATTTGGAAGAATGCCAGATTCAATAATTGCCTGTGTTGGAGGTGGATCAAATGCAATGGGTATTTTTTATCCTTTTATTAAAATGGATAATGTAGAACTCATTGGTGTCGAAGCAGCAGGAAAAGGTATTGAAACAGGTGAACATGCAGCTCCATTAAATGATGGAACTCCTGGAGTGCTTCATGGTGCAAAAAGTTATTTGATGCAAGATGAAAGTGGACAAGTAAAAGGAACGGCTTCTATTTCAGCAGGCTTAGATTATCCAGGTGTAGGACCTGAGCATTCATGGCTAAAAGATATAAAAAGAGCTAAGTATGTTGCAGTTTCAGATGATGAGGTTATGAAAGCTTTTCATATGGTTGAGCTTATGCCAAAAATGAATGAAGATCAGCATATCGTTATCAACGTATCAGGAAGAGGCGACAAAGACTTAAATAGCGTGGTTGAAATAGAGGGTATCAAGCTTTGAAAAGGATTGAAAAGAAGTTAAAAGAGCTTTCACAAGATAATCAAAAAGCTTTTGTTGGTTATATAGTTGCAGGAGATCCTGATCTAGAAACTTCTCTTGAATTGATGCATTTAAGTGTTGATTCGGGGGTAGATATCTTAGAAATTGGCGTTCCCTTTACTGATCCAATAGCTGAAGGCCCAACAATACAACAAGCTCATGATAGAAGCTTAGAAAATCAGACCAATCTGCAAAAAATTGTTGATCTTGTAGGCAAATTCAGAGAAAAAGATTCTAATACGCCAATTATTTTAATGGGATATATCAATAATTTCTTGATGTATAAAGATTTGATTAATAGATCTCATGATCTGGGTGTTGATGGAGTTTTGGTGGTTGATATTCCAGGTGAGCTGTCTCTTGAAGACTACGGTATTGATAATCAAGATTTGGATGTTATCTCACTTGTATCACCAACTACTTCAAAAGATAGAGTTAAGGAAATTGTAAAAAATAGTACAGGCTTTATTTATTATGTGACCTTGAGAGGAGTTACAGGATCATCAAATCTTGATGGAAATGAAATTGAAAAAAATATTAAACATATAAAATCTATCTCATCTATTCCGGTGATGGCAGGTTTTGGTATCAAGAACAGCGACGACGCTAAGCTTCTCTCATCTTTTTCTGATGGAATTGTGATCGGATCTTCAATAGTTGAGCTTATTTATAAAAATTCAGAAAATAAAGACTTTCATGAAGTAAGTGATTATATTAGTAATATGAAAGATGCAATTAGATAATGAATTGGCTTACAAGATTAATTCCGTCAATAGGAAAGAGTTCTTCTAAATCAAAAAAAAGTAAGATTCCTGATGGTGTTTGGACATCCTGTCCTTCATGCGAATCAGCACTTTATAAACCTGAGTTACAAAAAACCTTATATGTGTGTCCAAAATGTGATCACCACTTAAGGATCGGTGCCAGAACTAGATTTAATATTTTTTTTGATAATGGTAATTTCACTGAAATTGCATCAAATGTTGAAACAAATGATCCTCTTGGTTTCAAAGACGTTAAGGCATATCCTGCAAGAATTAAAGAAGCAAAAAAGAATACTGGAGAAAGTGAAGCTTTATTGGTTGGATTTGGCAAACTTGATGGACGCTTGGTAACTGCTGCAGCATTTGAATTTAAGTTCATGGGTGGCTCGATGGGAAGCGTGGTTGGAGAGAAATTTGTTCAAGGTATTCAGCAGGCAATAGAGACTAATACTCCATTTATTTGTTTTTCGACAAGTGGTGGAGCAAGAATGCAGGAATCAATGGTTTCTCTTATGCAAATGGCAAAAACATCTGCTGCAATACAGAAATTAAAATCAAATAAGTTGCCTTATATTTCTGTAATGGTTGATCCAATATTTGGAGGAGTATCAGCAAGCTTAGCAATGTTAGGCGATATCAACATAGCAGAGCCAAAGGCTTTTGTTGGTTTTGCAGGAAGAAGAGTAATTGAGCAAACGGTAAGAGTTGAACTGCCTGAAGACTTCCAAAAATCAGAATTTTTACTTGAGCATGGAGCAATAGATATGATTGTTCATAGATCAGAAATAAGAAGTAAAATAATTGGAATTTTGGATAAAATATCAAAATGAATTTAGAAAAATTTGTTGGCTTAATATTTGTAATTCTAATGGGGTTAATAATTTTTATATTTGTATTGTCACCTCAACCTAAATACCAAGATTCAATTAGTTACCAGTTAGCCCCAAATGCAAGAAGCTTGACTAAAGATGATTTTGAGATGTATGTAGTCAGAGTAAATGTTTTTGAAAATGTAGAAAATGCAAATGCATTAAAAAAGAATATTAATAATTATTTTCCAGCTTATACTGAAGCCTTGCCAAACAATAATGCTTTAACTGCTGTTTATGTCGGCCCTTTTAGAACAAAAGAGGATATTGATAAGAATATAGATTTTATTTACGAGATTTCAGAAACTAATTCAGGAGAAGTTGTTTTATGGAAACCCTAGGTCTTAATGTCACAGATCTAGTCATATTGTTTGTTATTGGCTCCTCAGGAATCATTTCATTATTTAGAGGTTTTACAAAAGAGTTTTTATCATTATTATTGTGGGTTTTTGCTTTCTTTGCAGCGGTAGGCTTAGAGGGATATGTGACACCAAAAATTTCTGAGATTATTGGAAATGAAGAGGCTTCAAAAATTATTGCGTCCGTTCTTATATTTATAATTTCTATCATAATTGGCGGATTTTTGATCAATTTGATTTCAAGAATAGTTAAATGGTCAGGAATGTCTGGCTTTGATAAATTTATGGGTGTATTATTTGGAATAGGTAGGGGCTTAATTGTAATTTTGGCAATTTACTTTTTATTACCCTCGAGTTTGAAAGAATCTGAAATCTTTACTTCTTCAAAGATTTCACCATTTTTCGAGGAATTTTTGCCAGTTTTGGAGACTTACATTAAGGAACTTTTAGCAAAATAGGATATTGAGGATATAGTTAAAGACGGGGAATAAAAAATGTGCGGAATTATAGGGATTTCTGCAGAAAATAATGTAGCTGAGGAGATTTATGAATCTCTATTGATGCTCCAGCATAGGGGGCAAGATGCAGCCGGAATGGTTGTTTGTGAACCTAGCGGTAAACTTAATAGTCGAAAATCAAAGGGCTACGTGAGGGATGTCTTTCAGCAAAACCATATGAATAATCTCCAAGGTAATCTTGGTATAGGACATGTTCGATATCCAACAGCAGGTGGAATAGGTAAGGAATTTGCTCAACCTATGTATGTGAATACACCTTATGGTATAAGTCTAGCTCATAATGGGAATCTAACTAACTCAACAAAATTAGCTGCTGAACTATTTCATGCTGAGAGACGTCATATAAATACAGATTCTGATTCAGAAGTTTTACTTAACATTTTTGCATTAGAGCTTTCCAAGCAGGAAGCTGTATTTCCAAAACCAAAAGATTTCTTTTCAGCTGTTGAGAAGACACACTTGAGAATTAATGGTGCATATGCAGTTGTAGCCTTGATTACAGGATATGGAATTCTAGCATTTAGAGATCCTCTTGGAATAAGGCCTTTATCAATTGGAATCAGAAAAGGAAAAAACAGAAATGAATATGTTGTATCTTCTGAAACTGCACTTTTCTCATCAACAGGTTTTAAATTTTTAAGAGATGTTGAGCCTGGTGAGGCTGTATTTATTGATAATGCAGGGAAAATCTTTACTCAGCAATGCTCAACTTCTTCGCAAAAAAAGCCATGCATATTTGAGTACGTTTATCTTGCAAGACCCGATTCAACAATCGATGAGATATCAGTTTATAAATCGAGAATGAGAATGGGTCTTAAGCTGGCAGAAAGAATACGAAGTCTTAATTTAGTTGATGAAATTGATGTAGTAATACCTATTCCTGATAGTTCAACAACTGCTGCTTTACAACTTGCTGCAGATTTAAATAAACCTTATAGGCAAGGGTTTGTAAAAAATAGATATATTGGTAGAACATTTATCATGCCTCTTCAAGAAGAAAGGAAAAAGTCGGTTAGAAGAAAACTTAATATTCTTGATCTAGAGTTTAAAGATAAAAACGTTTTACTTGTTGATGATTCAATTGTTAGAGGGACAACAAGCAAACAAATTATTGAAATGGTTAGAGAAGCAGGAGCAAAAAAAGTTTTATTCGCATCTGCAGCTCCTCCTGTTAAGTTTCAAAATCTTTATGGTATTGATATGGCTGCTACGAAAGAATTAGTTGCTCATAATAAGTCAGAATCAGAAATTGCTGAGATTATTGGAGCAGATGAATTGATTTATCAAACTCTTGACGATCTTATTAGTTCTGTTCAAGAAGGAAATCCGGAAATTAAAGAGTTTGAGACTTCGATTTTCACTGGCAAGTATCCTACAGAGATAGATGATGGATATCTTGAAAACCTTGAAGAAGAGAGAAGTGACATTATCAAAATGTCAAAAACAAAAAATTAATTCTTAAGAAACTATATTTACAGCGGAAATTTCTGCTTTTTTTGCATCATTTAGAAACTCAGGAAGTTGATCGAAGTTTAAGTATCTATATATCTCTTCTGAGAGTGGATTAATCTCATCCATGAATTCAAGATATTCTTTTGGAGTTGGTAATCTTCCAAGAACGGCAGCTACTGAAGAGAGTTCTGCAGAAGCAAGAAAAACATCCGCACCATCACCAAGTCTGTTCGGATAGTTTCTTGTTGATGTTGAAACAACAGTTGAGTTTGCAAGAACTCTTGCTTGGTTACCCATGCAAAGAGAGCAACCTGGCATCTCAGTTCTTGCTCCTGAAACTCCAAAGATATTATAAATACCTTCCTCCATAAGCTGTTGTTCATCCATTTTAGTGGGTGGCACAACCCAGAATCTTGCTTTAGTTCCATTATGTTTTTTAAGAAGATGACCTGCAGCCCTAAAATGTCCAATATTTGTCATGCATGACCCAAGAAAGACTTCATCAATTTTCGTATTTTGGACTTCTGAAAGTGGTTTAATATCATCTGGATCATTTGGACATGCCAAAAGAGGCTCTTTAATTTCATTTAAATCAATTTCAATTATGGCTGCATATTCGGCATCCTTGTCCGGTTCAAGCAGTTTAGGATCTTTTATCCATTCTTCCATTGCACTGGCTCTTCTCTCAAGTGTTTTAGGATCACCATATCCGTTTGTAATCATCCATCTCAACATTACTATATTTGAATTAAGGTACTCAATGATTGGTTCTTTATCCAATCTAATAGTACATCCAGATGCAGATCTCTCTGCAGAAGCGTCAGAGATTTCAAAGGCCTGTTCTACTTTTAAATGAGGAAGACCTTCAACTTCTAAGCATCTTCCTGAAAAAACATTTTTTTTGCCTTCCTTAGCAACTGTGAGATGACCTTGCTGAATTGCAGCATATGGAATCGCATTAACTAAATCTCTAAGAGTAATACCGGGCTGCATCTCACCCTTAAACCTAACCAAAACTGATTCAGGCATATCTAAAGGCATAACACCAAGTGTTGCTGCAAACGCTACTAGTCCTGAGCCTGCTGGGAAACTTATACCAATTGGAAACCTTGTATGACTATCACCACCTGTACCTACGGTATCAGGTATTAACATTCTATTAAGCCAAGAGTGAATAATTCCATCTCCAGGTTTTAGAGAAACTCCACCTCTAGTTTTAATAAATTCTGGAAGAGAGTGTTGAGTATCGATATCAACTGGTTTTGGATATGCAGCAGTATGACAAAAAGATTGCATTACTAAATCTGCTGAGAATCCAAGACATGCAAGCTCTTTCAATTCATCTCTGGTCATTGGTCCCGTTGTATCTTGAGATCCAACTGTACTCATTCTTGGTTCACAGTAGTCCCCAGGTCTTACTCCCTCAACTCCACATGCTTTACCAACCATTTTTTGAGCCAAAGTATATCCTTTTTTAGAAGTATCATTTTGATTTGGTCTTCTAAAAATATCAGTAGGTTCTAATCCTAAAACTTCTCTGGTTTTATCTGTTAACTGTCTTCCAATGATTAGAGGAATTCTTCCATTTGCTCTTACCTCATCAAGAAGTACTTCAGTCTTTAATTTAAATTCACAAAGGAGCTCATTAGTTTTGGCATCAGTGATTTGACCTTTGAACGGTTCAAATATGATTTCTTGTCCCATTTCTAATTTTGAGACATCACATTCAACTGGAAAAGCTCCAGAATCCTCGAGAGTATTATAAAAAATAGGTGCAATTTTTCCTCCAAAACAAAAACCACCTTCTTTTTTATTTGGAATTGCAGGAATCTCATCTCCCATGTGCCATAAGACTGAATTAGTTGCAGATTTTCTTGATGAGCCAGTTCCAACAACGTCACCTACAAAAACAACTGGATTTCCCTTTTGCTTTAATTCTTCAATAGTCCCTAGAGGATCATTCATGCCATCCCTTGGCATTTTTAACATTGCAAGCGCGTGAAGAGGAATATCTGGCCTTGACCAAGCATCCGGAGCAGGGGAAAGATCATCGGTATTTATCTCACCAGGCACCTTAAAAACCGTAAGTTTGATGCTTTCCGCTATTTCTTCTTTGCTTGTGAACCACTCTGCATTTGCCCATGAATCGATAACTGTTTTTGCATGTTCATTAGTTTTTGACAGTTCATAGATATCATTAAACGCATCAAAAATTAGAAGTGTATTACTTAATGCACTTGCGGCGTCATCGGCTAATCCATCAATCTCAAGACAGTCAATCAAGGGTTGTATGTTATAACCACCAAGCATAGTTCCCAAGATTGCTACCGCATCTTCTTTTGTAATATACGGACTTTCTGTCTTTCCTTTTGTTAAATCTGACAAAAAACCTGCCTTAACATATGCTGCATCATCTACTCCTGCAGGCACTCTCTCTTTCAGCAGGTGAAGCAAAAGATCATTTTCATCATGTTCTTTTTTTAATAGATTAATGACCGCGGCAGTTTGTTCAGCATCTAAGGGAAGAGGGGGTATACCCATCTCTTCTCTTTCCTTGCAATGCTTTTTATAGTCCTCTAACACGCGCCTATTTTACTTCTCTTAGGTTAAACTTTCCAACCAAATTACAAAAATTAAATATTATTGTATTATTAAATCCATGCGTAAGAATCGTTCATCAACACCCTGCATCGGCATATGTTCTACAACCTTTGGTGATGATGTTTGTAAGGGCTGCAAAAGGTTTTCACATGAAATTACTAATTGGGGTAAGTTCTCGTCTGATGAGAGAGCGGTTGTTAATTCTAGGCTCGAGCAGTTTAAGACAACTATTCTTGAAGAAAAATTTTCTATTTCTGATAGCGAGCTCTTCGAAAGTAAGATGAATGAATTTTCTATTAACTTCAATAGCTCTCTTGAGCCTATTACTTGGATTTTTGACTTACTTCGAGCTTCCAGTAATAAAGATTTAAATGTAAATGATTTTGGGGTTGAAATATTGCCAGCATTTTCTGATCTTTCTCTTGTAGAGCTTCGGGATTTGATTAATCAAGAAATGCTTCAACTATCAGAAGCTCATTATTATAAATTCTTTAATCGGGCTACTTAACCATAGGTATATCACTCCATCTTGTAGTGTATCTTGGAGATATCATATTCCTCTGTATGGGCTTAAATCTTCCTATGTTTTGTGAAGCAATATAGATCTGCTTTTGATTTAGATTTAACTCATCAATAACTTGCATCAATTTTGAGTCCATCTTGTAAGTATGGCTTTCACTAAATAAAGAGTTTTGTACATAACCAATATCTGAAAATGAACTTAGCATAATCCCAGCTTTTGAATATCTATAATTAGGTCTATAGATTTTGGGCAGAATCTTTCTTACGGCATACAAAAAGTCTCTTGAATCATCTGTTGGATAGGTGAATGAATAGCTCTTTATAGCCCTGTAACTTTCATTAGCATCAAAAGGACTGGTTCTGATAAATACTGATATTTAGGACTTCTAAATTAGTAATTTTTTTTGCAAAACTTCTGCTGACTACAATTTGTTTTTTAGTTGGAGAAACATCTTCAATATCTAAACATTTCTCACCATTAAGCTCTCTAACTGTACGTTCTAAAACAATACTAAACCTTTTTCTTATATCCTGAGGCGGGGCATATGATAGTTGCAGAGCATTTCTAATACCTGCCATTGATAGTTTTCTATTTAATCTTCTACCAACTCCCCATATCTCACCAACTGGGGTATTTTTAAGAGCTTCACTTATATCTCTCTGGCTATCCAGCACATAAACTCTTGATTGAATATTTCTTTTCTTTATTTGGTAGCTAGCAATCTTAGCTAGCGTCTTAGTAGGTCCTATACCTATTCGTACAGGTATTCCTGTCCATCTCCCTACAGTATTTTTTAGATGTAAGCCAAAGTCGAAACAGCCTATATTTTTTTCGGTACCTGAGAAATCTAAAAATGCTTCATCAATGCTATAGACTTCTGTTTTTGGAGAAATGGAATTTAAAATATTCATAACTCTCCTGGACATATCTCCATAGAAAGCAAAATTAGATGAGAAAACAATACCACCTTTTCTGATATACCTATCTTTGATCTTAAACCAAGGAACTCCCATCTTTACACCCATCGCTTTTGCCTCTGAGCTCCTTGCAATTACGCAGCCATCGTTATTAGAGAGCACAACGATAGGCCTACCCTTAAGATCAGGACGAAACACTCTTTCACATGAAGCATAAAAGCTATCACAATCTACTAGGGCTATGCTCATGTAAATTGATTAATGACTGAAGTTACTAGCCCAGTTACTTCGAAATCTATTTGGCTATTTATATAGATTGGTTTATAGCCTTTATTTTCAGCGACTAGGCATAATTTAGGCTTAGTTTTAAGTCTTCTACAAACAAACTCACCATCAACTGCTGCCACTATGATGCTGTTATGAGAGGGCTTAATGCTTCTGTCTATTATGAGAGTTGCACCATCATTAATGCCTGCACCTATCATAGATTTCCCACTTACTCTCACAAGAAAGGTGGCAGCATTATTCTTTATTAAATATTTATTTAGATCTATAGGCGATTCTATGAAATCACTTGCAGGACTGGGGAATCCGGCATGCACCATATCTTGGAAATATGGCAGCATTAGTTCAGATAAATTATCTGCAATCACCGTACCGATGTAATTAATTTTCATAATATAGGAGTGCTAAAAATACTGTATAAATATACAGTACTTTTAAAGAGGTTTCAACGCTTTATTCAATCTTGAATTTAAATAAATCAGGACCATTGGCATCAAGTTTTAAGCACCATCCGAAAGTATCCCAATCTCCCAAAACAATTCGCTGGGTTGAATAATCTCCATACTCTAAATCATGAAGATCAGGTCGATGAGTATGGCCATGAATGAAAAGATTTGGCCTTTCTTTTTGAAGAAACGAATCTACATCATTTAAATTTACGTCAGTTATTTCAGAAGATTTATTTTTGCTAGCAGATTTACTGGCATCCCTCATATCGTCTGCAATTTTTTTTCTCTCCTCTAGGGGTTTGCTAAGAAAGTCATCCTTCCAAGCCTGAGATCGGACTTGTTTTCTAAAGTCCATATATTCTGAGTCATGAGTGCACAAAAAATCACCATGACTGATGATAATTTTCATTTCGTTAAAGGTTATTGTGTAGGGGTCCTCAAGGATTTCAATATCTGCAGAAGCTGCAAAGCTTTTATCAAGCAGAAAATCTCTATTGCCAGCTATAAAAAATAGCTTATTACCTTTGCTCGCAAAATCACTCAGCTTAGACTGAATAACTTCTGCAAGCTCACTATCATCATCATCTCCAATCCAAACCTCAAATAAATCACCTAATATATAAAGACTGGTAGGAGTAGATATTTTGTTATCTAAAAAATCAAAGAATGATTTAGTGGTAGGTGACTCAACTGAACTTAGATGTAGGTCTGAAATGAAATATATTGGATTCATTCCATAACAGATATCGATTGAATCATAATTGGCTCAACTGGAACATCTGCATACTGTTGAAAGTTGCCGGTATCAACCACAGCAATTGCATCAACAACATCCATTCCATCTGTTACCTTCCCAAATACTGCATATCCCCAGCCACGCATAGTTTCTGATGAATGATTTAGGAAACTATTATCTTTATGGTTAATAAAAAACTGACTTGTAGCTGAATGAGGATCATTAGTTCTTGCCATAGCAATAGTTCCTCTATCATTTGGTAAGCCATTATTAGCTTCATTTTGTATTGGTTTAGTACCAGAAGGCTTAGTTCTCATATCAGCTGTTAAACCTCCTCCTTGGACCATAAAACCATCAATCACCCTATGAAAGATAGTCTCATCATAGTATCCAGATTCAACAAGATTAATAAAATTTTCAACTGTACCCGGAGCCTTTTCTTTATCAAGCTCAAGACTAATATCACCAAGAGATGTTGAAATAACCACTGCAATAACTGTTTTTGTCATACTCATACCTTTTAAATTTAAATGTTTATTAATACTAGTTTATTTGCCATTTAGAGGCAATGCGATCTTCTATAATTTCCTCAGTCAAACCATAATCTTTGAGCTCATAGTCGTGCTTTCCATGTTTATGTTTCTTATGATTCTTTATATAAAATTCCATTTTGATTTTTATGCTTTCCTCGAAGGGCTTATCAATAAAATCATAAATATTCTCCATTGT
>LULP01000015.1_pt1 | contig 12269 bp, 15 predicted proteins | sample 728111 | NCBI WGS metagenome assembly LULP01 (sample SAMN03860286, study PRJNA289734) | marine metagenome | biome: seawater column; feature: ocean; material: water; isolation source: Red Sea water column Station 149 - depth 25m | place: Saudi Arabia: Red Sea | collected 2011-10-15 | depth 25 m
GGTCCCCCGAGCTCAGGCGCTGCGCGTCGGCGGGACCGACGGCAGCCTCGATCTGGACCTGCGAGGGATCGGCGACGCGGAACAATTCGGTCTCGGGCTGGACGAAGGCGCCGAGGCTGGCGCTTTCGGCGGTAATGCGCCCCGAGATCGGGCTCGCGACGACCACGCTGCTGCCGTCGCGCGTTACCTGCGCTGCATTCGCTGCGGCGCGGGCGCGCTGCGCCTCCGCCGCGGCAGCTGCCGCCTCCGCCTGCGCCCGCTCATAATCCACGCGCGCCGACACGCGCTGGTCGAGCAAGGTCTTCTCGCGCTGGAGATTCTTCTGCGCGAGCGTCGAGCGTGCATCGGCCGCGACCCGTTCTGCCGCGATCTGCGCGGCGTCGCGGCTCTGGACGATTGCGATCGTCTCGCCGGCGCGAACCGGATCGCCGAGCCGCTTGAACAGCCGGGTCACCGCGCCGCCCGCGCGTGCCGTGACGATTGCCTCGCCGCTCGGCGCGGCGGTGACGGTCGCCTGCGAGATGATTTCGGAGCCGAGTCCGCCCGCGTTGATCGTCTCGACGCTGATCTCCGCCGCCTGGATCTTCTCGGGCGAGATGACGAGGCTGCTGGGCAAGGCTTCACTCGCCGCTTCCTCGCCGCCTTCGGCCGCCGGGGCGGGCGCCGGATCGGCGGTACAGCGCGCGACGCCGAAGCCCGTGACGGCGGCGAGCGCCATGGCGCCCGCGACAGTGCCGAGAAGGCGCTTGTCCTTGGTGATCATATTCTGTCTCCGCTGTTGATGCGGTTCGCGCGCCGACCGGCAGCGCCCCCCTGTTGACTGATGTGAATGGCGGGGCGTTCGGCCCCGCTGCTTGATGGGACCGGCGCGATCATGGCTGGTGATCCGCGTCGCCGTCGGCCGCGGCCTGGCGGGAAAGGATCGCTCGGGCTTCGGCGCGGGCCTGCCGGGCTGCGATCAGCTCGGCCTGGGTCGCGGCATAGGCCTGCTGCGCGTCGATCAGCTCGACGAGCGTCGACTTGCCGGCGCGGTAGCTGAGCTCGGCAAGCCGCACGCCCTCGCGGGCCTGCTCGATGCCGCTGCCTTCGAGCGCCGCAAGGCGCGCCTCGGCGGCTTCGAGTTCGGCCTGTGCATTGGCGATTTCCGCCTCGGCATTGACCACGGCATTCTCGCGCCGGGCGATCGCGGCGGCGACATCGGACTTGGCAGCCGAGATATTGCCGCGGTTGCGGTCGAAGACGGGGAGCGGGACCGAGACATTGGCGATGAGCGCCCGGTCGCCGGTATCGCGAAGCTGCCGGACACCGAAGCCGACCGACGGATCGAGACGCCCGTCGGCGCGCTGCCCCTGGAGCCGTGCCTCGGCGATCAGCTTCTCGGTTTCCGCGAGGCGGACATCGAGCGTTGCCAGCGAGTCCACCGTGACCGGTGCAACCCACAAATCGCCTTCGATCAGCTCGGCAGGCGGAACCGAGCTTCCGAGGAGTGCTGCCAGCGAACGGCGGGCGGTCCTTTCCTCGGCCTCTGCGGTTCGGAGCTCGGCCGTTGCCTGGACGAGCGCCGCATTCGCGCGGAAGGCGCGGAGCGGCGGCTCGTTGCCGGTGTCGACCATGGCTTGGGCGACGCGGACGAGTTCACGCGCGCGGGCTTCATTCTCGCGGGCGAGCGTGAGGCCGTCGCGCGCGGCGAGCGCGGTCGCGAACTGGTTCCGGACCTCGAAGGCCAGGTCGGCGCGGGCAATCTCGAGCCGGTACTGGGCCGCGAGAAACTCGGCATCGGCGAGCGTCATGCGCGCGCGGCGCCGGCCCCCGATGTCGAGCCGCTGATTGACCGAGACCGTCGTTTCGAGGCCGTTTAGCCCCGAATAGGGTCCGGTGCCCGCGAAATTCTCGACATCGACATTGAGCGTCGGATTGTAGCGATAGCCCGCCTGACGCTGGCGACCGCGAGCGGCCTCCACTTCGGCTTCGGCGGCAACCCCTCGCCGGTGGATGAAGGCGGGCCGACCAGCTCCGCCCCTGCCGACTGGGCAGCGGCGGGCGCGGCATTTGCGCCTGCAACGAGCGCCGCGAGAGCCGCGGCGACAACTATGGATTTCATGAAAATGAGACTCCTGACGTTTCCAGGGAGAGGCGCGCACGAAAAGGGCGCACAGACCTAGAGCGTCAGGCGATTGGAGGGCGGAATGTCCCGATATAGGCGACCGGCGGCAAGGCGGCCGCCAGGATGCGCGCGTGCGACTGGCTGCACGGCTCTTCGGTCGAAGCGATCAGCGCTTCGGCGGGTACGCCCGAATGATGGCCGTGACAGCCATGCGGTGCGGACGGGAATTTCTGCTGCTCGCCCGACGAGGATTTCTCCTTGTCGCTTTCGGCGAGCTCGGTTGCCTGTTCGGAGAGGCAGCCCGCGTCCAGCGCGGCGATCAGAGATGTCTTCTCCGCACGATCTTCGGTGGCATGCGCGAGCGACCCGACAACCGTCCCGGATGCAAGGAGAAGGGTCAAGAAAAGGAGGATCATCCGCCGCATTGGAACCGCCCCCTAGCATCGAGACGACCGAAAGGAAAGAAGAAGATTGTCAATCGACTTCGGCTCATCCACCAAAGGGCTCGAACGGACCCTGTAATAGTGTTACATGGCGTCAGTGGCATAAGTGATGATCGACATACAGTTCCAACAATCCCTGCGATGCATCAATAACTCTTCGAACTACCGGAACCAGTAAAAGAAGAATTTGACGATTTTAATATCCCATTCTATTCGCAATCGTGCCGATATAGTCTCATTACGCTTCAAGGCCCGCTGTCATCTGCAAGGCAATGCGCAGGCGCGCCGTTGCGGTTGGAGCAATTCCGGGCTCCGTTTCGCGCCGCAACCGGAGGGCTGAGCGCAGGCCCAAGGCAAGGAGAGAAGGGCATGGATCGGCCGGTTACACTTCTGGCGAGCGATCCCGCCCTTCGCTCCGCGCTTGGGTTTTTGCTGACGCTCGAGGGGTTTGACATTCGCGGCGACGCCGACCGGGTCACCGGTTCCGTGTGCCTAGTCGTCGACCAGGGCTTTCGCGGCGACGGACTGGCATGGCTTGCCGGCCGTCGCGCCGCCGGGAACGCGTCGCCAGCCATCGTGCTCGCGACGCATCCTGACCGCGCCGTTCGCGCCTCGGCCGCGGCGCTCGGCGCGCGGCTGATAGAAAAGCCGCTGACGGGCGACGAATTGACCAATGCCCTGACCGAAATCCTGACCCGTCGCCCCGCCGCTTGACCAGCGCGACACCCATCGAAACAAAGGAATATGCTATGCGCACCGCCTCTCCCCAAGCCATGGCCATCGTCAAATCGACCGCTCCGGCGCTCGAGAAGCACGGCGTCGAGATCACCACCGCCATGTATGCGCGGCTCTTTCAAAACCCCGCCATTGAGGCGCTGTTCGACAAGGCGGCCCAGCGCAGCGGCGAGCAGCCGCGACGCCTTGCGGGCGCCATCCTTGCCTACGCGCGCAATATCGACAAGCTTGCGAACCTCGGTACGGCGGTCTCGCGCATGGTCGCGCGCCATGTCGAGACCGGCGTCAAGGCCGAACATTATCCCTATGTCGCCGAAGCCCTGCTTCCTGCGATCCGCGACGTGCTCGGGGCCGACGTCGCTACCGATGAGGTGCTGGCGGCTTGGGGAGAGGCTTATTGGATGCTCGCCGACATTCTCATCGCAGCCGAGGCGCAAGCCTATGAAGACGCCTTAGCAGCCTGACCGGGTAGACCGAATGCAACCGCAATTATCCGAGCAGAACCTCGCGAAGCTCATTCCCGAATTTTACGCGCGGGTCAGGGCCGATCCGGTTCTTGGTCCGGTCTTCAACCGCGCAATCGCGGACTGGGACGAGCATCTTGAAAAGCTGCAAGCCTTCTGGTCGTCGATCATGCTGACGAGCGGGCGTTACAAGGGCCAGCCGATGGTCGCCCATCTGCGTCACGAAGGTGCCATGACCAAGGCGAATTTCGACCGCTGGCTGGCGTTGTGGCGAAGAACCACCGGAGATCTTCTCGATCCGGGTATTGCGGCCGCACTTCAGGCGAAGGCAGCGCGGATCGCCGAAAGCCTGCAGCTTGGCGTCCAGTTCCAGCGTGAACGATTGGCGAGATCATGACGACCACCCTGCCCGCCGGTGTTCGATCCTACAAACGAACCGCCACATTTACTGAAGCGACGACGCCCGCTGCCTTGATGAGCGACCATGCGACGAAAGAGGGCGTCTGGGCTCTGATTCACGTCGAAGAGGGCAGATTGCGCTACCTTGTGACCGACGAACGACGGCTCGCTTCCGAAATAATCATCACGCCGGAGAGCGAACCGGGCATTGTCGAACCTACGATCGCGCACAGAGTCGAAGCGGTTGGGCGAGTGCGGTTCTTCGTTGAATTCCTGCGCTGAACCTCGAGCGCGCAGCCCGCGCGCGGCGGCTCGCCGATTCCGGGGGAGTATCTCAGGGACGCGGCCGTTCCCGGCGCCTTCGGCTAGCCGAGCTTCGACAGATGCTTGACGAGCAGGGGCTGGAGTTGTCGCAGCTCTTCGCGATGTGCCGCAGACAGAATTGACAGGATATCAAGTGCCTGTGGTGTCAGTCTGAGCAAAGCCCGCCGGCGATCGGATTGCGTCAGCTCGCGGCGAACAAGACCCAATGTCTCGAGCCGGTCTATCAACTCGGACGCGGAGTGAGGTTTCACGATCAGGCGCCGTGCAACATATCCGACCGTCGCTTCGTCGGGCGGCGCCCCGCGGATCGCCAACAGCGCTTGGTGCTGTTGCGGCTTCAACCCCGCTTCCGCTGCCTTGGTCTCGCTGAAAACCTGGAAGCGCCGCAGCGCGTACCGGAATTCGGCCAGTGCGGCATAATCGATGTCCGTCGAATTCGCAGCCATGAACGCCCCTGATTGAATTATATCGCATTACGATATAATTGCGCCGCCTCCGTCATTCGAAAGAGGCATATGGTGAGCTTTCCTTCTGCACGAACGATTTCCGGCCATCAACTTGCCGACCATAGCGCCGACGCCAGAATGATATTTCTTTCGCTTCTGGCGCCGGTGGTCGGCACAGGCGGGGCGTTCGGCGCGTGGGTCCTGATCAAATCGATCGCCATCGCCACCAACGCCTTCTGGTTTGGACGGATTTCGGCCGAGGCGGCGGAAATCTCGGATGCCGCCGTGGGTTTGGCCGTTGTAGCGGTCCCCGTCATCGGCAGCCTGATCATCGGTCTGATGGCGCGCTTCGGTTCGGAGAAGATACGCGGCCACGGTATTCCCGAGGCGATCGAGACGATCCTGTACGGTGAAAGCCGCCTGTCGCTGAAAGTCGCAATTCTCAAGCCGATATCTGCCGCCATTTCGATCGGAAGCGGGGGACCTTTCGGAGCCGAAGGACCGATCATCATGACAGGTGGCGCCGTCGGCTCGCTCTTTGCCCAGTGTTTTCACCTTAGCGCGGCGGAACGAAAGACCTTGCTCGTGGCCGGCGCTGCCGCGGGCATGACCGCCATTTTCGGAACGCCGATGGCCGCGATCCTGCTCGCGGTCGAAATTCTCCTGTTCGAATGGAAGCCGAGAAGCTTTGTTCCGGTCGTCATCAGTGTTCTGGTCGCCGCTGCATGGCGCCCCGGACTGATCGGAGATGGCGCGATGTTCCCCGGTATCTGGCCCTCGCCGGACGTCGGCTGGATCGTCGCCGCCTCGGCCGGCATCGGGATAGTTGCAGGCCTGCAGGCCGCGCTGCTTTCCACCTTCCTCTACCGGGTCGAAGACCTGTTCCACCGTCTGCCGGTCCACTGGATGTGGTGGCCGGCGATCGGGGCCACAGTCGTAGGCGTTGGCGGTTTGATCGATGCGCGCGTTCTTGGCGCCGGCTATTCGAATATCCAGTCGCTGATCGATGGCTCGATGGCGTTGCGCGCAGCCATCGTCCTGCTGATTGCAAAAGCCATTGTCTGGCTCGTGGCTCTCGGGTCGGGGACGTCCGGCGGGGTGCTCGCACCCCTTCTCATTCTGGGGGGAGCAACGGGCTACATCCTCGGTCTCTGGCTACCCGGTTCGCAGGGCTTCTGGGCGATGATCGGCATGGCGGGCATCCTGAGTGGCGCGATGCGGGCGCCGCTTACCGGCATCATATTTGCCGCAGAATTGACGGGCCGTTTCGATGCGCTTCCGGCCCTTATCGCCGGATCCGGCTTCGCCTATGCAATCAGCGTTCTGTGTATGCGGCGCTCGATTCTCACCGAGAAAATCGCTCGCCGCGGACGGCACATCCTGCAGGAATATATCGTCGATCCGCTCGACATGCAGCAGGCTGGCCAGCTCATGACGCCCGCGCCTGACACGCTGCCGGCCGAAATGACGATCGGCCCGGCTCTGCGATTTTTCACCGACGAGGCGATTCATCGTAGTTATCCTGTCGTCGATGCCGAGGGATGCCTCGTCGGGCTCGCATCGCGATCGGACGCGCTGCGATGGAAGATAGGTGCTTTCGATGAGGCCGCGACGCTCGGCGAAACGCTTTCGGACGCATCGCAAGCAGTGGCTCATCCCGAAACGCCCTGCGGCATTGTCGCAGACCTCATGGTCGAGACAGGCGTTGCGCGCGTGCCGATCGTCGAACGCGAGACGGGCAAAGTGGTGGGGATACTATCCCGCCAGGACTTGCTCAAGGCGCGACGAGCGCAGCAGAGCGCCGAGACGAAGCGAAGACGTTTTGTCCGGCGGGATCTGGCCGGTTCGACACCCGATTGATTTTTATATCGTAATGCGATATAATTATGCGCGTCGCCGATCTTCGCGACAATTGGTCGATCGGCGCCAGCAGGCGAACGATAGTGCAGATGCTCAGCGACCTGATGGAAGCCCTCGGGCTGGTTCTGGGGAGCTTCGCGGTGGCGGCCGCATCGGTCATCACGGTGTGGAGCGCCTTCGGACGATCGCATCACCCCGAATGGAGCGCTCCCGCGCTCCTGATTGCTCTGTCTCTCGCGATCGCCATGCGTCTGGTCCGCGGCGAGCTATTGTCGATGGCCGCGATATTGCTGACGATCGCCGCCCCATTTATGTGGATGGAAGGACGAAGGCGCAAACACGGATCGAAAGCGCCAGCGGGCCCCGGCACGCGGCGTGGGCCGTTCAATGGAAGGACATGAGCATGCAGCCCAAACCGTTCCTGTCGCGCTACCCCGTCATCGTTTCCTCGATCAACGGCCGGCGCCGGCCAGGGAAAGCAGAAATCCGCACGGTGGCGGTCCGGATATTTCACGAAATTCATGGGATCGGCCCAAACCGGACCCGCCGGCTCCGGCAAGCGCTGCTGATCGCGCGCGGCGCCTTGGGTTTGGGGCCTTCAAGCGAAGGCGCTTCCGCGATGCGTGGCCCGGGGGCGTGATGTGTCAGGTCCCATCGCGAGCGTGAAAGTTGGCGCCTTTCCATGTCCGGAAGCGCAAGCGTCACTCGATTGCAACGGTTTCGATCGACCGCCACCCCGGTCTTTCGTGCTGATGCGGCGCTCGGACGCGAATATTCGGCATGAACGCCCGCTGGTGGGCGCCGCCAAAATGACAAACCATGCTCAGCGGTCGGCAGGAATGGACTGTTCGACTGATTGACGAGCAATGCGGGAGGCGCTGAAAATCCCTGCGCCGATCAGGCTCATGCCGACAAGATGGAACCATCTGAACGGTTCGGAGAGGATAAATACGGCGAGCATGGCGCCAATAACTGGCATGATGTTGAGATAAAGCCCGGTTGCTGCCGAACCGAGCAACTCGACCCCGCGATTGAAAAAGAGATAGGCGATAAGCGAGGGAAACAGGCAGACGTAGCCAATCGCCATCCAGCTTTCAGAACTGCTTTCTATCAATCGGCCGTCAATGATCTCGGCCAGATAGAAGGGCGCGATCACGACAATGCCGATCACGAAGGTTGCCGCCAGAAAGCTCAGTGGATGAACGGCCGGACGTTTGCGCAACAGAACGGAATAGAAGGAACAGACGACAACCGCGACGCAGATCACGAGATCTCCCGAATTGAATTCCAGTTCGAGAAGCGAGGACAGATCACCGCCCAGAATGATCATCAGCGCCCCGGTGATCGAGAGACATATGCCGATGACCTGCGGCAACCGGACATACTCCCCGAAAACGAGAGCACCGAGCATGAGAATCAGCGCAGGCTGCATCGACTGGAGCAGCAGGCCGTTGACTGCCGTGGTCGTTTGAAGGCCGGTGTAGAGGAGGGTGTTGAAGGTTCCGATCCCCAGAGCCCCCAGCAACAGCAGCCAGCGCCAGTGCGTTTTGAGGGTAGCGAAGTCTCGTCGCAGATGGGGCCATGCAAACGGCAACAACAACAGAAAGGCCAAGGCCCATCGCCACCAGGCTAGCGCGACCGGCGGCATCACATCGCGCGCCGCGCGACCGACAATCGAATTGCCAGCCCAGAACAGTGCGGTAAATGTCAGCAGGAGATAGGGGCGCGACCAGACCCAGCCGGTCATTCGCTCCAGAAGTGCGGGCATGCCAAGCTCCGGCTTATGGGGCGAAAGTTGCGAGCGCCGCGCTGGCGCATTGCTCGTTGCTTGCCGATCCACCCGAGCCTGCGACCACAGGCAGCTTTTGCCCCGGCAAATGCGATGCCGTCATGCCGGCCGCCGAGCATAGTGGCCGAAGGCAGCGATGACGGCATAGCAAGCGGCGGGAAGGAGGAGCGCGAGCCCAAGATGCCCGGTGAGGTCCGCGATTGCACCGGTCGCGAGCGGGACCACGGCACCTCCAAAGATCGCGATATTGATGATCCCTGACCCGTCGGCGGCGCGGGGACCGAGCTTTTCGGAGGCGAGGCTGAAGATCGTCGGGAACATGATCGCGTTCATCAGGCCTATGGCGAGCAGGCTGTAGCCCGACAGAGCGCCGGTCGTGCTGGTGGAGACAAGGATCAGCGCGATCGCGCCGACCGCGACCCAGGCGAGCAGCTTGCCCGGACTGATGACGCGCATCACTGCCGATCCGATGAAACGCCCAACCATCGCGCCGCCCCAATAGAGTCCGATGAGCTTGCCCGCTGCCTGTTCCTGAAGGGCCAGGACGTGCCCCTGCATCAGGTAGCTGACGATCAACGACCCGATCGACACTTCGGCGCCAACATAGAGGAAGATGCAGAGAGCGCCGAAGCCGAAACGCGGACGCCTCAGCAGGTCAAAACCCGCAAGCGCGGCACTCGCCTCATGCCGCTCGCCCTTCAGGCGATCGCGGAACATCCACACGGTCGCCGCCACGACCGCAAGCGCGACCGAAATGCCGAGATAGCCATGCACAATCGCGAGGCTTTCGGAAGTGCGATAGGCGTCGAGCTCGGCGCCCGATAGCTGATCGGCGCTCACTTTTGCCAGACCGCCGAGGATAAGCGTCGACCCTGCGACCGGGAACAGCGTGGTACCCAGCGAGTTGAACGCCTGTGCGAAGGTCAGGCGGCTGTGCGCTGTCTCAGGCTTACCAAGCAGCGAGATCAGCGGATTGGCAACGACCTGCACGATAACCACCCCGCTCGCGAGGACAAACAGCGCAAGCAGGAACAGGCCATAGGTCGCATTCTGCGATGCCGGAATGAACAGGAGACAGCCTACCATCATCGTAAGCAGGCCCGCGACCGCACCGCGCATATAGCCGATCTTCTTGACAAGCTTCGCCCCCGGTATCCCGATGAGCAAATAGGCGGTGAAGAAGCAGAACTGTACGAGCATTGCCTGCGTGTAGTTGAGAGTGAATAGCTCCTTCAGCTTCGGAATGATCACGTCGTTCAGAGACGTGATCCCCCCGAAGATGAAGAACAGCCCCATCACGAACAGCCGCAGCTCCGGTGCGTCGACATAAGCTTCCGTTCCTGCATCCCCGGCGCTGGTCGGGGCGGGCGTATGGGCCATCCTGCTTCTCCAAAATAGTCCTATCGACGATAGGTGATGTCGTTATCGCGATCCGTAGGGTCGGCCATAATCAGGACGCGTATCATTTACCCGCGGCAAGGCGCATGGCGGCGCCGCCGCCGGGCGCGAGCCACAGGGTATAGCTATCACCCTTTTTCACCTTGATCCTGTCGTATGCGATGCTGTGCCGCGCATCGGTCAGATAAGTGGCGCCGTCGCCGTCCTTATAAATCGTCGCGACGTAGGTTCTGCCCGGTTCCAGAAAGTCGAAGCGCAGCGTCAACGTCCGCGCCGTCGCATCGTTGACGCCGCCAACATACCAGTCAGCACTGTTGCGGTCCTTGCGCGCGAAAATAGCATAATCCCCGACCTCGCCCGCGATCAGGTGGCTTTCCGACCAGTCGGCCGGCACTGTCGAGATGAAATCGAGCTCGCGCGGAAACTTCTCCAGCGTTTCGGGGAAATCGGCCGCCATCTGGATCGGCGAATAGATGGCGAGATAGAGGCCGAGCTGCTTCGCCAGCGTCGAAGCCAGCGGCGCATGGTTCGCACCCTCGAGACTGAGGACCCCTGGCGTGAAGTCCATCGGCCCCGACAGCATCCGCGTATAGACGAGCGTCGGTTCGTGATCGGGGCCGTTTGCGAAGGCGCCCCAGGCATTATATTCCATGCCCCGGGCGCCTTCGCGTGCGACCCAGTTGGGATAGGTACGGCGAAGGCCGGTGTCCTTCACCGGCTCGTGCGGATCGACCGCCACATGATATTTGGCGGCGGTCTGGACGACCTTCAGATGATGCTGCACCTGGCGCTGGCCGTCGTGCCACTCCATCGCAACGCTGTCGGCGGTGTCGCCCGGCGCGATTATGCCGCCCGCATCGGCGACATAGCCGGTCTTGACCGTCCCGACGCCGAGCCGGCCGTACAGCTTCATCGCATCGTCGAGCTGCGCCTCGTAAACCTTAATATTCCCGCCGGTTTCATGGTGTCCGATCAGCTGGACATGCTTGGCGCGAGCATAGTCGGTAACCGCCTTCAGGTCGAAATCAGGGGTCGCCTCGGTAAAGCTGAACTCGTCGCCGTGGCCGAACCAGTTGCCGTTCCAGCCTTTGTTCCAGCCCTCGACCAGGACGCCGCCGAAGCCGTGCTTCGCCGCGAAATCGATCGTCGCCTTCGTGCGCTCGGTTGTCGCGCCATGCTTCGGCCCCTCGGCCCAAGTCCAATCGCCGCGGATCATGCCCCACCAGATGCCGACATATTTCATCGGCTTGAACCAGCTGACATCGCCCAGCTTGTTCGGTTCGTTGAGATTGAGCTCGAGGTCGCTTTCGACCAGCCCCGCCGCGCTGCCCGCAATGCGGATCGTGCGCCATGGCGTCGCGAACGGCAGGTCGCGCACGACGCGCGGCCCCTTCGACGAGGGTGCCAGCGTGGCGCGGAATTTCTGCCCTTCGGCGCGCTTCAACCACATCCCCGAATAGTCGACGAGCGCTGCCTCGTGGAACGACAGATGCGTCCCGTCGTCGAGCCGCACGGTCATCGGCGTGTGCGCGGTGGCGACGGCATCGACCGGCGTCTTTTGATAGATCTGCTCGTACCGGTTCCACTCGCCGGCCGCGATCCACCACGCCGTGCCCTTGGGCACCAGGTCGAATTCGGTGATTTCGTCAGCAATCTTCGCGGTCTTGAGCCCCGCCTGTTCGGGGAGTTCGTAGCGGAAGCCGATGCCGTCGTCGAACAGGCGGAAGCGGACGTTCATCGCGTGGCCGCCCCAGCTTTCGTTTTGGCGCAGGCGAACGAGCAGTTCGTTGTGGTGGTCGCGCACGAAGCGGCGTTCGCCCCAAGGCTGCTCCCAGCGGCCGTCAGCGCTCGCGCGCTCGATGCCCTCGATCGCGAAGCCGCGCTGGAGGCCGATCCCGTCGGTGAGCAGGAAGCCGAGCTTCGACGGCGCGAACAGCAATTGCCCCTTGCGCGACAGCGACCAGGTCGGCCGCTGATCGTTGTCGGTCGCGACGGTCAGCACCAGGCTACCGTCGGGCGAGGTTGCGGTGACCGACGCTGGCGCCTCCTGCGCGAAAGCGGGCGACGCGGCGAGAAGCGCGAGCGGGGCAAGGCGAAGCATGGACATCAATGTTCGATCCGGATCCAGAGGGCACCGCAAGGCGGCAGGGTGTCGGCGTCGGCGCCATTGAGCGCCACGATCGGCATTCCGCCGCGATGCTGCGCGGCAATGTCGATCGCCTCTCCGCCGAGGTTGAAGAGGCAGCGGATCGTTTCGCCTTCGGTCACGCGGTCGAAGACCAGCAGATCGCCTTCGGCCACCCAGCC
>LULP01000796.1_pt1 | contig 12268 bp, 12 predicted proteins | sample 728111 | NCBI WGS metagenome assembly LULP01 (sample SAMN03860286, study PRJNA289734) | marine metagenome | biome: seawater column; feature: ocean; material: water; isolation source: Red Sea water column Station 149 - depth 25m | place: Saudi Arabia: Red Sea | collected 2011-10-15 | depth 25 m
TCGTAAAAAACGGTAAAGTGAGTGCTGCAGTTGTATATGTACCAAAACAAGACCTTTTATTCTCTGCTTATCTTGGTGGAGGGTCATGGTTAAACGGTGAGAGACTTCATATAAAAGCGCTAAATAAATCTGGTGAGTTCGACTTAATTGCTGCTAAACTCGTCGAAGATGATAAAATCTGGAAGCCAAATTTAAAGCCAAAATTTAATCGAGAACATAAACCCTCGATTGCGTATAGAATGGCTAGCGTGTCCCAGGGTAGATACCACGCAATGATGACATTGAGAGATTCTTGGGAATGGGATGTATGTGCTGGCTCACTTTTAATCAATGAGTCAGGTGGCGTTGTAGTAGACCGCTGCTTATCAACGCCCGTTTTTAATACTAAAAGACAAAAAACCAGCGGAATAATAGCTGGTAACAGACAAGTGGTTGAACAAGTAGGCTTTGCCTTAAATCTTAAGAAACGGCTGCACTAATTTGTGTACAAGTGTTTGGAACTTCAATGGAGCATCTGTAACAGCCAAACAAATACAGTCTTCACCTTCCACAGCGATTGGTTGGTGATCAAGATCTTCATCTGCCATTTCTACATCCCCTGGACCAAACCGCGAGACTTCGTCTTCAAAAGCTCCTTTAAGCACCAGTGTAAGTTCATTTCCATTATGACTGTGGTGGGGTACTGCAGTTCCTGCAGGAATGTAAAGCAATCTAGCTGTCGAATTTCCAGATGTTTTCAGTAAAGACTGCTTTACGCCTAACCCTATCGGTCGCCATTTAACATCTTTTAACGATCCACCAATATAGTCGCTCAGAGCTGACGGTATGTCAGATTCACGACGCACGGTTGCCTGTGATGTTTGAGCTGGCTCTTTTTCAATTAATGCCATTACGCTTTCAAAGCTATCGTCACTCATCTCTTCTGGTTCAGATACATCCAACAATGCTCCACCGACGGCTTCATAACTTTCTAATGCAGCTCTGCAGTCATCACACATTGAAATATGGGTAGCAACTGCAAGTGAGAAAGCTTCACACAGTGTCCCGTTTGAATATCTCATCAATAAGTCTTCGCTTAAATGGTGTTTAATTTTTCTATCGTTTTTCATATTTATCCCATTGCATGACGCAATCTCTCTAAGGCTAATCTAATTCTGGATTTAATTGTGCCAAGTGGCAATCCTGTTTCTAATGCTATTTCGCTGTGCGATAATTCTTTGAAAAAAGCTTTTTCCACCAATTGGCGCTGTTTCTCAGGCAAATTTTGAATTGCATCTGCTAAAATTTCGGATTGCTGTTTAAGTTCTAAAGGATGTGCTTTGTTCCAAACGGTTGCCATTGCTTCCTGGCTACATTCTTCCGCCATTGTCGGATCTGCTCCGGCTTTCATCAAGAATGACTTTATTCTTGGAGCGAAGTGGTTAAATAATTGTCTAAAAGCAACTCTATCTTTGTCGTTGCTAACCATTAACAGAAGCTCTTCCCAATCATGACCTTTGTTATCGCTCAATATCCGCTGTCCCATACCAGTAGAGTGCATTGAAATGCTACCACTCCTGTCACCAGATGGCGAGTAAGGATTTTCGATATCGTCAAATAATTTTAACATTATTAGTTATTCGTTAAAAATTGTGATTTGGATCAAAAAATTTTATTTCATCCAAATTGTATCCGGACTCGTAGTTAAAGATAAATTACCGGAGTAGAATATGAATTTTGTTACAACGCCTAGCCCACTGAGAATAGCAATTATAGGGGGTGGCATCTCTGGTATGGGGGCAGCTTATCAGCTGTCCCATTTCGGTAAAGTATCATTATACGAAAGTGAAGTCAGGTTAGGTGGCCATGCTAGAACTGTATTTGCTGGGAAACGTGGCGACCAACCTGTAGACACAGGGTTCATAGTATTCAATAAAATAAATTATCCTCATCTAATGGCTCTTTTCGATGAGTTAAATGTTCCAATTTGTCAAAGCAACATGAGTTTTGGTGCATCAGTTAGAGGTGGTGAGATTGAATATGGATTACGCAATTTTCAATCCTTATTTGCTCAGCCAAAAAACCTCAAAAATTTTAATTATCTAAAGATGTTAATGGACATACTGAAGTTCAATAAAAAAGCAGCAGCTTTAGCAACTGACAATTCAATGACAATACGAGAACTTTTGCACAAATTGGGTACAGGTAACTGGTTCAGGGACTACTATCTGCTGCCTTTTTCAGGCGCCATATGGTCGACACCCAAAGACAAAATACTTGATTTTCCGGCTCACTCGATGATTAGCTTCTTTGAAAATCATGCGCTTTTAAATCGTACCGGGCAACACCAGTGGTTCACCGTAAAGGGTGGATCGGTCCAATATGTGGATCGACTCAATCGAGAACTAGTGAAACGGGATGTTTCACTGCGTTTGGGTGAGTCAATTAAAGAAGTCAAACGCGGCCCGCTGGGGGTTCAGATTTCAAGTCAGAAAAGTGACTTCGAATATTTTGATCACGTCGTTTTTGCGACCCACAGCGATGATACCCTAAAAATGCTAGTAGATGCAGATCACCGTGAATCTAAAGCACTAGATGCTATAAAATACCAGTCTAACCAGGCGGTTTTACATCATGATGAGAGCGTCATGCCAAAGAGTAAAAACTGCTGGGCAAGTTGGGTATACACAGAGAATAATAAACGGTCATTGGGCCCAATAGGCTTAACTTACTGGATGAATTCTCTTCAACCAATTCCTAAGGCCGATCCAATGTTTGTGACCTTAAATTCAAAAAATAAAATTGATCCTTATAAAATTTATGATGAGGTTACTTTTCGGCATCCTGTTTATGATTTACCTGCACTGGAAGCTCAGAAAGATCTTGCGGAAAAAAATGGTCAGCGGAATACTTGGTTCTGTGGAGCATGGATGAAGAACGGTTTCCACGAAGATGGGTTAGCTTCGGCGTTAGACGTTGTAGATAAGTTTTCAGATAGAATATCCGTTAAGATTGCAGCGCAATGACCAACGTAGATTACGTAGATGGCTTCACATGGCATGGAAGATTGGGTGATCTAAAAAACGCTTTCAAATATAAAGTCGGATTTGTACTTCTTGATCTTGACGAAAATGCGCGAGGACCAGCTTTTTTTTCTAGGACTTCTGGAAATTTTTTTGGTATCGTAGACAGTGATTATGGTGGTCCACCAGGTGCTGGTAGGAGTAGTGAGTGGGTTCGTGAGGTTCTCGCGAGCTATGACCTTAAAGGCGTTGAGAAGATATTTTTGCTGGCTCAACCTAGAATTCTAGGCCACGTATTCAATCCTGTAAGTTTTTGGCTTTGTTATAAAAAAAACGGCAGCCTATTAGCCGTAATTTCAGAGGTTACAAATACGTTTGGTGATAGGCATTGGTATATTTCTTACAATAAGGATCACTCAGAAATTCGTCCTAAAGATCGTTTAAACGCTCAGAAGATTTTTCATGTTTCACCCTTCCAGCCGATTGAGGGTCAATACGAATTTCGCTTTGACATTAGGCAGGATAAAATTGGCATTTGGATAGATCTAAATCACCGCACTGGTGGCATAAAAACTAATCTTATTGGTACCAGGCGCAAATTAACCAACCTGGGAATAATAAAGTCGGTAATCTCTCGCCCTCTGGGATCTAGAAGAGTACTAGGGTTAATTCATTGGCAAGCACTAAAGCTCTGGTGGAAGGGAGCACGCTATCGAAGTCGGCCAGAACCTCCTAAAATTGATATTAGTCAATGATGCAGGCCACACATCGCTTTTCAAGCCTTGCTTTCGTGATTGGCATGGCTGGCCTACCTGTATACATACATGCGCCTAAGTATTTTGTCGATGTATACGGAATAAGCTTATTTACCATGGGCTTAATAATGTTCATATTAAGGCTTATTGATGTTTTTCAAGACCCTTTACTGGGTATTATCGCTTCCAAAACTACACGTTTTGGGGCTCTACCAATAGCATTAGCTGTAGCAGCAATGTCCGTTGGGATGATAATGTTGTTTGCAATAAAAAGTCCATTATCGCCATCATTATGGTTTTTTATATCACTTTTTATGGTTTTTACTGGTTTTAGTTTTGCGTATATTCGTTCTTACGCCCAGGGTCTAATAAATCTGGGGGCAAACGACCAGATACGTTTGGCAAGATGGCGTGAAGTTGGAACAACGCTAGGAATTTGTGTAGCTGCGATTTTGCCTACCTTCTTTCTTATTTTCGCAGACGATGGATATGCATACTTTGCAATATTTTTTTGTGTGATTGCTGTGGCAGCCGTCGTATACGTTTGGCCTCAATTTCCTGCTGCTGATAAATTCGAAAGTAAAACTAATTCTTTCTTACGCTTGCTTAGTGCAGTCAAAGATTTACAACTGAGAAAGTTATTGGTACTTGCTCTGGTCAACTCAAGTCCTGTCGCTCTCAGCTCCACTCTTTTTCTTTTCTTTGTTGAGAGCCGTTTAAACGCTCCGGATTGGGCAGGAATATTTCTAATATTATTCTTTTTGGCGGCAGCAATAGCTACGCCGTTCTGGACCAAATTAGCTGATATTCATGGTATTTTTAACATTTTGAGAGTTTCAATGGCTTTGTCCATTCTTTCATTTTTTGGGGCCTCATTCTTGTCGGCGGGAGATATCCTAATATTCTCTTTAATTTGTTTATTAAGTGGCGCCACTGTGGGTGCTGATCTAGCTTTATTGCCAGTGTTATTTGCTCGTCAGATAGAAAGTAGCAAAATAGAGCCGGACCTTGGATTTAGCCTATGGAATTTTGTGTCAAAAGCAACTTTAGCCTTTGCAGCAATAGGAGCGTTACCATTACTCGGATTAGTTGGGTTTAATTCAAGTGGCCCAAATTCTCAAAATGCTTTGTTGGCTCTTACGTTCGGTTATGCGGTTTTACCTTGTATGCTGAAATGCATATCCATTGTATTACTTTTCAAATTTATTCGCGGTGAGGGGTTCATTTCTCATGCGTGACTTCCAGAACAAGACTTATTGGATAGTTGGTGCAAGCGAGGGCTTGGGGAGAGCTTTAGCAATCCAGTTGGCTGAAGTAGGCGCTAAAGTTATTATTTCCGCCAGGAATGAAGAAAGACTTATTGAATTATCTGAAGAACTTGGATCCAATTCATTAGTTTTACCTATGGATGTTACAAAGGAGTCCAGTGTCAGAAGCGCATACAGTAAACTGCCTGGAACTATAGATGGTTTTATATATGTTTCGGGAGTTTACTGGCACATGAGCGCTTCTTCATGGGATCGAGAAAAAGCTGAGGAAATGGTCGATGTAAACCTAGTTGGAGCAATGAGGTGTTTGGCTCACTTGGTTCCTAAATTTATGAAACAAGGGTCTGGTCATATTGTATTGACTGGGAGTATTGCTGGTTACCGCGGTTTGCCGGGATCAGTAGGGTATTGTGCCTCAAAAGCTGGGTTAATGTCTCTTGCAGAAACATTGAAAATAGATCTTTCAAAAAGCAATATTGATGTTCAGCTTTTAAACCCTGGATACATTAAAACTAGGCTTACAGATAAAAACCCCTATAAAAAAATATACGTTATGACACCAGAGGAAGCTGCACAATTTTCAGTAATGCATATGAGATCTAATCGTTTTCAGTCATCATTTCCACGTATTTTTTCAATAATAAGTAAAATTATAAAAAACTTTCCTGACTGGCTATATTTTAAAATTTTCAGTTAGACAGGATATCTGTTTTGTTTGTATCAATTATGATGAATAATATTTAGGTATTGGGCTAGCTCATCGATTATTGATAACCAATTATCTACTATATCTATATTGCTTGGTGCAGCTTGAACTCCTGCCTCAAGCTTTTTTTGTATGACTGCTTCAACTGCAAGAGACATTAACCCAGCTTTTGAGGCACAATACCGTTTTCAATTTCCGCTTTAAGTGAAACACATAAAACTACTCTGTCTGGCTCGTTTTTTTCGTAGGCATTATCATTCCATAATTGATCTGAAATCTCTTTCAAGAGATCATCACCGGTTTTTCCTGATAATCCTTCTATCTCACTAAAAATATCTTGCCAAGCAGAGCTCCACCCACTTAGACGGAGGGTTCCGCGCACAAAGTTTTTTACTTGCCAAGTGGGCTCAAATTTATAATCCTCGATAAAAGGCAGGCTATCTCGGTTAGGATATACTTCAAATGTTTCTGCTTTTTCTAATGGGGCCTGGTACGATGAAATTGCCTTCCATGGGCGGTCCACGTTAAACTCTTTGAAATCACGTATTGATTTAGATGGTGACTTTAGTGCCTTTAATACCCCTAATGGCGACCAACTAAATTTGTATTTAAACGCATTTTCGAATTTTGGAATACCTCCACAATAAGAGAGAAAGCTTAATTCATTTTGGATATTATATTGTTTGGATTGGCGATAATCACTAACCAGTTTGTGAGCCATTAAGTGATCAATTCCAGGATCCAAACCTACCTCATTGATACAAACTCGATTTATTTTCTTGAATTCACTATCAAGTATCCGCATCTCGGGTGCTATATAGGATGAGCTAACAAAGTGGGCCTTTTTTAAAATTGCCAATGAAGCTAAAGGCACATGCCAATCTGCTGGCAGCATGGATACGACAATATCGTTTTCTTCTAAACAATCTTGAAGTGAGGTTTTGTCAAATACTCTAATATTGTTTGTGATGTCTCCAACGGCAGCATTAGCCTTGTCAACTGTTCTGTTCCAGACAACTACATCATATTCATTTTTTATTAGTCTCCTTAGACCTGGAATTGCCGATAAGCCTGCTCCACACCAATGAACTGTCATTTTATACTCGCTTTAAATTTTCTAAATAAGTTTGATGTGCTCTTAACCAAACGCCCTGATTTAGTTTGTCTAACTCCAATAAACTTGGCAATAGCTGAGATGCAAAATCTACAGAGCTTTCTAGGGGGAGAAGTGAAGGTAGGTTATCAATTGCCATCACATCTAAAATAGGTTTTTCACTCACGCGAGTTACTGGCTCTGACCAAGTTGTTACAGAATCGTATAAAGCAATTGGATTATGCTCACTACCAGGATCACAAGCTATGTCTCCTATTATGCTGAGGTTTTGATTTTGTTGAATTATTTCTTCTGAGATAAAGGTTGGTGTTTCTTTATTTGCAACAACACAGTTGAAAAACAAATCATGGTTCAAGATATCAATGAACGCCTCTTTTTCTTTGGTCTCCTTTATATCCCACTTTGTTGTCTTGATATTCATCTTTTCACAGAAATCTATAACGCCGCTACCAACTCGGCCAAGGGCTCCAATAACAATCGCACTTTTTGGTAGCAGTCTGCTACTTTCTAGTTCATTTCTTATTTGTTCATCCAAGCTATCTTTATCATTGTAGATAGCAAAAACTTTTGAACTTTTTTTTAACTTTTGAGAAACCCAGCATGATATTGTTACTGCTGCGCCCGCATATCCAGCCCAATATCCAAATGCAGCTACCCTCTTGCCTGCAGGACTTACCAAGTATTCAATATCGTACAAAGTACCGCCACCAACTTTAAATCTTTTTAACAAAGTCTCAGACATTGGTTGATCTTTAAATGCGTGACCAAACATAATATGCCGATGTTTTAGCGGAAACGGTTCATCTGGTAGCTCCTTTAAACCAAATATGATTGTTTCCAGGGGTGCGTTTGGCCAACTTTTTTCTTTGATAATCTCGCATCCTACGTCACGATATTTTGAACTAGGGATAATTCGTGAGTTACTGTCCTCTACTGAAAATTTAATTCCTTTTTTAAGTAAGTGCGCAGCCTCTAGTGGTGTAATACCAACTCTTTTTTCGTTTTCTCTACACTCTGCTCTTACTAAAATGTGCGTCATTTAGATTGTAATTCCTTAAAATATTAGAAAAATGTTCGGGATTTAATTCTGCTAAAATGATCCAAATGTGGTAGAGAGTTTACTTGTTCCACATTAAATTGACCATTCGAGTAATTAAGCGTTGTTACTCCCGTATTCATTGAAGCTAGCAGGAACTTTATCATAGCGGTATCACTCAAACCCAAACAATTTTGAAGAACTTTCGTGATGATACCGCCAGAAGTAACTACTAGTACACGGTCGCCACTGTCTTTTAGAACATCAGAAACTTGGGATACTCTTTCTACAAAATCAACATAAGACTCGGGTGCATTTACTATTTCAGCGGCTTTCCATTTTGACATAATAAACTGAAAGTGTTCTTCAAAATCTAGACCAGACTTTGGTGGTTGTTTGTCAAATTGTTTTTCAACCAGTGTGGATAACGTATAGTATTGGATCTCATTTAACCTTGGATCACGTATTATTTCTTTTTGATTATGAGGCTCCAATAAATCTGCAGTATCTCTCTGACGTAGTAGGGTCCCACTGAAGCAAAAATCAAAAGTAAATTCATTTTTCTTAAAGTACTGTCCCAGCCATCTGGCTTGCATTTTTCCTAATGAGCTCAGCTTGTCGTAAGATATTTCATCTTTAGCCTCAGAATTAGCCTGCCCATGGCGCACTAAGAAAATTTGAACCATTTATATTGACCGTATAAAACTTGACTTAATTATTTGTATAAAGTTCGTGTGAATTTTTAAAAGATAGAGACAACAACATAAATGCTGATTTGGCAACCGTTTGTTTATATTTAGCCCTGGTTAATAACCATTCTCTCTATCTACCAAATATAATAGCTCTTGACCATTTTCTGCTCTTTCTATGTTCATAGCGATGACTTGTGACGCTGTTTTTGGTCTTGTCTCAGAGGCTTTATGAGGTATGACTGTAACTTTATTATTCGACCAATACTGATGATTTTTAGGAAGGGGCTCAATCCTGAAAACATCTAATGTGGCGTGTTCAATTTGACCACTTTCTAATGCCGCTAGTAAAGCATCATCATCAATCAGTGGACCACGACCTGGATTTAGCACAAAAGCACCCCTTTTTAAAAGATTAAGTGTATGTTGATTTAATATATTTTGTGTCAGTGGTGTATCCGGTAAGAGCAACACTACAATGTCGGCATCCAGTAATGATGAATCGATTTGATCATCACCATAAAAGCATAGGATGCCATCTACTCTTTTCTCCCTCCTAGACCATCCACGAACATTAAAGCCGAGTCTTTCAAGAGCTATTCCGCATGCAGTTCCGAGAGTGCCCAATCCCAGTATTGTTATAATTCGGTCTTTTGCTAATGGTGGAACATACGAACGCCATATACCATCTTGGCCATGAATATGTTTATCGATCCCAAGATGGTGACGTAACGTGTGCCCGGTAACCCATTCTACCATTCCATCAGTCAAACCTGAATCGACCATTCGAGCTAGTGGTACTTTTAGCGTTTTATTGTTTGTGACTCCCTCCACTCCAGCCCATAAGTTCAAAACTGCCTTTAATTTGGTATATGGCGAAAAATCTTGCAGAGAGCTAGTCGGAGCATAGATTATGTAATCCACTTCACTTGGTGTGATAGTTATTCCTAATTCGTAATCTAAAGATTTGTCATCAAGTGCGTCTTGCAGTGGTGCTTTATAACGTCTCCAATTCTCTTCATTTGCTGAAAATAAAATTTTGATCGTCATATGTTTCCTCTTGGTCTGTGGACATGAGCCGACTGAATTAAACCAAATGCACCCATCAGAACTAACATAGCAGATCCTCCATAACTAATTAGAGGTAAAGGAACTCCCACTACGGGTGCTAAGCCCATGACCATAGACATGTTGACTGCAAAGAATAAGAAAAATGTTACTGTTAGGCCCAGGGATAATAGTGAGGCAAACCTTTCTTTGTGTCTCAATGCTGAGTGCAAACAAAAAATTATAATTCCTACATAAATTGCTAAAATCGAAATTGTTCCTATGAAACCGATCTCTTCAGCAATAGTTGTAAATATAAAGTCTGTATGCTTCTCGGGCAAAAAATTTAAGCGAGACTGAGTTCCCTCCATGAAACCTCTCCCAGTCCAGCCGCCCGAGCCCAAGGCAATTTTGGATTGGGTAATATGATATCCTGCTCCTAAAGGGTCTTTGTCTGGGTCTAAAAATGTGTCAATTCTTAAAAATTGGTAGTCTTGAAGTAATTGCCATTCTGTACCTCGGCTTTTGAAAAGTGCTACAACAAAGCCACCTGTTAGTGCGATGACTGTCCCAAAATAAATCCAGTGCACACCTGCAAGAAACATTAGTGTTACACCCGAGAGAAGTAAAAGTATTGAAGTGCCGAGATCAGGTTGTTGAAGAACGAGCAAAACAGGTACAGATATAAAAATTATCGGCACTAAGACCCAAAGTGGTTTCGACACTTTATCGGTAGGAAGCCAGTCATAGTAAGCCGCCATTAGCATTACTAAGGCTACTTTTGCCACTTCTGATGGTTGTAAGTTTATGAAACCTAAGTTTATCCCCCTCTGAGCGCCCATTCCGGTATTTCCTAAGAACTCGACGAGTAAAAGTAGCAAAAGTGCTACTATATATATTGGAACAGAGATATTTCGCCAAATCCAAATCGGCGTCATGGCGATTATAAACATCACGAACAAGCCGACTGAAAATCTTTGTATATGAGCTAGTGCCCATGGTTCCCAACTACCACCAACTGAGTAAAGCATTGCAAACCCGGAACATGCAGCGCCAATTATCAAAGCAATCAAGCCCCAGTTAATAAATATAACTTTCTTCCAGCCCGATGGTACTGTTTTAACCCGGTATTCAAGGTAGCTCATGCTTGGACTTTCGATGACTTTGTCGTTTTTGGCATTAATTTTTTCAAGTCGCGTTGCTGATCATAAATTCTAGCTCGATCTTCTACCGGATATGCTGTTATTGGAGGAGTACCTTGGTAAATGGCTTGAAGTGTAATGTCTCTAGCAATAGGTGCTGCGACAGTCGACCCACTTCCGCCATGTTCCACGACAATTGAAACTGCAATTTTTGGATCATCGTATGGGGCATAATTTACAAACAAAGCATGGTCACGTTGTCCCCATGGAAGATCTTTGTTGTCCAAAACACCCTGTGTTCTTTCAACTGCAGAAATGTTTCTTACCTGGGATGTACCAGATTTTCCTATAATTTGACTTTTCTTATCCAAAACTCTCGAGTGGTATGCCGTACCTCTTTTATGGTTCGTAACTTCAAAAAGAGCTTTCCTTATAAGATTTAAGTTGTTTTCGTTTAGATTTATCTGATCCGGTATTTTCTCTTTCTCAACTCCATTTACTGACTTGATCAATTTCGGTAAAATTTCGTTGCCTGTTGCGATGCGGGCAATCATGACTGCAAGCTGTAAAGGAGATGACAGCACATATCCCTGACCTATTGATGAGTTAACGGTATCACCAACAACCCATTCTCGGGACCGTGCTTTTTGTTTCCAAATTTTATCTGGTACAATACCTGATGTGACAGCGGACATTTCGATATCGAAAGATTGTCCTAAACCTAGAATTCGAGCAACCTCGGCAATTTTCTCAATTCCCACCTTTTGGGCTAATTCATAATAGTAAACGTCACAACTCTCTCTGAGAGATTTTACTAAGTCTACGTTGCCGTGGCCATCACGTTTCCAACAATGAAATTTTCGGTTCGAGACTTCTATGTGTCCATTGCATCTAATTTTTTCTCGATGATTTATAATACCTGCCTCAAGTGCTGCAAGAATTGTGACCATTTTAAATGTAGATCCAGGTGGGTATGCATCCTGTACTGTCTTTGAAGCTAAGGGTCTATGGTTATCATCTCTTAATTTACCGTAATCATCAAAAGAAATCCCGCGGACAAATTTATTTGGGTCATAAGCAGGAGATGAACAAATAGCTAAAATTTCCCCGGTTTTACAATCTAGCACAACCACTGAAGCACTTTCAGTCCCCAACCTTGCACGCACATATGCTTGCAAATTCGTATCCAATGTCAGTTTTAAGTTGGCGCCTTTAGATCCCTCTTTTCGTTCTAATTCTCTCATCACGCGACCAAGGGCATTTACTTCTACCTTTTTTGTTCCTGCTTTACCGCGAAGAGTGGCTTCTAATTCTCTTTCCACACCAACCTTCCCAATCTGGAACCTGGGCATTTTTAAGAGCGGATCAGGGTCTTCCCTTATTTCTAAATCACGGCTACTTACCGGGCCAACGTATCCAACAACATGTGCGAAAATTTCACCTAAAGGGTAAATTCTTGAGAAGCCTATTTCTGGATTAATGCCCGGCAGCATTGGGGCATTAACTGCA